>Ga0181418_1000032_pt1 | contig 37177 bp, 30 predicted proteins | sample 41SPOviralmetaG_FD_130143 | JGI IMG/M metagenome (GOLD analysis project Ga0181418, IMG submission 130143) | Marine viral communities from the oligotrophic San Pedro Time Series (SPOT) site, San Pedro Channel, CA, USA - 41 SPOT_SRF_2013-03-13 | ecosystem: Environmental > Aquatic > Marine > Strait...
AAAAGAGAGTGTTTCTCTATCAGCATAAATAAATTCACCTTCATAATTTACAATTTCTCCAGTTTCTTCATCTACTACTTCATCAACTTGTAACCCCATTTGTTTAGCATGTTCCCAGTTCCATTTCATCTCTGTAATAATAAAAACAGGCAATATACTTCTCTTTTGAGCTGATACTGCTGCTTCTAATAATGCAGTTGTTTTACCTGTATCAGAATGACCTCTAAGTAAAACAATATGTCCTGTAGGAATACCTGGTATTGATGTAACATCTTGAAATGCAGATGATAAAGGAATCCATTCTTGATCTTTAAATTTAACGTTTTGTTTAAGTCCCTTCTTTTCTTTAAAGGAACTTAAATCAAATTTGGATTTTATTTCTTTGGAGACTGCCTCCGATAGTGATTTTTTTACTCTTGGCATATAAATCTAATTAAAATGGTAAATCATCGTCAAACAATGAATCAAATTCCTCTGATTTTGCTTTCTTAGGTGTACCTTGGGTTGATAATGTAAATTTCTTTTCTTCTTTAGCTGGTGCTTCTGATTCGAATGCTACAGCTGGTTCTGATATTATAGTATCTTCTTGCTCTTCACCTCCAGATATGAATGTTTGTAATTCTTCTTTTAGTTTATCGTAAGTGTACTTGTATCTTTCTTCTAATAAAAGTGGTTGATTTTCTAACCATGTTTTAATAGTGTCAGCATTATCACTAAGTGGGGTTTGTTTTGGCTTTGGTCTTAGACTTAATCCAAATCCAGGTCTATCTTGTACTTTAGTAGCTGTTACTACAAAGTCAAATCCTTGATTAATATCTGTAAAATCACCATAATCCTCATCATCAGCAACTGATAATAATTCCATATACAATGTTTTACTAAATTCGAATAATCTAACACCTTTTTCTTCTTCTCCTCTAACAATAACAGGAGCGAATACTCTCATTTTAGGGTCTAGTTGTTTTGCTAGTCTCCAGTTTTCAGAGTCAGATGATGTTCTTAGTTTTTTAGAGAACTCAACTATTGGATCATCTTCTCCCCAGTTTGTTAATGCTACTATTGGGAATTTTCCAACTCCATAGTGCATGAAAATTTCTTGAAATGGGTTGTCTTTGTTGAGTTTTGAGGGTACAAATCTGATTTGAAATTTCCCTTCTGCTTTGGGTTTCCAATAGATTAGTGTATAGTCCTTTTTTTCGGTACTTCGGGGCTTGGAGGCCTGATTTAGGTTGTCCAAGCGGTTTTTGATTTTGCTTAAATCCATAATTATAACTGTTTTTTAAAAATTTCGACATGAATATACAAACTGATTATTTGGGATCCAAATTATAGTTCGATTATTTTGTGTATTTTGGTATTGAGTTGTTTTAACTCATTGTGTTGGGTTAATAGTATACAATTTCTATAGTGTTTCCAATCTATAGGAAATTTAATGTTTACTACTCCTCCGTTTAGGCTTTTGATTAGCTCATTTAAGGCGTTTATAGTATATAAAGTATTAGTTTCTTTTTTTCTATGTACTAATATAGTATTATCAGGAATTTCACTTACATTACCTTGATCAACATTATAAGTAAGAACATACTCATCATTACTCTTTATATATAATGCAAACATTTTATTATACATGATTGAGTACTTAGAAGAGAGACTAGATACAAGTCCCTCTAAATTATCTAATGTAGTAAAAGTACAAAATAATTTATTATTCAAATCGCTAATATTATAAGGACTTTCAAAGTCGTAATTCATTTTATAAATACCAATGTTATTTTGTAAAATCGTAGCTGTCTCCATGTTTAACCTTTATCTTTAATTTATATTTTTCAAATACTTTAAATATTTTTTTTATATCTTCTTTTTCTTTCTTGCATACATCTAATAAAAAAGCATCATACGTATAAAGAATTAATTTTGTTTTTTTACCTTTTAGCAACTTAATTATATCCCACAATATACGAACATTTGTTGCAGTTTCCAAATTCTGTAGTAGGTAATTAAATAATTTTTGTGGGTTCATATTATCTAATTTATCACGCTTAAACCTATATTTTGATATAGGACATTCTATAAAACCTTCATTTTGAAATTGGCTCCATATTTTATTTACATAAGCTTGTATTTTTTGGAAAAATTCTAAATGTTGATATTGTTTAAAAACACCACCATAAAGCTGTTTAAATGTTAACTCTTTTGCTTTTTTATAATCAACATTATATAATCTCGCAAATGATCTATGAATATCGTCATCAGTAAAGTTATAATGAATAAGGGAGCTAGCAAGAGTAGGATGATAAGCTGAAATATCAATTTCAACCAATCTATCATTTTCAGGAATAAATGTTTTTCTTGTTCCATTTTCTTTATTTAACGCTGCGAAATTGACCCCTCCGAACCTATTTGAGGGCCTTGTTGTTGTTGTTCTGTAATTATATTGTGTGTATACTTTATCTCCCCAATCTTGGTTGAAGTGTTCTTTGAAGAGTTCTCTATTAACTCGTAAACCATTCCTTTCGATGGAGTTGAATACCAATGGTACTCTGCTATTGTAAAATTCGTTGACTGGTTCATTAAAATATTGTTTTAAATTATTGTAATTTTTTTCACACGTTTCGTAATGTTTAACGATAGGAACTATTCTGTTAATATCCAACTTATCTTTAGCTCTTTGTTGTAAAATTTGGTGAGCTTTAGTAGTTTCCATTTCATAATCTTGGGATGCTAAAGAAATATCTATTATATTTTTATGCACATAATAATGCAAAAACTCCTTTTTACCCCAAACGTACAATGTATTATAACTACTAATTAATTCAGCAATATATTCGCTGTTTAATGGCATAGATTCACTATGGTTTATAGATATAATATAACCCTTATGTGCATTTAAAGGATGTACATATACTAAAGATATTTTATTAGTTACAGGATGCGTTTTATAAGAATATGGTATAACTTCTATGTAAGCTTCTTTGTAACCTTTATTATAAAAACCTTTTAATTGGTCAGTATTTTCTATTAGCCAAAACAATAACTAAATATACGAATGGTATTTTTAATATCCACCTCCTCCTCCACTACTTGGAGATGAAGTATTTGTTGGGGATTGAGAACTTGGTGAGTTTGTATTATCAAAATTAAAATCTCCTTCATTATTAGGTTCTTCTGCAATTAAAGGAATACTAGAGTTTAATTGGAATAAAGGAAGATTTCCTCCATCACCAGGATATTTTCCAGTTGCAAATTTATTAATTCCTGTAGTATGAAAATAACCTATATAATTAGTCCTGTTAAGTAAAACTAAAACTCCTCCATTAGTGTAATAAAAATCTTCTGGTTTTTCTGATGGGCCAAATCTACCATTAAAATATGAAGTGAACCCATTCCATTTCTTTTGAAATTCTAGTTTTTCAACTGTTTTTTTATTAATATCATAGGGATCTCTTGTTTTAGATTTTAATGTCCAAGTTATAGATTCAACTTCATATAAATCTAAAGCCATATTAGGGTCTCCACTAGTAAATAGTTTAAAAGTATTATAATCTATTTCTACAAAAAGACTTTCATTTGTTTTTTTAGCATAATATTTTTGATAATAGCCCCTTTTAATTTCGGCATTAGTAGGCTTAACATTAGAATTTAAAGGAACTTTTCTGTTATTTATGGAAGGTGTTAACCTTACATAAGTATTTTGAATATAGTTGTTTTCAATTAAAAATGGATCTGATCCTTCATCATTTTCACTAGTATCTGCTAATTCTGTAGGATCTGGATCACCTGGGGATAAAGTAGCAGTTATTGTGGTATAAAAGTCTTCTATAGTATCTACCTCTAATTCTGGGTTAGGTATTAATTCTATCGAAACACTTGATGGGGCTTTTCCTGCATATTTTTTTCCATTAGATACTAAGTAATAAGGCCCTACATAACTTTTTTGACCTTTTTTAGTAACAAGTTCATCACTAGAATTAGCATATAAATTAGTTGTTATTTGAGATTTTGGGTAATACATCTATTAAGTAATATTTGCATAAGGGGGTTTAACTTTATCTTTATCGGCAAATCCTGTATTTTTCCATGGCATAAATACTCCTACTTGTATTTCTGTTGGATTCCAAACTGGTACAGTTCTAGGTAATGCCTGACTTTCATTATAACTCGTTACAGTTACATTATTAGGGTTTGAAAAATTATCATAAAGAGCTTGTACTAAGAGTGGAGAAGGGAATACATCTGTTTTTTTACTAGAGGGTTTTACTGAGTTATGGGTAAAAACACCTTTAGTTTTTTTATTTTTTAAAGGTGTAGATTTTTTTCCTGGAAACATGTTATCATATGCTTTTTGATCAAAAATAAATTTAATATTATATCTAAAACACCATTCTTTTATTAAATCCATACAGGTTTTTACCATAGCTGGAGTATATTCTTGATAAACTGGAAATCCTCTATATCCATTTTTAAGTTCTTTCCTGTCATATCCTACGGGTTTTGCTTCTTCCCCAACAGGACATACTGTTTTTCTTTCACCTCCTCTATACCATTGACCTTTTGAATGTTTTTTCTTCCTTTTTCCATGAACTCCATCTGATTTGAATTGTTTATCAAACCACCCTAAACCTAAAAGCTCTACATTTACACTCCATTCTGAATTTGCAACTCCTTCAGAATGAGCTTTTCTATTTTCAGGAACACATCTTTCTAATATTCCATTTTTATCTATTACACAATGAGTAGATCCAAAATCTCTGCTACCATCTTCTTTAGCTCCTGGAGAGTTTCTTGTATTCCATCCTCTAATAGTTCCTTCTCCCTTATCTGCTCTTTGAGAACCCGCAGTATGATGTAAAAATATTTGAGTAGGCATAGCCCTATTCTTATCACTCCAAGCATCCATAGTAAAATTAAACCCTTGGAAAGTTTTTATGTATCCTTTAGGAACAGGACCTGCGGTTGGTTTAGGTGCACCTCCTCCAGCACTTCTTGGAGGATTATTTGTAGCAGGAACCATAACTTGTATTCCCGATAATAAGTAGGATGTGTTAATTCTTGATTTTTCCATTATGAACCGTCTTTATATTTAGAAGTAGCTATTGTTTGTAACTTAGTTACCCATTCATTATTTTGTAGTACATGATTTACTCCAGATACAATAAAATCTAATGAATTTCCGTAATTTGAAGGTAAAAATGAAGTATTTATTCTTACTCTATTATATATTTTTATACCACTTATTCCATCCATATCAAAGGATAAATTAAAAGGTATAAATCCAAAAGAACTTTCTACCCCTTCTTCTTTGCCTTCTAAAAATCGTTGCATAGTTGATGCTTGAGCAAATTTATAATAATTTGACATAACGTCTTGAGCAATACTAATATAATCATAATTAATTACAAAATTTGTTCCACTATCACCATCTGAGGGAAAATTAAGCCCACATCTTGCATATCTATTTGCAATCAAGTTAGCATAATTTGCTAATACCCTCTTATATTTATCTTCAAAAGATTCTCCCTTTTTTGCATCCCCAGAATCAACACTTTCTAAAAACCTATCGCGAATACCAATATTCCATTTTGATAAAGCTGTAGCTTCAGACCCTGGTAGTGAACCATTAGCGGTTGCTCCTATAGTAATCATAGCTGAGTATTCTTTACTAATTTCAGTCTTTAAACCTATATTTCTTATAAAATTTGAAGTAGGTTTTTCTGGATTTGTTTGATTATACCCAAAAACTTCTAATGTAACTTCTTTGGATTTTGATTTTTGAAAACTTTTAATTCCTAATGCCTTAGCTATTTGTTCTAATCCCGGGATTGTAGTTTGATCTATAAATTTTATAGTATTTGTATCTTTATCTATAACAGGTTCAATGTTAGTTACATTTCCAGTGCACTCATTTATATCACTTGTAAGTGTTTTTAAAAATTTAAATAGTTGAACTTCATTTCTATCATTAACGGCTGAAAGAATTTGTTCTACTCTATTAAAATTAAAATATATATTCATTATCTGTCCATATACTTTAGTTCCTTTATCTACTTTTACAACCTTTACAAAATCTTCTAAATTTTCAAAAACATCATCAAATATTAACCTAGCACCAAATTTACTAGTATAAAAATTAGAATTAGATATTAAACATTTAGTAATATTAGTTGAAATTACATTATCAATAGCATAACAAATATTTGTTTCTACATTAGTATCAAATTTAATAGCTGGGGTTTTTTCATTAACTTTAAATATTACATTTCTTTCTAAAAACTCTAACAAAACTCCTAATCTAACAAAATAAGAATTTTCAATTGGGTTTAAAAATAAAAAAGCAAAATCTCTTCTTTTACCTTCAACATATTGGGGAAATCCTACCTTTTCATTCCATTCTGCAGCTTGTTGGGTTGGGGTTTTAAAACTATTAGTGTATAATGTTTTTAATTTTGTTATTGCTGGGGATATTTTTACATTTTCTTTTTCAGCAATTGCTTCTAATTGAGCAAAAATTTCATTGGGGTCGTCACTCCCATATTTATCTGATAATGTAACATTCATAAATTCTGATCCTGCGTCAGTTCTCCAAAGTGTAACTCCTTCCATATTTTTATCATACTCATCAGCTATTACCTCTTTTAGTGTAGATAACATATCTCCTTTATTAATATTTTTTACTTCAGATTTTCTATTATAAGGATTTACAATTCTACCAATTTCTGAAAATTCTTTTCTATCTCCTTTATTAATAAAGAGAGAAATTTTTGGTAAATTTTCTAATATTTGATTAGTTATAAGCTTAGTATTGTCATTTGTTTCATTAACTACACCATAAGTGTATAAAGGATATATTTTTCGAATATTATAGAACCAATTAAATATTGCATTTTTATTTCTTCTTTCTTCTAAAAGTTGTTCATAAACATTTGTATCTATTTGTGTTTCTGTTATTTCATCTTCATCAGGAACTTCAAATCTATCATCATCTTCCCCCCCTGCTTTACCAGCAGCTACAAACATATTATATATGTGAGTAAGAAATTTTTCTTCAGTAGCTATATAAAATAAAAGTTTATCCAAGATTTGATTCCATCCTGGGATTGTTTTTTCATTTGATACTGCAGGTACACTTTGGGGGTTAGTTACTTTATTATTTAGTCTAGCTACTTCATATACAGATACAGGTCCTTCTTCTACAGCAGGGGCACTTTGAAATGTAGCATTTTTTCCTCTTAAAAATTCATCTAAACCTAAATGGACTAAATACCAAGCACTTCTTACACCGGGCCATAAAGTACCTGCGGCTTTTGCTCCATATCCTGGTTTAATACCTATTAATTTATTTGGTTTTGCCTCATCATAAGCATCATCAAAGCCTTTTTTTACTACACCCTCAAATTGTACCTCATTAAGTGCTATTTTTTTAAATACTAAAATTACTTCTTCTACAGGATATGCACCATTTACTTTTTTAGATGTGTTAGGCATTCTAATTCTAAAATTAGTATCATCTTGGGGCATATTTTTATTTTCTGGGGTTATTTGTTGAATATCTTGGGCTATAATATAATCTTTTGCTTCATTTTCTAACTGATTAACCAATATATCGTAGAAAAATCCTGCAGGATAATTTCGACCTATATAAGTAAGATCAGTTAAGGTTTGTGTGATACTTGAATCTAGATTAGTAGTACCACCTCTATATATAATATCTCCTGCTTTTGGATTACTAAAAACACCTTGTTGTTTTGAAGGGTCTCCTAATACTTCTTTAACAATATCATTAACATTTCCAAATTCTTCAGATAAATTTGAGGGTGAATTATAAGTTATAGGTTGAATCCCTGGGTCTTGTTTATAGACTGGTCTAAATATAAACTGATTTGCAAGATCTTTTGAAAATATTTTATCTGATCCTACTCCTACTTTCCAGTCGGATTCAGTAAATGCTATAGCACTACTAACAGTTTCTTTAGCATATTGAACAGCTTTATCCCAAAAACTTACAGATTCTTGATTTTTAATATTATATACTCCTTCATCATATAGCCCATCAAATATATTAAAAAAACCTTTATTTTTCATATCATTGTAAAACCTTTTTACTTCATCTTTTAAACCAGGATATAATTGAGAATAAAAAACCTCTTCTGGGACAGCATCAGCATCTTTATAAGTTTGTCTAATTTGTTCAAATGATTGTTCACTAATGGGATCTGGTTGTTTTACTGTGATTTTACCTTTAGGAGGGGTATTAATATTTAAAGATTCTATAACATCTCCTACACTAAATACTTTAATCATAACCGTATAACTTCCATCAGGAGAAAATTCCCATGAAAAATTTGTTATTCTACCAAATAAAGCATCATAATTACCACAATTATCTTTTCTTTTTTGTTCTATGTCTCTTAAAACATTTGAATAATCACTCTTTCCAGAGTAATCAAACCATTTTTCATTTCCTATGGTTTTAATATGACTAACATATTCAATTTCTGTTTCATTACTATTATATTTCATGTATTTATCTACTCCCCATTCTAATAAGATAGAATAACCTAATCTCATATACAAGGTTTCAATTATGTCAAATTGATTTTTATTATGAACTTTTAAATTTATAATAGCTTCTTTAAGAGATCCTCTACCTAAATCTTTAATTTCTGCAGATATTATTCCTGGCATAGGAGAATAGCCAAAATCTGTTCCACCTACACCATATGCACCATTAGGGTTTGTAGGAGAAGTAATACCTGCTCTATCACCATTACCTCTAATAACTCCAGCTTGTTGCATTGCGTTTTGTTGAAGTGGATTAAATCCACTTAGTGCTGTTACATCGGATAAACCATTAAATAAAACATATTTTTTAGCTAAATCAGACCCAGGAAGTATACTTTCCATAAGAGGATTAGTTACACCATTTTTAGTTCTTAAATATTTTAACCTTCTTTCATCTAAAGAAACCCCAGAAAATAACTTAACAAAAGCATTTTTTGAGTTAAGATATGAAATATCCTGTGGACTTCTATTTTCTTTTTTACCATGTATTTCTTGCCTTAATTTTATTTGGCTATTTACATAAGGTCGAAAAGGTTCTCCTAATAAATTTCCCATAACTTTTTATTTAATATCCATTACCATCTGTATCGTTCTGTGTAAAGCTAGTAGGAGGATTTAATTTATCAAATTCTACTAATGTTTGTGTTGGAGAATTTGGAATTCTTATTTGAGCTCCTAAAGGAGGTGTTAAAGAATTGCTTTTAAACTCGGTATTTAGTTTATCTGTTGAACTAATTTGTGCATTAGCTATTATCCACCATAAACTAGAGTCTTTATAATATTGTTGGGCTAATGTATCATATCTATCTCCTATAGTAGTAAATATATATATGTCGTTATCTGCTCTAGGTATTTCAGGATAACGTACTGTTTGCCTCATAGGTTTTTCATTAGTTGAAAGTAAAACTGGTATGCTATTGTATCGTGCCATTAATTATCGTAATTATTATTTTCTCCATTTTTTAAAGCAATAAATCTTTGAGGACCATATTCATTTTTTCCTTCTTCTTTACTTAAATCTCCCTTATCATTAAATGTAAGAGTTTGTTTTTGTGGTCTAAATTCTTCAATTGGAGTAAATGCAAATCCTGTTACTTGTACTATATGAGGTAATTCTTTAACTGTATTATCAAAATTTCCATTTGTATCTATTCCAATTTCCCATGGAGTATTTTGTGGAACAGTTAAAGTCATTGCTGTTATAAATCCTGGTTGTTCATAACACCATCCTCCTAAAGTTAATCTTACTAAAGGACCTCCCATATAACCCTGACTACTATAAGTTGGGGCTAAATTTGAAGCTAAAAAATTAAGTTTTTTATATTGAGCTATTAATTCAGGTTTTGATTGAGCTGCTACTGTAAACCCCATATTAATATTTCTTCCAAATTGTTTATATTTATGAAAACTTTCTCCCCTTCCCATGTAATTTATAGCATCCCATTGGGCTGTATAGGCATCACTAAAGCTATCTATATATGCTCTAAAATGAATATATTGTTGTACTGAAGGGTCTTCTGAATCTATGGCTGCTATTCTAAATTTTACTAAATCATTTTTTTCAACATTTGTTTTTCTTACTCCTTTAGATTCATATATAGGTTGGAAATTTATTTTATCTACTGTATCTCCTCCAGGTCCAATTTTTCCTTTAGAATAATCTCTAACATTTCCTCTTTGACCTGGACTATTATAACTTATTCTGGAAGTTCCTATACCATCTATGGTTTTATTCTCTGCGGGGTTATAACTAGGAGCAATTCCAGTTACATATGATATTGTAGTATCTTCTAATAAAGGTTCTCTAAAGTCTCTCTGTTGGGTTGTTGCTCTTTCTTTTTGGTTAGAAAATTTAAAATCTTTATAACCTTCAAGGGATCCTGATGTTCCTATACTTGATATTTGTTGATATGAAAAGGCTTTTGTGCCTTGATCAAACATTTTTCCCTGATTAGTTCCTTCAAATGTATTAGGAGTTAAATTACCTATTCCTATTCTATTATTTGTAGTAGAGATAATAGTTTTTGATAATTGTCCTAATACAGACCCAGGCCCACCTCTATAAGACATTAGTTTTAACCCATCTTTATTAGGGTTAAGATTAAAACCACTAAGTTTTATTGTCTTTTCACTACTTAAAGCTTCAGCTAAGTTAACTAATCTATTATCTTTAGGTGGTTGAGAAGATTTTACTTTTACCCCATAAAGTTCTTCATTAGTTGAATTAGGTCCTGTTTTACCAAGAATATTAATTCCATTACTTTTTAAATGAAGTCCTAAAAATCCACCTCCGGCTTGGGCTAATGTACTAGCAGGATTATAAACCCCTTGATTAAAAGATCCTGCTGTAGATTGAGTCCTTACGGAAGAAGCAGAAAGTAATTCTTGTTTAGTGATAAATAAGCTACCTTGGGGGGATTTGGGATCAACAAAATATTTTGCTAATCTAACAACATCTTCAGCAGCTGATGAAGGAGCATTTAAACCTCCTCTTAATAAAAAATCCGGAGAGGAAGGGCTTGAACTTTCTCCAATTTCATCTTTTATATAAGGTTGTCCGCTGTTTCCTCCCCTAGGCCTATCATTACCAAATTTAAGAGATTTTAAATCAGTTTGAATATTTAATAATCTACTCACTTAGATTTAAATTCTTCCTACTCCTTCTACAGGTGCATTATTTTTATAGTTATAAGCTGGTACTTTACCATTTAAATCTAATTCTGAAGGGGATGGGTTTCCTAATAATTCAGGTTTTCCATTAATTGAGTAATCAAAATGTAGTTTAGATAGTGATTTATTTTCCAAAGGTGGAGTTGTTCCATTATATCCAGTTAAGGTAGATTCTCCTTTTAATAGTTTATCTTGTAGTCCCATAATTATGTTTTTTATTATAAATATTTAAATTATTTTTATTTTATTGAATTTCTCTTTGACTAACATTTAAGGCAGTTGATACATTTGTTCCATCTAAATTAGCTGTTGCACTAATGCCATTTTGTTCAATTTTTTCTAAATTATCATTTAATCTTTTTATTTCGTCATTTCCACCACCACTTGAAGATGATTTTAAATTTCCCGCACTATCATATCTACCATATATATCCATGTTATAACCATAATTTCTTTGAGCACTATCTTCAGCAGCCATAACCTGAGTTTCAGTTCCTGAAAAATCTCCTGAAAATGCTCTTCCTGAAAATACATCTCCTAAAAAAGCACCACCTACACCAATAAATTTAAATACAGGATCTAATTTTTTCATTATCCATCCTAATAAATCTCCAATAGATATTAAAATATCAAGAACTGGCATAAAAGGTTCTACAAGAGCAACTATAACATCATTTAATTTATCCATAATAGCTCCTAATCTCTCTGCAGCACTTGCTTGTTGTCTTAATCCTTCAACTCCATCTTTAGCCATTTCTTTTTGAGCTTGGGCTAATCCTACTTCAGCTATTCGAGCATTAAGTAAAGCTTCTTGTTCTGCGGCTTGCTCTCCACTTACTCCCTTTAATTGTTCTTGAACATATAAAGTTTTAGCTAAATCTTCTCTAGACATACCAACAGATTTAGCAATTGCATCCTGTTGAATTCTATTCATTTTTCCAAACTCAGCAGCATTTCCTACATTTTTAGCTAATTCTTCTGCTAATGTAGCTAAATCATTATCTAAAGCAGCCTGTCTTGCTTTTTCTAGATTTAATTCTTTACCTGTTAGTAATTCAGCTTTTAATTCATCAGCTATAGATTGTTCAAAATCTAACATTCCACCAGCTATATTTTCTACTTTAGATAATTCCATACCTAAAGCTTTACTAGTAGCAACTGCTTTAGCTAATTCTTTTGGATTTTGGCTTAGAGATAAGGTAGTTGCAGCTGAAATGTCTTTCATACCTTTTAATAAATCTTTTTCATTTAATAAAACTCCATTTTGAATTGATGATATTTTGGCTTGAGCCATAAATTCCCCAGTAATATCATTCATTTCTTTACCAGTAGACATAGAAATTTTAGCAATACCCATTAGTTCCTCACTAGTGAATCCTGCCATTTCTTTCATTTCAGTAAATTGTACTAGCATATCGGCACTTAATTGAACACTAGTTCCCATTGCTTTATTTACTTCCATTAAAGTTCCACTTAATTTTTTAGAAGTAAGAAAAGTATTCCCAGATTCATTAGCTATAGTAGTCATTTCTTCCTTCATGTCCCTAGCAGCATCATAGGTCATATTGAGACCTTTAGCCATATCTCCTATAACTTTATCTATCTTCATAATCTCCATTAGTATAGCTAATGGACCAAATGCTTTTTTTAATGCAGGACCTAAAGCCTTTAAACCTTTCATTAAAGGATTAAGGGCTTTACCCGCTTTTTTAAATTGTAAACCACCTGCGGCTTTTATATTTTCAGCTGCTCCTACTCCTTTTCCCATATCCCCAAATCCAGCTTTTTTCATAAGATCTTCAGTAAGACCTTTACCAAATCCCTTTTCACCACCTTTTCCTGCTGTGGCTTTTTGGATAATTTCTATTTCTTCTTTAGAGAGATCTGCGAGTGAACCTTTTTTTCCTCCTATATTTCTTGAAGAAATCTCTAATTCTTGAGCTTCTTTATTTCCAATTATTGCTTCTCTAGCAGCTTGAGCTGCATCTCCAAACTCTGAGGCAAAATTCCCCAAACCTATTTTACTTGCTATGCCCTCTAAACCTGCAAATGTTCTAACACTTAGGTTACTTTGGACTTCTTTAGAAAGATCAGCATTTTGTTTATTAACTTCTAATAATTTTTTAGCATCACTTATTCTTTGCTTTATAGTATCATTAATTTGTTTTTGGAGTCCTTTATCATTAGTAAGCTGAGCACCACTTTTTTGTTCTAGGACTTCAATATCTCGTTTTAATTGTAATTCTTGTTTAGTTAAATCTGTTGATGCTTTTTTAGTGCCCAACATTTTTTTCTCGTTTACAAAAGCATCATTAACTTGTTTTGTAATACGTCTATCAATACTAAGAATTTCTGATTTAGCTGCGTCTACTAATCTAAGATTTTTTAGGTTATCCCTTAATAATGAGCTAAAATCATCACTATTAGCTACATCCGCCTTAGAAAAATCAGCTGATTTTCTATCTAATTCAAGAGCTTCTCTTTTAAGCCTGTTTATTTCCTCTTGGTTTTTTAAATCTTTGTCAGTAGCCATTATAAAGGTATTTATTATAAATATTTAAAAATAAAACTATTTATACTGACTTTTGCGTTGATATTGTTTGGAAGCTTTTAAGAATTCAGGAGCATTTACCTTTCCATCAGAATCTACCATATTTGTAGAATTATTTTTCCCTCTAGATTTTTCATATGCCTTTTTTTCTTCATCAAAATGTTTTTGAATTTGATTAAATGTAAATTTTCTTAACCAAATGGGCATATTGTACACAGTATCATAATCATATCCTCCTTTTCCATGAAAGACTATATTATGTATATGTTCAAATACGTAAATTCTAAATTGAGGTGCCGTTTTAGGCGTCAGGCCAAAAAAACGTAAGGCCAATAGGAATGGCCACCTCCTCACCACTATCTAAAATATAATCCATATTTACATCTGGTTGAGTTTTTCTTACATGCTCCCTAAATGCTCTAGAATCTCTGGCTAATAGATAAGTATCAACAAATTCTCTAATATGTTTTTTTTCTTCATTACCATTAATAGAAGTAATCATATGTTTTAATCTTGTAGTCATGTCAGGGGAAGATTCTTTGTTAATTTTTTTAAGACCTGCTAATTCCCTATCTATAGCTTTTTCATCTTTTCCAGTTAATAACTTATAAGTTAACATATCACCTGTTGATTCTAATTTATAAGAAAATTCATTTACTCCTTTATTAGGGATTTCTTCTTCACTAAAAGGTTTATTTTGCAATTCAGATAAATCAATTGTTTCAGAATTACCATTAATTGTAACCTTATACTCTTTACCATATCCTAAAATTCTAGCTACAATGAATACAGCATTTTTATCTCCTACTACAAAATCATCAACTGTTATTCCAGGGGTTACTATTAAAGAATTTAGTAGTTTATCTAAAACAGTTCCTTTTTGAATAAATGACTGGTTAGATAAAATATCTTCTTCTTTAGCAGTCATATATTTTATTTCTACTTTTCCACTTGATAGAGGATGTTCAGGAGGGTATACTAGTCCTTTTGATGGTAATTCTACTTCTTCAGTAGGGAATTTATGTTCGCTCATAATCTTAATTTATATAACTTTATTATAAATATCAATATAAGAAAGGAGCTTGACATAGCCAAGCTCCCCTTAATAAAATATTTAAATATTTTTAGAAATTTAATACTGCGTAATCTATTGATACTTCAATTGATAAATTGACTGCTTGATCCACTGTATCCCAGTTATATTCACCAAAATTACTGTTTACAATAAAAGCACCCTTTAGTATCCATTCTGAAACAATATCACCTACAGGCCCTAATGTATTAATAGTTAAATCTTTCTTGTAAAAATCAGAATAACCATCTCTACCTGTTACTGATTCATGGTGTAATCTTACCCATTCCATAGTTGCTTGAGCACCTGAAGGAGTAATTGGGTCAAATAATTGCATTGTAACATTTCCCCAAGTAGATTTACCTTTAATTTTTCTTTCAACATTAATGTGATTTAAAGTTACTACACCTTGAGTTAACGTTACAGCACTAACACCTTTAATAATGTAGCTAGGCATCCCATCCATGTATAGGATAAACCTATTCGCTTGTTTGGGTTCAAACGCTGTATAAAATATTTCATTGGGATCTAATACTGCCATTTTTTATTGTTTATTTCTGATTATAAATATCTAATTCTTTAATTTTTATGCTGGGAAAGTAGCTCCAGTTGGTTGTAGGTTAAAATCTAGGTATATAAATTCAGCTGTTCTAGTTGGTTGAATATATATTTGCCCTATTAATTGATTTCTATCTATAACATCAGGTGAGTTATTACTTTCATCCATTACTACTTTAAAAGCATATAATCCTTGTCTCTGTTGTACACTTTCTAAATATGGGTTAACTTGTGCTAAGAAATTATTTCTAGTAGCTATTGTATTTTGTTCAAATACTAAGTTTTCTGCTATTTGAGAAATATAATTTTTAAGGGCAATTAATAATCTTCTAACATTTACTCTATCTAAAGCACTAGCTTTTTTCTGTAGTGTTTTCTGACCAAATACTACTACTCCTGTACTTGGGAAGGTAGCTATCGGATTAACATTATTGGTATATAAAGTATCTCTATTACCATTTGTTAAAGCTCTTTCAGTTCTTAATACTGTTGATAATCCACCTCTATTTAATCCAGCTGGTGCAAACCATGCTTCTCCTGCTCTATCATTAAAAGCATATACACCTGGTATCATTGCTGAAGCTGGTACCCAAACTTGAGATCCTAAATCTGGATCAATTGTTTGTAACCAAGGCCAATATGTAGCTGCATATGAAGAATCTATTCCTGCTGCTCCTGCTGTAACTAAGGCTAAAGTAGAATTATAAGATCTTAAATCTATAACTGATAAATTATCTCCTCTAAATTGAGAATTGTTTATCATAGTTGTTATTGGGGATGAGTGATTATCTTTTGTTAAACCTGGTGTTGTGATTACATTATATTGGTATGAATCTTTATTGGCTAATAAGTTTAACGAATTAGTATAATTATCTGCTACTAATCCTTGTGTATCTGTACCATCTATATTTTCATAAAAATTAGCTTGTCTTCCTACAAATGGTGTACCTACAGCTCCGGTAAACGAACCTGAACCTGCTAATGGAATAGATGCTGTGTAAGCGGTTTTAGCTGCTCCATCGTTATCAAAATAATTTAATGTTTTAGCTGTTACAGATTTTACTCTTACAAATTGACTTAATGTGTTATAAGTTCCTTCATTTTTGACATAGAAATCTGTTCCATCATTAGTCACTACTTGTTTAGAATTACCTATTACTTTTTCTACATATTGAGATGAATTAGGATCTAAAGATAAATTAGGCCAAGTTTCTAATACTGTTTTAGAAGTTTGTGTATCATCACCTCTTCTAATTAATAAACTAAATGTTCCTTTAGCAGTATTAGGTTCTGTTATTTCCCATCTTACATTATCTTTAGTACCATTTGTTAAAGTTTGATTTGCTCCCGTAGCTGTTCCACTATTTACTATTACACCTTCACTTAAAGTTTCTAATTGGAATGCTGATTGATTTACTATATTATCAGCTATTAAAGTAAGTGTTAAATCTGTACCACCTGCATCTGTTGCTCCTAAAGATTGTGAAGTAAATTGTATTGCATCTCCAATAGCAAATGTTCCCGAAGCAGCATCTAAAGTAATTGAAGATATACTTTCTGAGTTAGCTAATACAAATGAAGCTGTAACATTTACATTAGATGATTTGGCAGCACTTACACTACCACCTGCACTTCCAGTTGCATTAAATACACTTTTAGTAACACCAGTTAAATTTCCTAATACTCCACTTTCTACAGCATTAGAAATCGCTGTACTAGTTGCAGAAGTATAAGAACCTGATACTATCCTGGTTACTAATAGTGAATCTCCTCCTTGTTGAAAATAGTTGTATGCTGAAATTGAAGTAAAGTAAGTGTATTCTGCACTACCACTTTCTACTATAGCACCAAATTTATTTTGATAATCTGAGTATGAAGAAACTACTGTTGGTATTCCTACTGGGCCTTTTACTGTAGGTCCTAATATAGCTGCTCCTGCTTGTACAGGTTGTGAAGAGATAAAGGTGTTATCATTTTCTCTTGCTAATACACCTGGGGATAAAAGTACTTCTGCCATTTTATAATAAGTTTATTTTGTTTATAAATATTACAGAAATCCCTAAAAATGCAATTATTTTTAAACTACTTCTGGAGTTTCTGCAACTTCTGGAGTTAATTCTTCTTCTGGGGTGAATTCTCCTGTTTCTAAGTCTATCTCTACTTTACCATATTTATCTTGAAGTTCTTTAAGAACATCTAAATATTGTTGATCAGTATTTACAATTTCTTCTTTTAATGACCATTTTTCTTCTTCAGCCTTTAAAATTCTATATTCTAATAAACCTAATTTATTTAAATTTTGAGCGTTTGTAGATCTTAGAGTTTGTAAATTTTCTAATTCTTTTTGTTCTATTTTATTTGTAACTTTTTCTTTTTTTGCCATGATTATAAATATTAACTATTTGTTTAAAACTATACATAAATATAATAAAAAAAAAGATATAATCCAAATTATTTTTTAAACCATATTAATTCATATGGTCTTTTGGATACTAATATATTTTTTTTATTTGTTTGTTTTTTAATTTTAGAAAAAGGAATATATTTTATATTTTTTTCCCAATTTAAAGGTTTTAATATATCTTCAATTTTTTCAATTTTTGAAGCATTATCATTAAAATAAGAAAATATTCCTCCTTCATTTAATATTTTATCTACTATATCACCAAACATAGCCCATTGTTTTTTATCTCTATTAAAAGTATAAGTATCAAAATATATAGCATCAAATTTTTTATTTTTTAACATAAATTGATTAACTATATCTTCCCAATTTCCTAAATGTAAAAAAGATGTTTGATGAAATTTATCTTTTATTGCTAAATCATATATTTGAGGATGAATTTCAATTATATGATGTTCTTTTGGTTTAAAATCTCTTATATAATTATCTATTATTCCTAACCCAAATCCTACATTTAATACTATACCCTTATTTTGACATAATATTTTAGCAGATTCTTTCATTATAAGATCTTCATCAGTACTCATAATATCTACTACAACATGGGGAGAAGATGAATATAAAACTCCATCTATAATTTTAATACTATTACTTAAAAACTCTTTTTCTAAAAAATCAGATTTCATAAAAATCTACATCAACCTTATTGTAATCTACTAAATAATATCCTTCTTTATCTGTTATAACAGCTTCAGATTTACCTAGTTTTAATAAATCTTGTGCCATAGTACCTACATATTTACCCTTTCCATCAGATTTATTAATATATTCAAACTCATATACTGGTATACCTGATTTAGAATATGTTCTAAATACTATGTTGTGTTTTAATCTTCTATCTGATCTACCACAGCTTGCTATTGTCATAGCTTGTTCATCTTCTACCTCTAAAGATTGACCCGAGTTCATTCTATAAAATCCATCTGATAAAGCTGTAGCTCCTGCAGAATCTTCATAAACAAAATCATCAACTGTTGGAAATGTTCCAGAACCATTATGGTAAGCTGTTCCAGAGGTGCCTCCTTCAGAACAGGCACTAGAGGCATCTTCAAATGGTGTTGTACCTGAATATCCAAATGCTGTTAAATTAGATAAACCATAAAAATCTGATATAGCTGTAGTAACACCCGCACCTTTACTAGCATAAGTACCTAATGTAGAGTTTAAAGCTACGTTAGTTAGCGTTACACCAAACTCAGTTGCTATATCGTTAATACTAAGTGTTCCTGATCCTGGTAATGGCATTATTTAGAATTTTTAAGTTCTTGTACTTCTGCTTGTAATTCTTTTATAGCTTCAATTAATAATGGTACTATCTTTTCATATTTAACAGCTTTATAACTATTATCTCTTGTAGTAACTACTTCAGGTAATACTTCTTCAATTTCTTGAGCTATTACTCCTACATCATGTCCTTTATTACTATGAATTGTTTTCTTTTCTTCCTTTGATAATTTTTTCCAATCAAATTCAACACCAGAAATTTGGGATACTTTATTTAAAGCATTTTTAATTGGTTTAATATTTTCTTTTAATTTTTTATCTGAGGTAGAATATGCTACTACATCATTTGAAGCATCTATTCTACCATTTGTAGAAGAAGGAGATATATTACCTACACCTAATGATCCATAAGGTATTGATAAATCATTATTAGCACCTCCGGGTCCACCACCAATTGAAATTACCCCTGCTGGAGCTGTTAGATATAATAAACTAGAGTATACAAATAAAGCATATGAGGTACTGCCAATGTTAATACCACTACTAAAAACAGGTTGACTAGAAAATGTTTTAACACCAGCTACTGTTTGAGCTCCAGTTGTAAGTACTGCACCTGAAAGTGAATCTATGTAACCAGCACCATTTGTTAATTGGTTATTGTTGGTTGGGATTGTTGTAGATGTAAATGCGTTTGAACCTAATGTTCTCTTTTGTATATCATCATTATTTTCTGAATCTACTACTAAAACTACTTGAGAAGAATCTGGGGATGTTAAATTAGAGATTCTTAATGGAGCATTACTTCCATCACCCGTTAATTCTAATCTTTTACTTCCATCAGTATAAACAAATCCTGCATTTGTTGTAAATGATGTAGTTCCATTATAAAAAGGAACTCTTGTTGATGTACCATTGCCCGTTAATGTTCCTACTCCTGTTAATTGTGAACCATCGCCTTGAAATGCCGAAGCTGTTATAGTTCCATTAACTACTAAGGCTTGATCAAATCCACTTAATTTTGTAGTAGGATTTATTAATGAGGCAGTTATATTTACAAATACTTGACCTGACCCACTTACCGTAAATCCGGCATCTTGTGCTTGGAACATTCCTTTTCTAGAAAATATATATTCTGATTTATGTCCATTAGTTCCTGCGGCTGCTCTTAAAGCAATATCACTCTCGTAGTTTACACCTGTGCCTTCTTGTCTTTCTATACCAATTTCAGAAGAGTATGTAGTAGAGTTTGCTCCCATGTAAATGTGAGTTGAATCATCTGCATTATCTCCTCGAATCCATAAATAATTTGTTTGGTTTGTACCTGTATCTCCTGCTTGGCCTATAATAACTCTACCTCCAGCAGTTGCCGATGTACCGAAATTATATATATTTAAATTTCCACCAAATCCACTCTCAAAAGCTGCTCCTCCATAATTATTCCATCCTAGTTTCAACATAGCTGGGTTTGAAGAATTATAACCTTGAATTCTTAAAGTATTGGATTCTGTGTTACCTGCACTTGATGGTCCTAATAATAATTCTTTAGTGGAAGAATCATAAGTAAAGTTAGAAGTACCTTCTACTGTATTAGCATCGGTAAAAGTTGCTATTTGGTTGTTTGCCGGTGTACCTGTAGTATCTACTGTACCTGTACCATATCCTAAATTTGTTACAAAGCTAAAAATTTGAGCTCCAGTAGCTAAACCAGTTCCAGTCTCAGAAACTGTTGCTGTTTTTGCTGATATAGTTCTTGCTCCACTACCATTAAAAGTTGTACCTGAATTTAACTGAATTGTTGTATTATCTACTGTTAAATTGTTAGTAGTTGTTCCAATAGTTGTTGATGTAAATGCGTTAGAACCTAACGTTCTAGTTCCAACTACATTTGAACCATTTATAGTTAATACGTCTGTTTCTGAGTTTTGTGCTGATATTCCAGTAAGGCTAAGAGTTGATAAACTCCCATCACTACCATTTAATAATACTTTTTTCCAATTTGGCATAATTTTTTAGTTTGCGGTTGGCTACTTCCAGTTAAGTCCACTTCCCTTTCGGGCCAACAAATTAATTTATTATAAATATTAATCTTAATTAAAAAATTAATATAATTTATACTTTTTTTCCAGGAGGTCCTGGTTTTATTTTAGGAAGTTTTAACTCTGGAAGTTCTAATTCCGGTTCTTTAACTTCATTTAAAGATTCTAATTGTTTAATATGGTCCAAAGTTTTATCTTGTAATAAAGATAATATCCTAACATCTTCCCCTTTAACCTCTATTTGCATTAAAGCTCCATAAATATACTTTAAATCTATTAATGTATATTGTGGTTTATCAAATTGAAACATTTATTAAATTTAATTTTCTTTTTCTAAGCTAAGATATTGATCTTGTAATTTTATAACTAAATTGTATATAATTTCTAAATCTTTACCTTTAAAGCTATTTTCTTTTATCAAATTTAATATAATACCTATTTCATCCTGATCCAAACTACTTTTAGCGTTTTTTAAATCTTTTTTCACAGCTTCAAATTCTGGTTTTGTTTTTTTAATATTCATATTTCCTTTAAATCCCATAACGATAGATTTTAAAAAAGGGCTGACTTTTTTAAAGACAGCCCTTATATTATTGTTTTTCATTAACCTTTTAATTTCATGTTTTATTCTAATTAAGAACTTATATAAACATATAAATCATGATTTGTAGTATCAACTGCAAAGTTACCATATCCTGTATTTCCTCCATAAAGAGGTGCACCACCTGGGGCTCCACCTAAGGCGCCTTGTGTAACTGTTGGCATAAAGTTTGATATAGTAACTGATGTAGCGTCTTCAGCAACTGATGCTACTACACCAAATCTACCACCTGAACTTCCTGCTGTAGCATCATATCCAAAGAATTGACCTGTTTCACCACCACTTTGTTCTACGATGAAACCACCATCTCCTGCTCCTGATGAACCTGATCTTAATATGATCATTGGATCTTTAACTCTTAATGTTTCTGCATCTTCAAATGAAGCTGTTCCATTTACTATTAAGTTACCTTGAACTGTAACATTACTATCTGAACTACCTAATGCTAAAGCACTACCACCAGCATTTATAGTATTAACACCTGTCATAGATGTAATACCTGTTTGTGCTGCATCTACTGAAAGTGATGGAGTTGTACCACCTGTAGAAGTAAGACCTGTACCACCTGCTACAGAAGTAACTGTACCTGCTGGTGCTAAACCTATTAGTGTTTCAATAGAAGTTTTTCTTAATCTATTTGAATCATCAGTATCTCCAAATAATAAGAAATCAGCTCCTACTGGAGTAACAGTTGATTGGCCTGAAATAATATTAGAATTAAGCATAGTATTTTCAACCACTTGAGATCCGATTGTTAATTCACCACCTGCTGCTGCAGTAACATCACCACCTGCTGCTGTAATATTAGCAAAGATTGAATCTTCTAAGTTAGAGAAAGTAACTTTTTTAAGAGTACCTGCATCGCTAAACGCGAATTCATCCACTTGAGCAACTGAAGCACCACCTAAAGCAGTCATGTTAGCTATATCAATAGATAATACACCTGAAGATGCTGCTAAACCTGTTGATGTGACTGTACCTGCTAATTTAGTAGCACCACTAGTCATAAAGTTAGCAAATGTAATCTTTTGTGAACCATTATCAGTAGCATCTACCATTGCTATTTGATCAGCATCTGCAATAGAAGTTTCAGCTCCTAATTCATTTAAATCAACTGCAAGAGAAAGAGTTCCATCAGCTGTTAATGTACCACCACCGGATAAACCATCACCTGCTGTTACTGTAATACTACCAATACCAGTACCAAATAAAGTTTTGATTTTAGTTAATGTTACATGTTCTACATTACCTGTATCAGCATCATTTAATAGGATTTCATCACCTAAAACAGGAGTAATATCATTATTAGGCGCTGCCTGTATAATATTATCTGCACCTAAATAATCTACATTAAGTGTTACATTACCGGATGCACCACCACCAGATAAACCTGTTCCTGCTGATACTTGTGAAATATCACCTGTTAAAGTAGTAAAATCATATCCATTTCCTGCGGCATTTACTGTTAATACCTGTCCTTCAGTTGCACTAGATAAATCTGTTCCATTTTTACCAGTACCACCTTGTGCTGCTGATAAAGCTGTAGTTAATCCTGAAAGTGAAGTAATGTCTGAGTTTGCTCCATCTGCTGCTGCTCCAATGTCACTTAATGTTTCTGATGCGCTACGACCTTCTAAACCATTTGCGGTAAATCTTGCAAAGTCGCCACTAGCTGCATCAGCATCGTCTATTTCAACGATGTTATCATTTGCAATACCAATTGCTGTTGATGTAATTGCACTTGCACCAGCACCAATTAATACATTACCTGCGGTGTGTGTACTTGCTCCAGTACCACCATTGGCTACCGAGAGATCTGTTGTTAATGTTAATGATGCTAAACTTGCTGCTGCCCCGTCTAACACCACCTTTTTCCATTCTGCCATAATTTTAAATTTTAATTATTATTATTTATTATTTATTTTTGGTTTTAAAAAATGTTGTATCGGGGTGTTATCCTTAGGATACAACGATGTTTATTTTAATTTTTTTTATCATTTATAAATATGTAACTTATTCTATTCCTACATAAAGAGCTGAAGAAGAGTAAAAAATTCCTCCTTCTACTGCAGTAGGTTGAGGATTTAATTCTCCTAGCACAAATACACCGTCTGTTGTGATTTTAGCTACATCTAAACTTCCACTTTTTACTAAGAATATGTCACTTGCAGTAGATCCTGATATAGAAAAACTACCACTAATAGTAGCTGCTCCTGTAGTACTGTTAAATATAAATTTAGGACTACCTGCAAAAGTATCACTATTGTTAAATTGAATTTGAGTATCTGCTCCTCCTGGGGTACCACTTCCTCCAGATAATTCTTCCCAGCTAGAATCTGAAGTAACATTAGTTGGATCTTTTAAAGCAAATAGTTTGTTAGTATCTTGTTCATATACTAATAACCCATGATAAGAATTATATTGATCATAAGTGGAAGTATTTTTTCTAGCAGCCGCATCTGCTACTAACATTCTCCCATCAATAGGGTCTGTATTAATTACTAAAAATCCTGCTGGTATAGATACTGCCATTTAATTATGTTTTTAATAAATATGTAATTCCACTTGTGGCTCCTAAAGGAGTTGATGATTTATAAACTCTATACCCACTTATTACTTGAGGACTTCCTCCTGCTGTAGTATGTGTAAATGTACTAGTTAAGAAATTAGTTCCTCCTGCTTCAATTGCCGTTAAAGTATACGCATCATCTACTACTATATACTCAATAACCCCACTTCCATGAGCTATATTAACTGATTGGTTATTTGGGTTAACTGTTCCTTTATATATAGTACCTCCAGCTTGAAAAGCTCCTAAATCTGTCATACCCGCTTCTAATGAAGCCGTAGCTGATTCTAAAAATGCTCCAAATCTAATACTTCTAATTCTTGAATAAGTTTGAGTACTAGAATTTCTATTAACATTGATTACAGGATTATTTAATGCCGCTGAATTATAATTAGCCGTAGAGAAGAAACTTACTGATGAATCTACCCCTGAGGCTGATATATTGTAACTAGCACTAATACTTGTTGCTGTACTTGTTATAGTAGGATCAGTTGATGGGCTTGCACTCATTGAAACAAAAGTCCAACTATTATCAGTTCCACTTTTAGATCCTGTAAAGGCTATACTACCTGTAGCACCTACTTCTATTTGATTTGAAGCCGCTCCTAAATAAATCGCATCTACGTTAAATGTATTAGATGGTGATACAGGATTACTTTTACTTAAACTTAATGCTACGGTTTCTAATTGTCTATCTTCTGTTGATGTTACTGGATTACTAGATGTTAACTGAAGTGAATAAGTTTTTTCAGCAATTTCACCAGTTACATCTGTAAAAGTTCTGGCTAGACTTGTTCCAGTAGTTCCCGTTTCTAGTTGGTCACTTCCTGAAAATAATGACGCGCTAACTAGCGAATATCCGCCTAAACCAAATGTACCAGTAATAGTATATGTCTGTAGTTGTAAATTAAATCTATCCGATAGAAATCCGCTTTGTCCAATTGATGGAGTTGGGGCTGTTGGTGTACCAAATATAAATTTTAAGTCTCCTGCATTATATTGTACTACAACATCTGCATCATAATCTTGTATAGTAATAGTGCTAACTTCTCCACCAGCACTGCCTGCATCTAAGCCTGAACCTGTTGCGTTTATAGCTGATCCTCCTCCTCCAATAGCACTTGAAGCTGTATAGAAAAATTGACCTGAAGCACTATTATACATTGCTACATTATCAACTGGACTACTTACACCTTTTTCATTTTGTGAGGCAGAAGCAAATAATAATCCACTTGAACTTATACCACCTGATGCTGTAATGTTTGTAACTGTTATAGATGGGTTGTTTTGTAATCCATCTGCTACATCTGCCACTTCAGCATGACTTGAAGAAATTTCTTTTATAATTTCAACTGAAGCTGAAACTGCATAAGAAGCGCTTATAACACTATTAGCTCCAAACGGACCATAAACATTACTTCCTGTTACAAAAGAAGCGGAATTAGCACTTAAAGAATGTGAAGCTAAACTAGCTGTTCCTGTTAAATTTCCTTGAAATGAACTAGTTATAGAACCAGTAACTTGTAAATCATTTGATGTAGCAAAAAATGAACCTGTTTGTTTAAATATTCCACTTTCATCCGACCCTGTATCTACTGTAATTGGGAAAGTTGTACCATCACCTTTTGTAAAAGTTATAGTATTTAAACTAACTGAGGCTGTTGATAAGTTTTTTAATGCTATAGATGAAGTTCCAGCAAAGGATGCACTATTTGCTGATTGTATATGAGTTGCATTACCCATTAATGGGTGAGCAGTACACATATAATATAATATTTTTGGAGTATCTTCTGTTACATCAATTTGAACCGTATTACTAGCAGGAGTAGTTACACCTGTAGTATATTGAGTAGTTTTGTTTGCATCTAAATAAAAAGCTACAGGATGTGATGCTGGATATGCAATTCTATAAGATTTTCCTGGGTAGAATGTTATATATGGAGATTCTATTCCATTAAAATAATAAGCATTTCCTGAACCTTGGTTATAATATCTATTATTTGTTGTTTTAGCTGCTGCTGTAACAGTTAGTGAAGATGTTGCATTTATTTGACCATCTAAAAGAGAGGCATCAATTTTAGAACTTATACTACCTACACTTCCAATGTTATTATCTCCCATTGCTATGTCAGAGGTCATATTAAGACCTGCCATATCAGAAGAAGCATCAGTAATTAATCCTCCTGTTACTGTAAGACCTGTATTTGTAGCTTCGGCTTTTTTAGTATCATTAAAATATAAATTTGAAGCTGATATAGCTGTAGTAGCTATACTAGCCGTTCCATCTAAATCTCCTTTGAATGAACTAGTTATAGAACTAGCATTAATACTTCCTGTAAAAAATGAACTACCAGTTACAATTAAAGAACCTGATATAATAGCAGATCCAGTATAAGGAAATGCATCACCACCTCCTGAAGGTAAGGCAACACTAAATGTTGCACCATCACCTTTTGTAAATGTCATTGTATTACCTGCTACAGAAGCTGTAATTAATAATGAACCTGTATCTGTACTTCCTCCTCCTGATCCTGGAAATGTAAATGATGCACTAGTTGCAAAAGGCCCTACAGGTGGGAAACCACTTGCAGGAACAAATTCCATTCGGTATAATTTATTTACATCTTCAATATAAACTATTTGCCCATCTGAAAACTGATTAGCATTTTGGGCTTGAAGTATAGATTCTGATTCATATACTTTAAAAGCTCCTCTAATGAACTCAACATTAGCAAATGCAAGGTCACCACTTGCAGAAGCTGCAGGTGTTAATCCTACTTGACCACCAAAACCGGTGGAGGGTGCTGGATATGGATCGAATGCCATTTTATATTTGTTTTAATTTATTCATATTATGTTGGTGCTGTACCATTTTCGGGGACTATTCTCCATTTCATAGAACCCGCAGTTTCTCCTGCATTAGTTCCTACCACATACCATTTTTGATATCCATGTTGAGCTGATCCAAAATCTATTAAGTTTATTTTTACTGAGGTTTTTGGATACCAACCACCACCATCAGTGTTTAAATATAATACCCCTTTATTAGCAGATCCTGCTCCATTTAAAGAATCAACCATACCTTCATATGGTATACCTGTAAGTGAAGATCCTGAAGGTATAAAGAAGAAATATCTTTGAGTTGTTAATCCATCTATAGCAGGCACTGTAAAATCTCCACCATTATTAAAAGAAGATTCAACTGAAGAATATGTAGCTGATGATGAAATTATACCTACTTCATTCATATAATAATCATTTCCTGAAGTAAATAAGAAAATAGAATCATTACCACTACCTGTAGCTAAACCATCTCTATATACTTCTCCTAAAGGTAAAGCTTCAGCTCTAAATGATGTTACTTCAAAAGGAGTAGTAGCATTATAAGTGTTTATACCAGACCAACCACTTGCTCCATAATATGGTGTTACAGCCCAGTTGGTATGATAAAAATAAATATCTCCATAATCCGCAGATTGGTCTACAGTAATACTTCTACTATAATCTGTAAATGAACCATAGTAATCTTTAATTCTAACTGTAAAATTATAAGTAGCTGCTGCTAATGGTCCTGCGGCTTTAACTGTTGAAGATCCTCCTGGAGTAGTTACTGGGGAATCTATGGTAAAACTAGCAGCATCAGTTCCACTTAAAGTTAATGTGTAAGGTTCATCACTTGGAGAATCAGTTATGTTAGTAATATTAATCATAACAGCATTTAAAACAGCATTATCTGTATTAAAATTGGATGTATTATTAGTAAATGTAGCTGTGGGTGCTTCATTTTCAGCAATATTAACTGTTATTGCTGTTGGGCCTCCTACATTACCATATTGATCTTGCCAATTAATATTTGATGTAATAGCAGGATCTCCAAAAGCATAAGAACCACTAACATCTCCTGTTACAGATAATAAACCAGTACTTGTTACTGCTATAAAGGCATTAGATGAAGTAAAATCTGTTACTGCTGCTCCGTTATATCCTGTACCCCCATAATTAACATCTAAATCTGCCTGATTCCCTGTATATCCATTACTATCTTCTTTTATTTGAGCTCCTGATCCTGTTGAAGATTCTATAATATATGAAGTAGTATCTCCTGTTAATGTACCTACTCCTGCTTGAGCTATTGTAAATTCATCTTTTAATTCACCTGCTGTAAATCCTCTATCATTAGAAATACTAGCTGTGTATCCATAAGTTCCAGCTGCTAAGTTAGCAGTTGGACGTACATAGTAACTATCTCCTCCACCATTTTGAACTGCTTCTAAAGCTTGTCCTGCATTTGGTGTAAAAGTCCATGTTGAATGATTAATACCATAACTTTGTGGATCTGTAATACTAACTAATACTAAGTTATTACTTGGTCTAGCACCATTAGTATTTAAATTAGATGATTGATCTGAAGGTGATAATACTGGTGGTTGCATAGCAACTACTGATATTGTATAATCTTGTTTTTGAATTGTAGTATCAAAGTCATCCTGAGAAGATGTTACTTGAACATTTATAGTAGCTCCCGAAGTAGTACCCGAACCACTTAAATCAATTGCTAATCTTAAATCTGTTGCAGAACCCGTTGCAACTGTGCCTTCTATAAAGTTACTAGTTGAAACTATAGTATATCTTTGAGATTGAGCTGAGGTTAAATCTGCATATTCTCCTGAATTTTCTGGAATACCATCTGAATCATTAGTAGCATATTCTCCTGATCTTGCAGATTCTATTACATACCAAGGTGTATTTCCATTTACAGTAGAAGCAGCATGATCAGCTACTGTAATTGTCATTATAGCACTAGCTGATGGTGATGGTTGATATTGATCTGTTGCAAATGCTCTATAAGTATAAGTATCTGCTACATCCGAGTTTAAAAATACACCACTTTTTCTTGTAATAACTCTAGTATTTTGATTAGCTACTTCAAATGGATCTGCAGTTGGGTTTTGTAATGAATTTTGACCTCCTGCTACTAAGGATTGTGTTAAATTAGTTCCAGGTGCAGATGCTAAATGTGCACTTACAAGAGTAAATGTTGGTATTTGAACATTATTTCCTTCTCCATCACTTACATTAGTAATAGTACCAACTGTTGCTCCATTATTTGATTTTTCATTTATTGAAAAACTTTGAACTCCTATAGTTGGATGAGCATTATCTTGTACTTCAATTTTAACAGGTAAATATTTTATAGCACTTGGATCATCTCCACTTTCAAAGTGTTGATCACTAGCTGTTAATACAAATGACATTGAAGGAACTGTATCAAAATCTAAAGCAGAATCTTGATCTAAACCTACATAATTAGATTGGATATTTAATGAAAAATAATTTGTAAAGTCTATATTTAACGATCCAGTGTTTATTGTTATAGTATCTGATTCAGTATCTCTAAACCAAAATTGGTACTTATTAGCTCCAGTTGAAGAAGCTTCTGTAAGTGAACCTGTATAATTAGGTGTTAATTCTGTTCCACCACTAGTTAAACTCCAAATAGGTGCTGTATTAGGTATTACTCTAATATAATATGTTCTTTCTCCAAATAATCCTCCAGTATCAGTAACTCTTACAGGAAATGGAGCTTTATTTTCACTACCTGTAGTAACGGTATTCATAGAGGCTACAGTTTTAGTATTTACTGTAACTTGACCTGTACTACTATTAATACCAAAATAATTATCAGTATAAGAACTTTGGGTAATAAATGTTAATGTTTGTGCTTCAGCATCAATAGCAGTAACTACAAAAACATTAGTACCTATTGATTCATATTCTCCAATACTAATACTTGCAGTATCTTGTACTACTGGAGCTGAATTTACAAAAAATACATTTTCAACAAATTGTTTTAAATCAGTTCCACCATAATTAACATCAAATACACCCACAGGCATACTAACATTAGAAATTTTTCTATCACCATCAAATACTATATTAGAAGCTGTTACTGATGTAGTTGCTACATCTGCAAGTGAAGCAGTCATAGCATATGAAGAAGTTAATTGGTTAATAACTGATCCGGATACACTTATTGATCCTGTTACTCCTAAACTTCCAGTTATTAAAGCAGATCCTGTGAATGGGAATCCTACACCACTTCCTCCACCTGAACCTGTATCTACAGTTAAGGCAAATGTACTACCATCTCCTTTAGTGAATGTTAAAGTGTTTAAACTAACAGAACCTGTTTCAAGTAAAGATCCAGTATTTACAGTCCCTCCACTTCCTACTAATTGCCAACCTGAATTTAAATTCCAAGAACCTGTATCATTAAGAACATAAAGTTCATTTGTATCTCTTTGGAATACTACTAGACCATTATACACGTTAGCCGAACTAAATGCTAGACGAGCTGCTTGATCAGCTACAGTAATTCTTGCATCTACTGGTTCTTTATTTGTTATGTTAAACCCTGCGGGTAAAGTAATAGCCATCTTTTAAAATTCTTTTAACTTAATGAATATTTAATTGTTGTTCCTGCATATCCTGCTTGTACATCTGTTGTTCTGTATATTTTGTAACTTCCTACAGTTGCGTAAGGTCCTCCACCAAATGAAGAGAGTACACTAAAGTTAGTATCTGTTTCTTTTATATCTGATAGGTTTGCTCTTGCACTGTCATAAATAATATAATGGTATTTGTCTCCAGTCCATGTAAATTGAAAACTTTGTCCTACTGGGTTGGTAGTACCTTTTTCTATACTTCCAACAGTTCCACCTAAAGCAGTATCCCAAGCATCAATATCTCTTAATTCTGAAATGTCTAAATCAGCATCCGTACTAGCACCATATCTCAAACTTCTAATTCTTGTAAATATAGTTGGAGTTGATGTTCTAGTTTCTGATAATACTGGGTCATTATCTGTTCCTCCAACACCTGATGATGTATAATTTGCAGAAGCAGAAATACTATATCCTCCTACATCTGAATTTGTTATTGTAATTGGACTTGAGAAGTTAGTACTTAATGAACTAGCTAAATATACCCACCCATTTGCTGAACCTGTATCTGCTGTGAATGCAATACTTCCGGTAGCACCTTCTTCTATTTGATTTGAAGCTGCTGATAATTGAACTGTTGCAGTAGCATTTTGTGTAGGTACAGCTGGTAGAGATTTATTTAAAGTTAAAGTTAAAGTTGTAGATTGTGTATCTATACTGTTATCTGCTGGGTTACTTGAAGTAATATCTAATCTGTATGATCTAGAACCTGAAGTGTTTGGATCCGGAGATACTGCTAAAGTAGTTCCAGTATAAACTGGCCCTGCTACTAAACCTTCACTCCCTGCTGTTGTTTCAAATATAGAAGCGGTTTGTAAAATATATCCTCCTATATTAAATGTTCCTGTAACACCATAAGTATCTAATACTTTGTTAAATCTATCTGTTGAGAAAGCATCTCCTAAATTTGCTATTGCTGGATTTGGTGCTTGAGGAGTACCAAAAATAAAAGTTAAATCACCTCCACTAAATGTTACAGCAACATCTGCATCAAAATCTTTTATTATAATGTTATTAACGACTGATGAGCCTGTAGAATCAAAAGTAACATCAGTTCCTCCACCACTACCACTTCCTACTAAATTCCAACCAGAGTTTAAATTCCAAGAACCTGTATCTTTTAATACATAAAGTTCATTTGTATCTCTTTGGAATACTACTAAACCATTATAAACATTAGCTGAACTAAATGCTAGACGAGCTGCTTGATCAGCTACAGTAATTCTTGCATCTACTGGTTCTGTGTTTGTTATGTTAAACCCCGCGGGTAATGTAATAGCCATATTTTATTTTTTTAACTTAATGAATATTTAATTGTTGTTCCTGCATATCCAGCTTGAACTGCAGTGGTTCTATATATCTTATAATCTCCTACTGTAGCATACGGTCCTCCACCAAATGAAGAGAGTACACTAAAGTTAGTATCTGTTTCTTTTATATCACTTAAATTTGCTCTTGCACTATCATAAATAATATAATGGTACTTATCTCCGGTCCATGTAAATTGGAAATTTTGTCCAACAGGATTTGTAGTACCTTTTTCTATGCTTCCAATAGTTCCACCTAAAGCAGTATCCCAAGCATCAATGTCTCTTAATTCAGTTAAATCTAAATCAGCATCCGTACTAGCACCATATCTTAAACTTCTAATTCTTGTAAATACTGTAGGTGTAGAAGTTTTTGTTACAGTTAGTACAGGATCATTATCACTTCCATTTGTACCAGAAGATGAATAATTTGCAGAAGCAGAAATACTGTATCCTCCTACATCTGAATTTGTTATAGTGATTGGGCTTGAGAAGTTAGTATTTAAACTTGCAGCTTCATAAACCCACCCATTTGCAGATCCAGTATCTGCTGTAAATGTAATACTTCCAGTAGCACCTTCTTCTATTTGGTTTGAAGCTGCCGATAATTGAACCGTAGCTGATGCTGCTTGTGTTGGTACTGCAGGTTGAGATTTACTTAAGTTTAGTGATAATGTTGCAGATTGTGTATCTATGCTATTATCCGATGGATTACTTGAAGTAATATCTAATCTGTATGATCTAGAACCTGAAGTGTTTGGATCTGGGGAAATTGATAGAGTAGTTCCAGTATATACCGGACCTGCTACTAAACCTTCACTTCCAGCAGTCGTTTCAAATATAGAAGCTGATAATAAAGTATAACCTCCTATATTAAAAGTTCCTGTAACGCCATAAGTGTCTAAAACTTTATTAAATCTGTCTGTTAAGAAAGTATCTCCTGAGTTTGCCATTGCTGGGTTTGGTGCTTGAGGAGTACCAAATAAAAATGTTAATTTACCCGCATCAAAAGTAACAGTTACATCTGTATCAAAATCTTTAACTACTATATCTTGAATAATTTGGGATGCAGATGTATTATAAGTTATATCACTTCCTCCTCCACTAGGTAAACCTACATCAAATGTACTAGCATCTCCTTTAGTAAATGTCATTGTACTAGCAGAAACCGATGCTGTTACTAAAGCATCTGCTGAACTAGCTGAAGCTGCTACTTGAAGATCAAATGTTGAACCATCTCCTTTTGTAAACGTTAATTTATTATTATCATCTACGGAACCCGTTACCATAAATGAACCAGTGTTTATAGTGAGGGCTGTTGTGTTGCCGTATGCACTAACTGGAACTTGATCAAGAAATCTTACATTTGAAGCCATAGAATACTTTGTTTACCTGCTATAAATATTATAAAACTAATAATCGTTTGATTCTTCCATATTGGAATTTAAAACTTCTCCATCTTTATTTATTCTTGTCCTTCCATCCGGTGTTCTTGTTGGGTTTGCTTCATATCTTTCGGGAGTGTAATCTGTTTCCATTTGAAATATTATTTTAGATTTACTATTATATTTTTTTACTGAGTTTAAGTCTTTTTGAATAGCATCTGGGATTATATACCCATGCATTCTTAATGAAAACGTGCCTTTTACTAGTCTTTCTTGGCTTTGTTGTAACTCTGTTACTGTAGCAAAACTGTCTATTAAGGCTTTGAATTTAAATCTTTCTGGGTTTCCCCAATAAGAATCAGAAGCATAGTTTATTGCCTCTATTATTTTATTAAGTTGTTCAACATAATATGTTTGTACAATACAACTATAAGTTAATGTAACATAGTCAGGTACTACATTGGCTATATATTGTTTAGTGGGAACTCTATTATTTAATAAATTAAAATTACTATAAATATTTTTATTATTCCATACTTTTTGCCATGATGTGTACAAATTAGGCATATTAGCATCTAATTTATTTGCTAATGCTCTATTTTTTTCTATATTATCTCTTTTAAATACTATTATAGGCATCATAATAGCACCTTTTTTATCTCTTAAATATGTATCTTTTTGCATTGATTTCCATCTTTCAGGAGAACCATATATGATGGGAACTGCTATTCTTTCTCCATTTTGTATTACAGATGGTCTAATAACATTATCAAAATAATACATTATAGATTCATCTATATCTTGAATTCCAATAGAAAATTGTTTAGTAGTGTCATTTTTAAATGACATTTGTGTAGATCTATTAAAAGGAATATTGGCTTCATTTTCGGGGGGGAATTGTTTTCCTTCAAAAGCATTATTAGGATTACCCATTTTAGCATCAGAAGGTGTGTGCAATCCCGTAGAAAGTTCCCTTTGGGATTTAGGTGTAGGTCTTCTATACTTTTCAGCCATTTATTCTTGCTTTTTCTATTTGTACTTTATCTGCGGGTTGGTAATGTGCTTTACATACAATTGATAAATCACTACCAAAATTTTCTAATCCGGGGTTTATTGGGTTTTCTGCATAATTATATCTTGGATCTTTACCTACAAAATATTGATTGCCTATTACATCATCTACTTCATAATAGCCTCCATAATACATTATTATATCTCCTACTTCTGGTTCTAAATCTGCTCCAAAATAATTTCCCTGATCATAATCTTTATTAAAATCCAAATTTCTCTGTAGTAAATCATCACGTAAAAATTTAAAATCAACATTTCTATAATAACGTACACCAAACTCATCATCTGGGTAAGATTGTGGTTGATGGTCAATTAAACAACTTAATAATACGGGTGGGTAATAATATTTAGCACCTGCAGATTCACCATAAAGATTAACTTTAGTTTCTTCTAATTTAAATTTATAGTAAGCACATTCTTGAGAAATAATATCACCTATTAATTCTCTATTAATGTGTCTTAAAAGACTAACATCACGTTGACTACCGTATAAAGCCATATTATGCTATATAAATTGTATAAGGAACTTTATTTAATTCCTTTTGTAAAAAATCATTCTCGTTTGCTCTTCTTTCTAGTAGTTTATCTCTAGAAGTTTCATCAAAATATCCTCTTAATCTTTCTATTAATGCATTTTTTTCTGATGTAGCAGCAGATATTAAATCTGATTGGTTTAATGTTACATTTGCATCAGGTATAGGAATAGTACCATATTTTCCCCTAATATATCCTAACATTTCTTTAGCTATTGATAAAGTATATTCAAATATCCATTGTCTACCTATTGAGTTTATCTGATTATAATTAGGATTTTCGAATGGTACTTCTGCTACATTTGTTACTTTATTAGTACCATCTGAATAGGGATTTTGTCTATCAGATTCTTTTATATATTGAAACCATAATCTATGCTCTTCTCCTCCTTGCATATCATTATAAAATGGTATAGGAAATATTCTTAATTTATTATTAATAAGTTCAAAGGTATATTGTGATTTTCTTATTTGATCATTAAATTCTATTGCCTGAATTACCTGTAAATCATAATTCATAGGCATTAGTAAAAAATTAATAGCAGGTGAATAATTTCCCCAACCAAATGAATCTAATAAATTCATCATACCTGTACCTGTCCCTGCGTAAGGATCAAAATATCTTGATATTGCAGGTCCTATTTCATAAAATATTCTTTTAATTTCTATTCTATCTCCTTCTTCTAAACTTGCACTAGCTGCAGCCCAAGAATCCATATTATAATCTTGTACCCCAGGTTGTAATTTTAGAGAACCAGAATACCAATCTACTTTTCCTCCTACACCTGCTTCTTCACCATATTGATCTGATATTCTAACAATACCTGCCATATTAGGTGATATAATTTTTTTATTAGATTCTACTAATGTAGAAGAACCTTCTAGTGATAAATAATTTTCTCTTACTTTATAGGCATATAATTCATTTCCGTATGTAGTAACTGCTTCCTCAAATGCAGTAAAAAATGAACCTGATTGTAGTTCTACATCTGCTAAGGGAAAACCTAATCTACGGGCACAAAAATCTGCTACTTTGTTAGCATCATTTATAAAATCAGATTGATAATCATAAAAACCAAAAGGTGTTTGTCCTGCTGCAAATGTTGATACGCCTGTCCAAATTGGAATATTCATAATCTATTTATTAAGTTGTTGCTATAAAATATTCTACCTTAGCAGAACTTCCTGAAGGTTCTACAAATACTGATATTATGTCATTATATGAAAATATATTAGTTGCACTGCCTGTTATGTCACTTGTTGATAACATAAATGTACCACCAGCAGCTATTAAAAAATTCATTAGTTCTGAAGAAGATGATACTTTTAAATTAATAGGAACTGTAGATGAATAGTTTGATACTCTACCATATTTAAAACTACCTGAATTAAATGTACCTGATCCAGGTTTATTACTATATTCAAATATTGTTGTTTCACTACCAGAAGGTACTGTAACTATACGATTATCATAATTTTCTATATCAGATATGGTTAAATTATAATCAGTACCCCTTTCAGTTCCATTAAGTAATACTCGTTCTTTTATTTGAAGGGTGAAATCAGCCATAGCATTTTGTTATAAATATTAGACCCTAAAGTAAGACAAAAAAAGACCTGACTAAAAAGCCAGGTCTAATTTTGAATTTATGTTAAGTGTTTATTAAACTGACGCTAAGTCGTTAACAAATACTCTTCCGTAGAATTCTGGTCTGATCATTTTCTTAGCATATCTCGTTAATAGACCTTTTCTTGGTGTGAAAGTGTCTGGATCGTATACTAATGGAGTCATGATCAATGGAATATAAGGGGCAAATACAGCACCAGTTTCTAAGAACTGAGAACCTCTATATCCCATTAATATTACATTTTCAGTCATGTATGGGTTTTTATAAACATCATATCTGCTGTTCATTTGTCCCATTTTCTGAATACCGAAAGCGAATTTAGCTTTGTTAGCATCGCCGTCAGCGTTTGAAGCAAATCCAGGAATTGATTCAATGATTGTAGCAACTGAAGGAGAAATTACCATAAAGTTTGCACCACCTCTAAGAGTTTTCTGGTGAATCTTGTT
>Ga0181418_1000033_pt1 | contig 36696 bp, 39 predicted proteins | sample 41SPOviralmetaG_FD_130143 | JGI IMG/M metagenome (GOLD analysis project Ga0181418, IMG submission 130143) | Marine viral communities from the oligotrophic San Pedro Time Series (SPOT) site, San Pedro Channel, CA, USA - 41 SPOT_SRF_2013-03-13 | ecosystem: Environmental > Aquatic > Marine > Strait...
ACAAATTATACATTAAATTAATTACATTTTATGCCCATCCATCCTATCCTTCTCTAAGTCGAAAAAAATGTGTATTATAGAAACGTATTTAAAAAAGTTCATCGTACCTATATAGAGGAGAAACATATTTAAAAAATATTGTTTTAGATTTTAACGGGTTAAAATTTTATCGTTTATTAGTACAGATCCGTAATATTTTTTTATATGAAGAATTAAACGTACTGTAATTTATCCTAAACACTAAACTATTTAAAATCTTAGTTTACTTTTTCCCGTAATTTTTCTAATACTTTTAGTAAAATATTAAAATAAAACTATCTTCAATATTTTAGTGGATAATACACATTTTTTTCGACTTAGAGAAGGAAAAGGTTGTATGATTATAAAACATGTTAATTTTCGTTAAATATTATAAAAAACGCACTTTTTAAATTTTATAAGGGAATACACATTTTTTTCGACTTAGAGAAGGAATATGATGAAATGTATTTAATTTAACGTATAATTTGTACTTTACATTGTTGCGTTTGTATTGGTATAAAAACAGTATTTTTTTTTGAATGCGTTTTAATGCATCACCGAAGCAAAAAATGATAACAAATGACATTTGTATTTAAGCTTGGAGTAATAGATATTTAAAATAAAGTTACCTTTTAAATTTTAGTGAACAATACACATTTTTTTTGACTTAGAGAAGGAAAAAGGTGAACGGACATAAAATACAATAATTTACGTTAATTGTAAGAATTAATTGTTGAAAAAAGTGAAGTTTACATTAAATAACACACAAAAAGAACAATTTATAAAAAATATTTGCTATTAGAATATACCCAATTATTTAATTCAACACACGATACATTTAGATATTAGAAATATTTACTATTTAACATACAGATTTAAAAATTACATTTATAAATGATTTTTTTATTCAACACTCATTGTGACAGTCCTGCTCATTGGCAAATTTCTTTACAAGAACCTGCAAGTATTACTATGGAAGGTATTATGCTTTTCAATAAACATTTGCTATTTTTATTAACTGTTATTGTTGTATTCATTGCTTGGTTATTAGCATATACAATTTATTATTTTACAGAATTTAATAATCGTTACGACTCAAAATTTGTTCATTCAAAAGAATTAGAAATTGTTTGGACTACTATTCCTGCTTTAATTCTACTAATTCTATCTACCCCATCTTTCACATTGCTTTACGCTATGGACGAAATTTCAGAACCAGAGCTGTCTTTAAAAATTTTAGGTCATCAATGGTTTTGGAGTTACGAAATTTCAGACTTCAATTCTTGCCAAAAACAAGAACAAAGTTTAAAATACGTTTGTTACATGATGGTTTTAGACGGGTTACCTAAAACGAAACAAGGATATTTCCGTTTGTTAGAAACAAATAAACGGGTTATTTTACCAACTAACACTCACTTACGTTTATTAGTTAGCGCTGCCGACGTATTACATAGTTGGACTGTGCCATCGTTTGGTTTAAAAGTAGATGCTTGTCCAGGCCGGTTAAATCAATTAAATTTATTTATTAAACGTGTTGGAGTTTTTTTTGGTCAATGTAGTGAAATTTGTGGTGTAAATCACGGATTTATGCCAATCGTTGTTGTTTCTTTACCAACATTACAGTTCCACCATTATATTATGACTAAGTTAGAACTAGGTTAAAATACAACTATTAATAAATGACATTAAAAAAAAAATTACTGAAAAAAAAAATAAAAAACTTTACTATTAATTTTGGTCCTCAGCATCCGGCAGCTCACGGAGTTTTGAGACTTGTTTTAGAATTAAAAGGAGAAATTGTAGAAAGAGCAGATCCTCATATTGGGCTTTTACATAGAGGTACTGAGAAATTAATTGAATACAAAAATTATTTACAAGCTTTACCTTATTTTGATAGACTAGATTATGTGTCAATGATGTCTCAAGAGCACACTTTTTGTTTAGCTGTAGAAAAACTGTTGAATGCTCAAGTACCTTTACGAGCTCAATATATTCGGACTATGTTTGCCGAAATAACAAGAATTTTAAACCATTTATTAGCAGTTGGTTGTCACGCAATGGATGTTGGAGCAATGACTCCTTTTTTGTGGTCGTTCGAAGAGCGTGAAAAATTAATGGAGTTTTACGAAAGAGTTTCTGGAGCACGTATGCACGCAGCTTACTATAGACCAGGGGGTGTTTCAATGGATGTCCCTACAGGATTGTTAAATGATATATATTTATTCGTTCAACAATTTAATACCCGTTTACTTGAAATTGAAGAAATGTTAACGGAAAATAGAATTTGGAAACAAAGACTTGTAGATATTGGGACAGTTACAGCAGCAGACGCCCAAGCTTGGGGTTTTAGTGGCGTAATGTTACGAGGTTCTGGTATAAACTGGGATTTAAGAAAAAGCCAACCTTACGAAGTTTACGGGGATTTAAAATTTAAAGTTCCAGTAGGTACTAACGGAGATTGTTACGATCGGTATTTAATTCGAATTTGCGAAATGAAAGAGTCTTTAAAAATCATTGAACAATGTTTAAATCAAATTCCTTTTGGGATTATAAAAAGTAGCGACAAAAAATTAACACCCCCTTCGCGAAAAGACATTAAACAGTCAATGGAGTCTTTAATTCATCATTTTAAAATTTATACACAAGGTTTTGTTGTTCCGCATAATGAAACTTATACAGCAAGCGAAGCTCCTAAGGGCGAGTTTGGTGTCTATTTAGTAGGAAACAATACAAATCGTCCATACCGTTGTAAAATTAAGGCTCCAGGTTTTGCGCATTTACAAGCATTAGATCATATGGCGAAAGGTCATTTGATTGCTGACGTTGTTACAATTATTGGAACGCAGGATATTGTTTTTGGAGAAGTTGATCGGTAATTTGATATTCAATGAAAATCCACAAAGATAAAAAAAAACGAAATTTAAATTTAAAATTTGAAAATAAATGTGCCATCTTAAAAAGTATTGCTCGAAACACAATTATTTCGAAAACAATACGATGGAATTCAGAATTAAAATTAACTACATTGTCTTCAAATGTTTTTAAGACTCGTTTAGTTAAACGGTGTTTTTTAACAGGGCGAAAACAAAAAATTAACAAAAGATTCAATGTTTCTAGGTTAGCATTTTTAAAGCTTGCAAGAAACGGGATTATTCCTGGGTTAAAAAAATCAACTCATTAATAAAGAACACTGTAAATTTAGTTGGTTAGAGTACTAGATTGTGATTTTAAAAGACATACGAGGTTCAAATTTTGTTATTTATCTCGTACACGAAAATAACTTTAAAATTATGCAACAAGTTTCAACAAAATTCCGAAACTTCTTTAAAAAAGTCGGTAAATTGACAAGAAGTGGTTAAGTACTGTTTAAAATAATGACTAGATCCTGTAAAAACGGGAGGCACAATTTTTATTTTAACATTGACAACGATCTGTTTCAGTTTTGGTTGTAAGATCTATTTAAACAGGATAACCGTCCTGTCAAATGATTTAGAAGCAATAAAACCGTTTTAAATAATTTAATAATACAACAACGCGAAAATAATGAGCGTTCAGAAAAAGCATTAAAAAAAGTAAAAACAACTGTTAACACATGCAAATTGATTATCTTTTTTTTAATACTAACAATTTCCTTTACGTGTCTAGGCTTCTCTATTTACGCTAAAGTACTTGTAATGTTACTTGATTATATAAAACAAACAAAACAGGTTTTGTCAAGCTAATATCTACTAATGAAAAATTAAAATTATTGTAGGTGCGGGCTCATAATAAAGTCCCAAAAAATTTTTAAAAAAATTAGTGGTATTAACTATTACTAAGGAAAAGTGTTATCTCATAAATTATTATTAAGTCTTGTTGTTTGGAGTTATTTTTGTTTAGCATTTGTATTTCCTTTCTCTTTATAGATTCCAATTTTAAATATTAATTTCGTATACAAGGCGAGTAACAGTATTTGGGGTTTGCAAGAACAAAAAATTAGAGCTGACTATTTTTTTCTTTATATTTCTTTAGGATTTGTTTTGATGTTATTTTCAATTTTACATATTCACCACCGAGCAGAACCAGCAAATTATAAAGTACGGTTAATTTTTTCGCTGTCTGTTTTTGTTTTTTATGGAGTTGTTTTGGTAAGGTGTTCTACATATATTAAATTACTGACACGGATTAATTCTGAAACGTTAAATGTAGATTCGATAGTTTAACTGTCGTTATGTGTTGTATTGTTACTTTTCTACCTGTACCTGTATTAGTTTATTTTTATTCAACAGAAGATGTGTTTTATGACTCATATTTACACAAGTTTATGTTCGTATCTAGTAATTAATTTTTGGTTTACTCGCTTACAGGCAAATAAAGTAACTATTAAGGCAATGATATTAAACTGTATTGGGTGTTTCGGTGAGGTTTTAAGTATTTGGGTTCTGCTTGCTGGTACTGAAGAGTATGTTTTTTTTAAATTTAGTTACAATAAAAGCTTTCCATATTGTTTAGTTTCAAACCAGTCATTTTTATTGTATTAGACCGTTACTAATAGTAGGTTTAACTTTATTATTCGGGTTTCGAAAATTTTGCAGCTTTTAGAGTTTTTATTACTTTTTTTGTTTTACCTACGAATTGAATAACTCTATTTTACGTGTAAATGATAATTATTAAATAGTTTCGAGTTCATAAGTAAAAAAAGAGATGCTAATGTTGCATTTTTAGCAACAACCAATTTAAATTTAGATATGCATAAAACCATTTTATTAAAAAACTTCCGTTCTCCTCATGATACTTTTTCAAAAATTATGTTGTAGATTTCTGAAACTCCAGGTTTTGCGCATTTACAAGTTTTAGATCATATGTCGAAAAGCCGTTTGACTGCTGACGTTGTTACAATTACGGGAGTACGTATAATATATTGTTTTTGGAGAAGTTGATAGGTAATTTGACATTTAATAAAAATTCACAAAGATAAAAACAAAAAATTTAATGTTTCTAGGTTAGCATTTTTAAAACTTGCGAAAAACGAGACTATTTTTGGATTAAAAATTCAATCTATTACTAAAAAACGTTGTAAGTTTAGAAAGTAAAAAATTTGGCGGTTATAACTCAGTTGGTTAGAGTATTAGGTTGTGATTCTAAGAGACACGGGTTCGAATCCCGTTATTCGCCTTACATATGAAACAATCATCAAGCGCAGAAAAAATTTCGTTAGAACAGTTAAGATTCCAGCAAGAACTCGGCACATCACACTCAAAAGCTTTATTAGAAACTGCAAAAAAATGCAGTACCTTCTCCAAATTCGCTATTTTTATATTAATATTTGTAATGATTTGTTTAGTTTTTACCGGCAAAATCTATTTGGATATGATGGTTATGGTGTTAAATGATTTGGAAGTAATAAAAGAGTTTTTACTTAGAAAATAGGCTTTAAAAACAAACATAGAACAAATAAACTAAGCTTTATATTTTGTTAGGATTTGTTTTAATGTTATTTTCAATTTTACATATTTATTACCAAGCAGAAATAGCAAATTACAAAGTACCATTAATTTTTTCGCTGTCTGTTTTTATTTTTTATAAAGTTGTTTTAATAAGATATTTTACATATATTAAATTACTGACGCGGATTAATTCTGAAACGTTAAAGATAAATTAGGTATTTCAATTCGATAGTTTAACTGTCATTATGTGTTGTATTGTTACTTCTGTACCTGTATTAGTCCATTTTTATTCAACAGAAAATACGTTTTATGATTTACATTTACACAAGTTTATGTTAACGAGTTGACTTTTTTTAACCCAGGAATAATCCTGTTTTTTGCAAGCTTTAAAAATGCCAACCTCGAAACATTGAATTTTTTGTTAATTTTTAGTTTACTTGTGTACAGGTAAATAAAATAGCTATTAAGGCAATGGGATTAAACTATATTGAGTGCTTTGGTTGGGTTTTAGGGACTTTGGTACTGCTTGCTTATGCTGAAGAATTTGTTCTTTTAAATTTAACCGCAAAAAAACTTTTTATATTGCTCAATTTTAAACCAGTCTTTTTATTGTATTAGACAGTTATTAGTAGTATGTTTAACTTTACTGTTAGGCTTTCGTCTATTTTGGTTAGTTATTAAGAAATTTTGCAGTTTTTAGAATTTTTATTACTTTTTTGGTTTTACCTCCAAATTGATTAATTCTATTTTACGTATAAATGACAATTATTAAATTAATATTAAATAGTTTCGAGTTTGTAAGTAAAAAAAGAGATCTTAATGTTGTGTTTACATCCAACATTTTTAGCAACGAGCAATTTAAATATTTAAAAACACGACATACTTGGCATTTAGTTGACCCAAGCCCATGGCCTTTAGTAGCATCTTTGGGAGCATTCTTCATGACATCAGGTGGTGTTTTGTACATGCATAATTTTATTGGTGGGGGAAGACTTTGTTTAATTGGCTTTGTTACAATTTTATACGTAATGTATATTTGGTGGCGGGATATTATTAGAGAAGCTACTTTTGAAGAGCAACATACTTTTTCGGTTCAAAGAGGTTTACGTTTAGGAATGATTTTATTCATTGTTTCGGAAATAATGTTTTTTTTTGCTTTCTTTTGGGCTTTTTTTCATTCAAGTTTATCACCAGCTTTTAATATAGGAGGTGTATGGCCTCCAATCGCTATTGAAACAATTCAAACATCTGGAATTCCGTTAACAAACACGTTTTTTTTACTGAGTTCAGGTGCAACTGTGACATGGGCACATCACGCTATTATTGTGAGAGCTAAAAAACAAGCTATTTTAGGCTTAATTTTAACTATAATTTTAGCATCAATTTTCACGTTTTTTCAAGGTGTTGAGTATTTCGATGCTCCTTTCACTATTACAGATAGTGTTTTTGGTTCTTGTTTTTATATGGCAACAGGTTTTCACGGCTTTCATGTATTTGTTGGTACTATTTCTCTTTTCGTTTCATTAGTTCGGATTATGTTAAATCATTTCACGTCAACTCATCACTTTGGATTTGAGTCAGCTGCTTGGTATTGGCATTTCGTTGATGTTGTTTGGTTATTTCTGTTTGTTACAGTTTATTGGTGGGGTGGTATTCATCTGTAAGATTTCGGAATATCGTAAATTTTCGGAGACCCTATTTTTCTCTTAAATTTAAGCCCAGGTTTGGAGCAAGTTCTAGCTTTTGACAGAGTAGAAACTTTCAATCAATTATTTGGCGCGAGTTTGCTAGATTTAATATTTTCTAGGTTAGCATTTTTAAAGCTTGCGAGAAACAAGATTATTCTTGAGTTAAAAAATCAACTTATTACTAAAAAACATTGTTAATTTAGTTGGTTAAAGTATTATAATCTAATTTCAAGAGAGATACGAGGTTCAAATCGCATTATCCACCTTGTACATGAAATTAACTTTAAAATTAGGCAACATGTTTCAACAAAATTTCGAAGTTTCTCTAAGAGAATGAGTAAATTGACAAGAAGCAGGACAAGTATTGTTTAAAATAATTGTTAGAGGCTGTAAAAACGGTTAGTACAATTTTAATTTTAATATTTACAACGATTTGTTTCGTTTTTGGCTGTAAGACCTATTTAAACATGATAGTTGTCTTGTCAAACGATTCGAAAATAATAAATCTGTTTTTATTAAAACAGTTTCTAAAAATAAAAGCTTTTAAACTATTAACTATGACATTAAAAAATAAAACTGAAACTATCTTGAATAACTTAGTAATACAACAGCGCGAACAGAATGTGCGGACAGAAACCGCGTTGAAAAAAACAAAAACAATTGTGAACATCTATAAATTAATTATCGTTTTTTTAATATTAACAATTTTGTTTATGTGTCTGGGTTTTTCTATCTACACTGAAGTACTTGTAAGGTTGCTTGATTATACGGAACAAATAAAACAGGTTTTATCAGGCCAATAATTAGTAATGGAAAATTAAAAATATTGTAGTTACGAGCTCACAACAAAGTCCCAAAATTTTTTTAAAATACTTAGTAATGCGTGGAATATCGTTATTAAAAGATTTACTGTTTGGTAAAGTAATTCAGCAATTTCCACCATTTCCAATTTATATATGAATAAACAAGTAATAATTAAAAATTTACGTTCTTTATCAAAGACATGCCCTTTACAAAAAATTCAAATTTTTAACGATAATTTAATTATCATTGTTAAGCCAAAATATTTGCGAGACATTCTGTTGTTTTTCAAAAATCATATCTTATACCAATTTAAGTTATTAACGTGTATTTCTGGCGTAGATTATCCAATGCACAAATATCGCTTTCAGATTGTATACGAACTGTTAAGTGTACGTTACAATTTTCGGGTTCGAGTTAAAACTTTTACTTACGAATTACTTGGAGTTGATTCTTGCGAAAGTTTGTTTCCAGCGGCTGGTTGGTATGAGTGTGAAATTTGGGATATGTATGGGGTGTTTTTCAAAAACCATTCAAATTTAAAGCGAATTTTAACTGATTACGGTTTCGAAGGTTATCCTTTAAGAAAAGATTTTCCTTTAAGTGGTTTTATTGAAATGCGGTATAATGAAATCGAAAAACGAGTAGTTAACGAGTCGTTAGAATTGTGTCAAGAATATAGAACATTTGCTTTCTTGTCCCCTTGGTCTTCTCAATCTAATTTTTAAAAAATTACATTTTGGGATATAGCCAAGCGGTAAGGCCCTCGTTTTTGGTACGGGTATTCAAAGGTTCAAATCCTTTTATCCCAAAACTTAAAGTAATTAGCTCAATTGGTAGAGCGTCTCGCTTACAACGAGAATGTTGGTGGTTCGAGTCCATTATTACTTATAAAATTTATAATAATAAAATGTATTTAGTTTTAGTATTTTTACCGTTAATTGGGTCGCTAACTGCCGGTTTATTTGGCAGAAAGATCGGTCCTAAAGGCTCAGCAATTACAACTGTTGTATTGCTGTTTGTAACTTTTTCGATGTCTGTTTTTGCTTTTTATGAAGTCGCTTTAATAGGATGTCCTACTTATATTAAACTAATGACGTGGATTAATTCCGAGACGTTAAATGTAGACTGGGGATTTCAATTTGATAGTTTAACTGTCACTATGTGTTGTATCGTTACTTTTGTATCGACATTAGTTCATTTCTATTCAACAGAATATATGTCTCATGATCCACATTTACCAAGGTTTATGTCATATTTATCGTTATTTACTTTTTTTATGTTAATTCTAGTAACCGCAGACAACTTTGTCCAAATGTTCGTTGGTTGGGAAGGTGTAGGTTTGTGTTCGTATTTACTAATTAATTTTTGGTTTACCCGTATACAAGCAAATAAAGCAGCTATTAAAGCAATGGTACTAAATCGTATTGGGGACTTTGGTCTTGTTTTAGGAATTTTGATCATTTTTGTTAAATATAAAGCTGTAGATTATTCAACTATTTTTGCGTTGACCCCGTTTTTTGTTGCTGAAGAGTTTGTTTTTTTAAATATCACTTTTAATTTAATTGATATAATTGGATTTTTACTGTTTGTAGGTGCAATTGGTAAATCAGCACAATTAGGTTTACATACTTGGTTACCTGACGCTATGGAAGGCCCAACGCCAGTATCAGCCTTAATTCACGCAGCAACTATGGTTACTGCTGGTGTTTTCTTAATTGCTCGTAGTTCGCCACTGTTTGAGTATACGCCAAACATGTTAAAAATTATTACAATTTTAGGTGCGTGTACGGCATTTTTTGCTGCTACAGTAGGGTTACTTCAAAATGATTTAAAACGTGTAATTGCTTATTCAACTTGTAGTCAATTAGGTTATATGGTTTTTGCTTGTGGTTTATCAAATTACTCTGTTGGTGTGTTTCATCTGGCAAATCACGCTTTTTTTAAAGCGTTACTGTTTTTAGGTGCAGGTTCTGTTATTCACGCAGTAGCTGACGAACAAGATATGCGAAAAATGGGAGGGTTAAAAACTCTTGTTCCGTTCACATATTCTATGATGGTTATCGGTTCACTTGCTTTAATTGGATTTCCATTCTTAACAGGTTTTTATTCCAAAGATGTTATTTTGGAAGTTGCGTACGGTAAGTATACAGCAGAAGGACATTTTAGTTATATATTAGGTTCTATTGGTGCATTTTTAACAGCTTTTTATTCAACACGGTTGCTATATTTAACATTTTTATCAAACCCTAATGGTTATAAATCTGTTATTAGTGCAGCATACGATTCTTCGTATCAAATTTGTATTGCTCTAGGTGTATTATCAATTCCTAGTATGTTTATTGGGTTTTACAGTAAAGACATGATTATTGGACTAGGTACGGACTTTTGGGGTAACGCGTTATTTGTTTTACCACAAAATATGAACATGATTGACGCTGAATTTATTGAACATATTTACAAAGTTTTACCCGTTATTTTAAGTATATGCGGTGTTACCTCTTCGTTTTTATTGTACACATTTGGAAACAAACTTTTATTTAAATTTAAAGTGTCTTTTTTAGGTAAAAAAGTTTATAATTTTTTAAATAAAAAATGGTTCTTTGATAAAGTTTACAATGAGCACATTGCTCAATTTTTTTTCAAATTCGGTTATAATGTTAGTTATAAGATTGTTGATAGAGGAATTATTGAATTATTCGGTCCTATGGGAGTATCAAATTTAATTTCAACAAAAGCTTTTCATATTGCCCGACTTCAAACAAGTTATTTATACCATATTACATTGTTAATATTAGTAGGTTTAACTTTATTGCTAGGGTTTCGCCAATTTTGGTTAGTATTAGGAGATTTTGCAGATTTTCGGATTTTCATTATTTTTTTTGTTTTATCTATTAACCTAATAAATTTTTCAACAAATAAGTAACAAATATTCAATTATAAAAGTTTTTAAAAAATAATCTTAAATTTATTTTACGTGTAAATGAAGAATATTGAATAGTTTCAAGTTCGGCGTTAACCTTTAATATAAAAAATTTATGGCCTTCGATTGTTATTGAAAAATTCAAATATTCGGAATTCCATTAATAAACGCGTTTTTATTATTTAGTTATTAGAAGCAACTGTTTTACCGAAGTACATTATGCCATTCTTCTAAAAGCTAAAAAACAAGCTATTCTAGTCAAAATTTAAACTATAGTCTTAGAATTAATCTTTATGTTTTTTTAAAGTGGTTAAGTATTTCGATGCTCCTCTTTCACTATTACAGATAGTGTTTTTGATTCTTCTTTTTATATGCCAACGGAACCCCACAGATTTTATCTGTTTGTTGGGATCTCTCCCTTTTCCATCTCATTAGTTCGAATCATTTTGAGCTTGAGTCTGGTGCTGGGTACTATTCATTTTGTGAATGTTGTTTGATTATTTTTATTTGTTACAGTTTATTAGCGAGATGATATTTATTTATAATTCACGAAAACCAAAATGATGGAATTGGTAGACATGCTAGGTTTAGGTTCTAGTTCTTTTTAGAGAGTAAGGGTTCAAGTCCCTTTTTTGGTACAAAAAGTTATAACCTTTTTTAAGTTTTAATAATCATTACACTATATGCGCAAAAGTTGTTTGGTCTTTTCTAAAAGTTTTAGAACATTTAATCATCGTACTTGAATATTTACTATAAGGGTCTTTACCACCAATATAAAAATCATTAATCCAAATTTTTAGTTTTGTGTTGTAGATTTTTGATTTGTTAAATTTTAACAAATTAGTAAATTTAATATTGTAAATACTTTGAGTTTTAGAAGAAAAAGCGTTAGACTTCGAAGTAATACCAGAAGTAGCTGCGTACAAGAAATTTGTGAAATTTTTAAATTTGGTTAAATTATTGTTATTAAAGTTTATAATAGAGTTGTACCGAGTATTATTCAAATAAGCAATTTTTTTTGAACAAGAAAACATTTTTCGAATGATTTGCCAATCTTCTTTAGTTTGTTTGTTTGTTGAAAGTAGTTTTATTGTTTTCTTAACAATACCTTCAGTATTCAAAAAAGTAGCGTTTGATTCAAAAAATGTATTGTTTGGTAAATTAATATAGTTACAAGTTTTATACGAAGAATTAAAATTACTAACCAAGCTATTTAAAATCCCGTTATTCTGTTCTAAACAAAATTTGGGTAAAAAATCATTGTTCGACGATTTGTACTTTAACAATTTCAAATTAATAATTTTTTTTAAATTTAAAGTCGAACTTGACGAATTTAAAAAATACAACCCATTACTAGAATTTAAATCATTTACAGCTAGAGAATCAAAATTATTTAAATATTTTAAACCAGTTTCATTCACAGAAAGATTCAAAATATTTAAATTAAATCCGGTAGGATTTTTAGTATTTGATTTTAGCATTTTAAGAAGTTTTAAAATGCCCTTTGAATCTGTTCGTTGAAAAATAGAAGAACTTACAAATATTGTTGTTTGGTTAGTTGTAAGTTCTTGGCAAATATCACTATTTCCTTCAACTAGTGATTGAATGGTTTCAAGAGTTAAACCAACAGAAACTGACGGTATCGTTAAGTCCGTAAAAGACCCCAAAGAAAACACTTTAAAGTCTCCTTTTAAGTACCGTTTTCTTAGCAGTATGTTTAATTGAGAGCTTTCGTACCGGCTATTAATACCAACTAGTAAGCATAAATTAGATAAGTTTAACTGTTCTGAGATCACGCTCTGATTGTTTATCAAAAATGAATTTTCTTGATCGTTTTCTGTTAAGTTGTTTTCAGCCTTTTTCAATTTGATGAATGAGTATTTTTTTGAAAATAAAACTAACAGGTTCAAAACTTCAAGGCTAACATTGTTATCAAAAACAATATATAGTGAATTCGTTCTGTAAAAGTGTTTATTTAAGTGATCTTGAAAATATAACGTCCGAGTAATCTCATTTAAAAGAACTTTCCACGTATCTGTGATAAGTGCGCCGTCTTTGAAATTTTTAATAACACCTTCAAGAACACGCTCTGGAGAAAACATCCCGTCGAAAGCAAACCTTGTTTTATCTGATATCCAGTTTTCATTATTTGAACTATCATTATAACCTGGAAGTATTTTAATGACAGAGTTATTTTTTAAGTAAATTTGTAAATTTCCACCAAATCCGTCAGAAAAGTCTATAGCGTTAACAGTTTTAAGTTCCCAACTTCTGTTTACAAAAGGATAGGGTTTTGAAGTTAAGGCTCCTACAGGGCAAAGATCTATAATATTACCAGACAACTCTGACTGGAACGTTTTCGTTACGTACGTGCCAATTTCGCTCTCAAGACCTCGGCCAAACATACCAATGTCTTCAGTACCAGCAACTTCACCAGCAAACCGAACACACCGCGTACAATGGATACATCGCGTCATTACAGTTTTAACGATGGGCCCAATATTTTTATCTGTAACTACTCTTTTAAAATTATAAAAGCGCTTTTTTGAAATCCCAAAAAAAAGGGATTGATCCTGTAAATCGCATTCGCCACCTTGATCACAAATAGGACAATCTAACGGGTGATTTAAAAGTAGAAACTCTAAAACGTTTTCTCTAGCTTTTTTAACTAAAGGACTGTTTGTGAAAACTTCACTGTTGTTTAAACAAGATTTTGCACTCATCGCACAAGATACTATCGGTTTAGGTGAATTTTTTAGTTCTACTAGACACATACGGCAATTTCCTGAAATAGACAAGCTTTTATGATAACAGTAATGAGGTATATTAATACCAACTGTTTCACAATACTCAATTAATGGTGCGTTTTGTTTCCAGTAATCGTTTTTATAATTATTTTGGAATTCTAAAGTATAATTAAATTTTATGTTGTTAATACGAAAATATGTTAAAGATTTCATTTTGTTTTATTATTTCGGAAATGTAGCTTAATTTGGTTAAAGCGTCGACCTGTCACGTCGAAGATTGCGGGTTCAAGTCCCGTTTTTTCCGGTATAAAGTTAAAGCGACTTAGCTTTTAAGGCTTTTAATCTTGTCCATTTGAATACTTTGTTTAAGTTTATAGTAAATTGATAATATAGCTAAACCGATAGCTGACTCAGTAGCCGCTATAGTTAAAATAAACAAAACAAATAAATACCCAACGATGTCGTCAAGATAAATAGAAAAAATGATAAAATTTAGATTCACCGATAATAACATTAACTCAATAGACATTATTGTTATTAGGATATTTTTTCGGTTTAAGACAAGTCCTACTGACCCTATTAAAAATAGAGTTATTGTAATACTTAGTATATAGTTTATATTCGTAGCAATCATAGTGTTTATTAGAAATATATCTTTTTAAATGGGTACATTGGGATTTGAACCCAAGACCTGTGGATTAAAAGTCCAATGCTCTACCACTGAGCTACGTACCCGTTTGTTGTATCTTTATAATAAACAAATTATAGTGCGAAAAGAATTAAGAATCCCATCATTAAAGAAAATAATGCGATAGCTTCTGTTAAAGCAAATCCTAGAATTGCTAATTTAAATAACTCGTCTTTTAGAGAAGGGTTTCGTGATACACCAATAACTAATGCACCAAATACTGTACCAATACCAACTCCTGCACCTGCTAACCCGATTGTGGCTAGTCCTGCTCCTACAAATTTAGCTGCTTGTAATAACATAAAATAGTTTTAATATTTATTTTTTAATAAACAAATAATATAAGATTGTCGGAAACTTTAAAGCAGCTTTTATTTTTAAATTCAAAGTTTGTCATCAAGAAATTTAGAGTAGTCGTCTCAAAAAGTATTTTTATTCGAAAATCGAAGTTTTTATAGGCAATTTAGCACCGCCTGTTTTAAAAGCTAATATTGCAGTATTTTTAGTTACACCACACAATTCAAACAGTATAGCGCCGCCCCCAACTTTACAAGCCCAATGGCTAACAGCTCCTTTACCTTTACCCATTCGAACTTCAGTAGGTTTTGCTGTAATTGGCAAAGATGGAAAAATTCTAACCCAAAGTTTTCCCTTCCGTTTTATTTTTCGGCTTATCGACTGTCTTGCTGCTTCAATTTGACGAGCTGTAATTGTGCCAGACTCAAGAGCTTTAAGTCCTATTGTTCCAAATCGTAATTTGTTAGACCGGAATTCCAGTTTTGGAAGAGTTCCTTTCCGAGATTTTTTATATTTTGATCGCTTCGGTTGTAAAAACATATTTAATATTTTCAGTCTTTTTCGCAAATCCAAACTTTGATCCCAAAAGTACCGTTTTTCGTGTAAGCCACGTCTTCAAAGTAACTTACAGTGGATACAAAAGATTGCAAAGGTACAATTCCAACTTTAATAATTTTTCTATTTGACCGTTGTGCTCCATTAAAACGGCCATTTATTATAATTTTCATCCCCTTTATTTTTGAAAATTTTAAGGATTGTAAGTCTAGTAAAATTTTTTTCAAAAAAAAAATTATAAGACCGTGCCGTTTTTTGTGTTTTGTAAAATAACGACTTATGGATTTAGCTATTAATTTTGAAGAATCTTTTTCAAACGTTGCAATAAAAAACACTTTAATTAGTTCTTTAAATACTTTGTCTTTCGTGAACCGTTTAAAGGTTCTTGCTACTCGTTGGATAGTTTTATAGTAAGAAACGTTTTTACGAAGTAAGAAAGCGAATTTTTCGTTCAAATTTTGAACTTTAATGTTAATTGTGCGGTTTTTAAAAAACAAACTTAAATTTTTTATTAAAATAGTACTAACAATATGAAAAATGAGCTCTTTAGAATTTATATACAAAAGTGCGTTTCCAGAGGTTGACATAGAAGGCATTTTTTTTCTTTTGAGCTTTTTTAAATGTTGTTTGTAGAAAATACCTGTTTCTGTTTTTTTTTCAAAAAATAATATGAAAAAATTTATTGATTTTTGAGTATAATCAATTGCACAGCTATGAAGGGTTAAACCATGGAGCTTGAAAATTTGAGTTAAATAATTCCGAGCCTCTACGTTTTTATGTAGCAATGAAGAAGATTCTTCTATATTTTTTTCTATATATTTTGATTCCCATTCGGAGTTTTTCAAACTTAAACTGAAAATTTTGGAGTTTTTTTTTTGTCCCATTGTCTTTATTTATTTTTTTTTTTTTTGAACGAAAATTTTTTCCGGGTTGGAGAAAATTCTCCTAATTTATGGCCAATCATTTGTTCTGCAATTTTAACTTTCGAAAACGTTTTTCCATTGTAAATATGAATCGTTAAATTAATTAAAAATGGTACAATCGTTGAATTTCTAGATTTTGTATAAATCTCGGTTTTTTTTAAAGATTTCGCTTTTTTACAATCTAATAAAAGCTGGTTTGATATAAAAGGCCCTTTCCATTTAGCTCTACTCATTTGTTAAAATTAAGTTTTGTTTTGTAGAATTAACTTATTTTTAGATCTACTAGTTTTTCCTCCTTTTGTTGGCTTGCCCCAAGGAGTTACGGAAGATTTTCCACCTGAAGTTTTACCTTCACCACCGCCGTGTGGATGGTCTATAGGGTTCATTGCAACCCCTCGTACAGTGGGTCGTTTATTTAGCCATCGTGATCTGCCTGCTTTGCCTATAGTAGTCAAAAAAGAAAGTTCGTTTGAAACAACACCAATTGTAGCAAAACAATCCACTGAAACCATTTGTTGTTTCCCTGAACTTAATTTTAAACGACCGGAATTCGAGGTTTTTTCTAGTAATTGTGAAAAAGTACCAGCAGCGCGACTTACTTGCGATTTTTTCTTAGATTTTATAGAAACGTTATGAATTAGTGTTCCTACAGGTATTTTGGCAATAGATAAAGAATGTCCGTTTTTTGAATCAGCTTCTTTACCGGACTTAATGATATCACCGACTTTTAAGTTTTTGGGGCTTAAAATATAACAATACGTTTCTCTTTTTATATCATAAATTGAAGCTATATTTGACGATCTACAAGGGTCATACTCTATACTAGTAACTATAGCCGTAGAGCTTTCTGTCCTGTTAAAGTTTATTTTTCTGTATCGTTTCTTATGTCCGCCACCCCGGTGGTAAGCTGTAATTCTTCCCGTAGAATTTTTTCCTGCGGAATTTTTCGAGCCTTTTATTTGGTTTTTCAATAACGGAGAGTTTTGTAAATCAATATTGTTTAGCCTAATTAGATTTCTACTTGAAGGAGTTGTTGGTTTAAAAGTTTTAAGTTTCATTTTAGCAAAAAGTATATTTTTCATTTATGATTTTATCAAACATATTCAAACAAATATCATCACAAAACAAAATTTTAAGTTCTTTAAAAAACAATGTGAAAACTTTGCAAGTGTTGTCGAACTTTTTAGATAGCTTAAAGCTCAAGCGAGCTTCCGCTTCTTCTATAAAGATGTTGAACAGCAAAATAAATATAAAATCTAAAAAAAATTGGCCAAATAAACAACAAGTTTTAAATAAAAATTTAGTTAATTATATTGTAAATGTAAATTTATCACCGACAAACACTTTAATTAACGTAACAGACGTTGCTGGAAATCTAAAAGCATCGTTTTCTGCCGGTTTTGTTAATTTGACAAAAAAACAGAAAAAGAAACAACCGGTTGCGTTAATAAATATTTTTAGAATTCTATTATCAAAAGCAAGATTTTTAAAGAATAAACCTATTGCGTTACACTTCAAAAATGCCAAAAAGTTTCATGTGTTCTTTCTTTTAAGAGCTTTAAAAAACAAATTGTTTATAAAGTCAGTTCGGATTTTGGATTTTCTACCACACAACGGATGCCGCCCTAAAAAGATTCGAAGAATAAAATGGCGAACAAAACGACTAGTGTTACGTTAGTTTAAAACTATAGAAAGAATGACTGAGCGGTTTAAAGTGGCAGATTGTAAATCTGTTGGGTCTATCCTATCGTAGGTTCGAATCCTACTTCTTTCTTTCAAAGTTATTTTCGAAATATAACGCAGCCCGGTAGCGTGCCTGTTTTGGGAACAGGAAGTCATGTGTTCGAATCACATTATTTCGATTTTTATTTATTTAATTTATAATAAGGGAGTTTTATCGTTTTTTTTAATAAATTATTAAAAATATTAATATTTTTCTTATAATTGAGTGTAGAAACTTTGTCCAATTGAGGCAAAGAATAAAAATTTTGATTAAATTTTAAACCAAGAAAAGTCATAAAAGAACTTAATTTTTTCATTTTTTTGGGGTCCAAATCTGAATTGGCTTTAGTATCAAAGTGTACAAAGCACGTAAATCCGTGAACTGTTAGGCAAATATTTTTAAATATAGATTTTTTTATAAACTTTTTCGCTAAAGTGTTGCAAATTTTGTGATATTTTAAATTATAATTAAAAAGAGTTTGTTCTACTTCTAACCAGTTTTTTGAGTTTAAATTTGATACGTTAAAAATCAAAAAAGCAGGCGTTTTTTGAAAATAACGTTTTGTTTTTTCTAATTTGTAATCTTTTAATTCAAATTTCATTTTTAATATCTAAATTTTAGGCTCGGCAGGATTTGAACCTGCGACTGAACCGTTATGAGCGGTGCGTTCTACCCCTGAACTACAAGCCTTTCTATTTTAGCAGAAATTGAAAATTATATGGGACGTTTTAGCGTTAGTCAATTAATTATTTTCGTTTTATTTTGTGTGTTAGTTTTTGGAGATGTTCCAAAAATGATATCCAATTTAAAAGTATTTTTAAAAAAACGTAAGTTTATTTCAATAAAAAAAAAAACAGGAAAAAAGGGACTTGAACCCCTGACCTTTGGTTTTGGAAACCACTGTTCTACCAACTGAACTATTCTCCTTCATAATGTTAAAAAATGTTGTTAAAATATTTTCTAGAAATAAAAGCTCGCAGTATTTTAATCGTTTTCTGTTGGATTACTACCTTATTAACTGCCTATTTGAATAAAGAAATTGTTCTATTTTTGTGTGTTTTACCTACGCTGCCCTTGTTTTTGGATGACTCTTTTTATTTTATAGCAACTAACATAACCGATATTTTTTCTACTTATTTAACCTTATCTTATCTTATAGCGTTTCAACTAACAATTTTTTTTCTGTTTTATCAAGTATTAACATTTTTAAGTCCTGCGCTTTACCAACTCGAAAAAAATACATTTAAAAAAATTTTATATTTAAGTTTTGTTTTTTGGCTGATAAGCGTACAGATGTTAACAAGTTTAGTATTGCCTCTGACTTGGTCGTTCTTTTTAAGTTTTCAAGATACGTCAAAAGATGTTCTTAATATATTTTTAGAAACTCGGATTAATGAGTATTTAACCTTATACATTTTTATTTATTGGATTGTTGTACTTGTAGGGCAACTTTTTTTAAGTTTTTTTTTGCTCTCAATTCTTTCAATAAAAAATTAGAGTTTATAAAAAACAGTAGAAAACCTATGTATTTCTTTTTTTTCGTATTTGCAACGTTACTAACTCCTCCAGACGTTGTCAGTCAACTATTGTTAGTTTTTTGTTTTGGAGTTGCGTACGAATTAATGATAATTACTACTATTTTAAAAATAATGAATTAATTAATTAGGTAACCAATTAAAACTGACCAACACTCCTATTGTAAACACTAAATAACCTAGAGACAAAGGTAAAAAAGACTTCCACCCAATATGCATTAATTGGTCATATCGATAACGAGGTAAAGCAGCACGCGTTAAAATAAAAAAAATAACGCCCAGTATAATTTTAATAGATAACCAAAAACTACCAGGAAACACGTTAAATGGTAAAAAATTAAATAATGGTAACCAGCCTCCGAAAAATAATATGGATGAAAAAGCACTCATTAGTAGCATATTCGCGTATTCACCTAAAAAAAATAAAGCAAATGTCATAGCCGAGTACTCTACGTTATACCCTGAAACTAGTTCAGCTTCGGCTTCAGGCAAGTCAAAGGGGTGCCTGTTAGTTTCTGCTAACATAGAAATGTAAAACAACAGAAACATTGGAAACAAAGGAATTATAAACCACACGTTTTTTTGAGCTAAAACAATTGTACTTAGATTAAAAGAGCCTGCACACACACAAATATTAACAATAATAAAGCCAATAGATACCTCGTAAGAAATCATTTGCGCAGCTGATCTTAAAGCCCCTAAGAAAGGGTATTTTGAATTACTCGCCCAACCTGCTAGTATTATACCATAAACGCTTAATGAAGAAATAGCAAATAAATAAAGAACGCCTAAATTTAAATCTGAAATGACTAGTGTTTCAGATAATGGTATTACAGCCCATCCGATTAAACTTAAAATAAAAGTTAAAATTGGAGCTAAAAGAAATACATAAAGGTTAGAATTACTTGGTAAGATAGTCTCTTTAACGAAAAGTTTTAAACCGTCGGCTAAGGGTTGTAATAACCCTAAAAAGCCAATAACATTAGGACCTTTTCGTCTTTGGATACTACCCATAAATTTTCGTTCAGCTATAGTAAAATAAGCAACTGAAATTAATAAAGGTACAACTATAGCAAGAATTTTAAGAATAATACAAACTGTCGTAATCATATATAATTTTTAAAGCTAAAACCGGATTTGAACCAGTATTACAAGATTTGCAATCTAATACATTACCAATTATGTTATTTAGCCTTTTACGTAATGTAAAAAGATAAGGAGGGATTCGAACCCACGGTATTTTTCAATACAATAGTTTTCAAAACTAACGCCTTAAACCACTCGGCCACTTATCCACTATTTTAGCAAAAGAAGGGATTTGAACCCTCAGCTTTAACCTTGGCAAGGTTACACTCTACCAATTGAGTTACATTTGCGAGTCTAATTACATGTTTTAATTTTGAAAGACTTTAACAAAAAAGCACACTCTTTATGGTTTGACGCCGATGTAGTTATATCGATGTTTAAGTTTTTCAGTTTATTAAAAAATTGATAATTTTTTTCTAACACGTCAAACACGAAAATATTTTGTATTTTAAACGAAAACGTACCAAAATTTGAAGTCTTTATAGTCGAAAAGGTAAGTTTATTTATGAATTTTACAAAAAACTCATTCATTTTAGTTTTTCGTAAAATAATCTTGCATCCTACTGGGTGGCCCTTTCTAATTTTTAACGAAATATTAGCAGTTTTAGAAACCAAAATGAAAGCTTTTTGTGACGTAATTAGTTTCAAAGCGGCTAACGCAGCTATTAAATTTTTCATTTCGTATTTTTCGCATTGAAATCTAATACTTACAGATTTTAATTCAGGTAAATCTGTTACGTTTTGATACCGAAACTTGTTTATTAAATCGTATTTTACGATATTTTCATTATAATATTTTAAGAAATGCATTATTAAACCGTCCCAAGTGAAATATTTACAAATTTAGAAAATTTACCTTTTTTTAATTTTTTTGATACAGGACCGACAATTCTACTAGCCAAAGGTTTACCTTGTTTGTTCATTAAGCTAACAGCGTTTTTATTAAAAACTAAACACGAGCCGTCTTTGTTTGATTGTTTGGTTTTTGTTTTTACAATAAGCGCTTTGTAGACTTCTCCTTTTTTAACTTTTGAAGTATTTCGAGATTTATTACGCAAATTTTTAATAGAAACTATTATAACGTTTCCTAATTTGGCAAACCGTCTTTTAAATCCACCTAACACTTTTATACATTTTACGTTTTTTGCTCCAGAGTTATCGACAACTCTTAATATTGTTTGTTGTTGAATCATATAAAATAGTTAGTGGTTGCGCTTATAGCTCAATTGGATAGAGCGTCGGATTTCGGTCCCGAAGGCTAAAGGTTCAAGTCCTTTTAAGCGTATTATCCTAGAACCAAAAACTGGTCTAGAGTTTTTATTTTCAAATTGAAACTAAAACCATCGAAAATTTGCGAACTTTTTCTTTAAAAAAACTTCTTTGTGTATATCCGTTTTACGCTTAAAACTGGAACTTTTTTTCTTTGAGGAATTAATAAGTTCTGTTTTCAAGATTTTATAAAAAGAATTTTGCAAATTTTTTCTTGCTGAATGTACTAAAAGTTTAATACCATAAGATATTCTTGCTTTTGACTTTAATAAAAAAGGAAACTCAGTAGTTCGTTTTCGTTTTCTTTGAATTCTTTTCATGTAAACTGTTGGAGAGCTGTTTATTAAAGATACTTTTAAAATTTCTTCAAAATTTTTCTTCAATAAATCTTTTTGAATAGATTTCAGACTTTTAAAAAATGTTTTCTCAGATGTTTCTTTACTACCATTAACCATTATATGATTAAATATATTTTGTTTTAACGTGTTACGTTTCATTAAATAAAAGTTGTAATTTTTTTTGTTCCGTATTTAGACCGTGAGGTTTTACGATTTTTCAAACCTGAAAAATCTAGTTTACCTCTTACCAAATGGTATTTAATACCTGGTAAATCTTTAACTCGACCACCTCTAATTAAAACTGTAGAGTATTCTTGAAGGTCGTGACCTTCACCGGGTATGTACGCTGATACTTGTTTACCATTAGTTAACCTCAGTCGTGCAAGCTTTCTTAATGCTGAATTTGGTTTTTTTGGTGTTCGTAAAAAAATTTTAGTACAAACACCTTTTTTTTGAGGGTTTGCATCTAATGCTGGTACTTTGTTTCGTCTTTTTTTAGTTTGTCTAGGAGTTTTACACAATTGGTTAATTGTAGGCATATATACTTTGTTAGTAAAAATTTGAAAAATAATTAAATTGTATAATAGATAAAGCTATAAAATAATAATATTTTCGCAAAAATTTCTTGAATAACATTGTTACTTTGTGTGCTTGTAAAGGAAATAATATAAAATAAAATAATAAATAAAAAACCCGTATTTAAAGAATAAAAAAGTATTTTAACTATTACAACGTTTTTCTGTTTTATTTTTAACTTTTTGCTAAAACGTTTTGACTGATTAAATAAAAAACAAAAAGATAAGTAAAAAGAATACAAAACTAAAAAATTAAAATAAAAGATTACAAATGATTTGACAAGAAAACATACATCAAACCAGTTAAATGAAATAATAAGTTTTATTAATAAGACGTATATAATAAAACTGTAATATGCAAGAATCAACATCTCATTTTTTACACCTTTTACTTTGTTTATAAAAAATAAATAATATAAACAATAGATTAATGTAATTAACAAAGAGATACTTAATAAAAGCTCGATTAATGTTAAAAAATAGGCAAACCCTATAATATTTCGTATAACAATTAAAACATTTCTAATTAAATTTCGAAAATCACGGTTGACTAAAAAAAACTTGCCTGCCGTTTTAGAATATTCTTCAGACAAATGTTCCACTAAAAACCATCCAAAAATTGTATTTAAATAATTTAGTTCATTAATATTTTCAATTGTTTGTAAAATTATTGAATAACTAGTCAAAGCTATTAATTTACCTGCCAACAAACACCACATTGCGTTATTTTTACCTTAGTGTAGATTTAATTTATACTCATTACCGGACTTGAACCGATACTCTTTGAAAAGAATCAGATTTTAAGTCTGACGTGTCTACCAATTTCACCAAATGAGCTACAAAATTTAAAATTTTTTATTCCGCAATTTGATCTTTTAACCCTGGGTGCCCAATTATTTGGACTATTAATTAGTCTGTACATGTTTTATTATTATTCAATGTCTACCAGTATTTCTAATTTTATTGAAATTAAAAAATTACGAACCAAAAAAATCAATAAAAATATTAATTCAATTACTACAATTAACAAAGATTTAGACTCAAACTTGTGGGTAATCTGCTATAGCTACATAAATTACGTAACATAAATTTGTATTCTAAAAGGGGATATAACTCAATTGGTAGAGTGTGTGCTTTGCAAGCACAAAGTTATCGGTTCAAGCCCGATTATCTCCATATTAAAGTTTTTTAATTAGAAACAAAAATCTATCTCTTCAGGCTGGATTTGAACCAACGTCCTGGTGGTTAACAGCCACACGCTCTACCACTGAGCTACTGAAGAAAATCAAACGTAAATTATTTAACTGTATAAAAATTTCTATACTGAATAAGCTTTTAGCACGCTATCTAAATTTAAAGGTTTAGAAAAAATACTAGCTGTGTTTGCCAGTTTAACGTTATCCGTTAATATTATCTGAAATATTTTGTAACTGATTTGTAAATAATAAGGTGGAAGTGGCCACATTTTTGATTGAGTTAAATACTCTCTGATTAACTTCTGCCCTTTTTTTGAAAAAGTAACTGTATCGCCTTCTTTTAAACGAAAATGAGCGTCTTCTACTCTTTTTTTGTTAACGAAAACGTGACCATGACTAATCAATTGTCGAGCATTCATAATACTTAAAACAAAATGAGATCGTAGCAAAATAACATCAATACGACTTTCTAAAAACTCAGTGAAATAAATCTTCCGATTTATTTGATTTGAAACAGGCTTAGTTTTCTTAACAGCATGTTTTAAATATTTTTTTGTAAAGTTTCCATAAAAAAGTTTGAAACTTTTATTATTTTCTATAGTTTGTTTGTATCGTTTTGAAAAAAAAGTAGTAAATTTATTAACTGAATAAGTTTTTTGATCAAAAAACGCGTGCGAATAATGTCTTCGCCGGAGCAATTTACGCTTGTTTGAATTTTTTAATTTATTTACCCATGTCATTACCTTTTTTGACATTCTAATTTTGGATAAAAAAAATTGCCATTTAGCATTTTTAAACTTTAATAGTTTTTGTTTATTTTGTACATTTAACTTTAAGCTACAAAATTTTTTATAATTGGGTTTATTACGGTATTTTTTTTTATTAATCATGCTAATTAATTTTTAATTTTATCTTAAAACAGACTTTATTAAAAAAAAAAAGAATTGTTTTACAAAAATTTTTTGTGAAACAATAGGTATTTGGCAAACGAATGCACTAAATTTAGAAGGCACTTCGTGCCCAATTACAATCAAAGGAATCTGTGATTTGACAAGTTCGTTTATAATTTCAAAGTCTTCTTTACTTGGATTGAGAAAAACAATTAGATCTTGGTTTTCGGTACTTATATTAACATTCTTAAGACTTTTCTTTGCTTCAAAATTTGACATTAATCCGTTAACCCAAAAGTTTTTAGGAACGAAACTGTGTTTAAATCGTTTTAAAATAGATTTGTTTTTAATGTAAGGGAAACCGATAAACATAATTTGTTTATTTTTATGATGATAAAAATAAATTAAATTTAAAACTTGTTTTATACTTAATTCTAAATAATTTCTTGAATTATGTATCGATTTTTTAAAAACTTGATGTTTTAACAAATGTAGTTTAAGTAGTGTATATTCTTTTATTTTTAACTCTTTTAATTTCATTTAAATTTTTTTACCTTCTTTAAGTTTAATAATTTCATTGTTGTATGAAATACCTTTACCTTTATACGGCTCTGGCATTTTATAACTTCTAATAAGAGCAGCTATTTGAGAGACATAATTGTATTTATTACTTGAAATAAATAATTTAGTTGTTTTACGGGATTGAATAAAAACTGATGTTGGTATTTTGAAAAAAAGATCGTGACTATATCCTAACTTGAAATGCAGTATTTTGTCGTTTAAAACAAAATTTTTGTAACCAACACCTACAAAATTTAATTTTTTATGCATAACTGTTGATACTTCTAAAAATGCTTGTTTTATTAATGCAATCATTGTACCGCGCAAAGTTTTTATATTTTTTTTACCATTATTTGATAATTTCCCAAAAGAAAAATCTGTCACGTACAATATATTGTGTTGTTCAAAAATTTCAATTTCTGTTTGTAACTTTAAAAGTTTGTTTCCAAGAGGACCTTTAATTAAAAGAACTTGTTTTTTATCACAATAACATATTGCAATATCACTTGGTATTTTAATAAGATATCTTTTTAAATAAATTGTCATTTGATTAAAATAAACGGTTCACCACCTATATTTTTTTTTTTACACTCCTTAAGAGACATAAAACCTTTGTTTGTTGAAACAATTAAAACGCCTTCATTTAATTTTAACTTCCAAATCTGTTCAACAGAATAATAAATTCTTAAACTTGGTTTACTTATAACTTTTATTGAGTTTATTCCTGGCTCTTCGTTTTTGTATTTCAAAAAAACTTTTAAAATGTTGGAATTTTCTTTTAGAATTTTGTAACCTAAAATAAAACCTTCGTCCCACAAAATATTTAATACAGATTCACAAGAAGGAGATTTTTGATGAGTAACATAAGCTTTTTTTACGAATTGACCGTTTTTTAATGTTGCAACCATATTAAACAAATTGTTGTTCATAATTTAATCGATTTATTACTGTTCAAAGACAGACTTGAACTGCCGTCACAAGGATTTTCAGTCCTTTGCTCTAACCAACTGAGCTATTTGAACCATTTCGTAATTTTAAAGTCGTTTTACCATAATTGTTAAGAATTGTTATATAATTTTTTAGCCCCGAGCTTTTATTACACAACAAAAAGTTATCGGAATTTATTTGATTTTTAACTTTTTGACGGTATCGATAGGGTTGAGATGTAATTTCTATTTTAAAACTGATGTCAGGAAAAATATAAGATTTTATAAATTTTAAAATAGATAATACTATAAAATTTTGAGAAGAATATATTTTAAATTGGCGGTTATAAATTTTTTGTTCGAAATGTTCTTGAGCAGTTTTATTAACATGCGGAGACTTTAAAATAGTGTATAAAAAAGAAAAAGTTTTAATGTAAAAAGATTTATTCACTGTCGCGACGTTAAAAGCCTCTGCAAAAGTTTTGTTTGAAAAAAGTTTTGAAAGAACTTTTATAGAATTTAAATTTTTTGAAAAAATTCGTATATTAATAAACATAAATGAAAATAATTTAAATTTTACCAATTAATGAGATAAGTTAATACTATCGTTCAAATAGATACAAGTTAAAACAGTAAACACATAAGCTTGAATCATCGCAACACCTAACTCTAAACCCATTAAGATAACTAAAACTAATAAGGGAACAATATGTAGTACTGAAAGAAAATCTTCTAATAATAGCATACTCCAAGCAAATCCAACAATTACTTTTAATAAAGTATGACCCGCCATTAAATTAGCAAAAAGTCGTACACCTAAACTGATAGGTTTAAAAATATACGAAATAAGCTCAATTGGTACTAAAAGTAAACCTAACGCAATTTGTGTGTTTGGTGGTAAAAATACAGACAACATATTAATTTTATGTTTTTGGACACCAATAATTACTACACCAATAAAAATAGGAAGAGATAAACCTAAAGTTACAATTAAATGACTTGTGATTGTAAAACTGTACGGTACTAAACCAATTAAATTATTAAATAAAATAAAAGTAAATATAACAGCAATAAGTGGAAAATACTTTTCACCGTTTTCATTTAAATTATCAAAAACTAACTGTGCTGCTGCCTCATAAACAGCTTCAAAAAAAGTTTGCCATGCGTTGGGAATAAAAAAATAACTTGTTTTATTCAAATAATCTGTATCTGAACTAAAACAGTAAACAATTGAACTAAAGATTAATAGTACAATTAAGTTAATGAATAACATATTAGTTATTGAGAAATCTAAACATAACATTTTAATAGAAAATATTGAAATAATTTGAAATTGTTCTAAAGGAGTAAATAGCATATATAAATATTTTAATTATAGATGTTTTTATTTAAATAAATTTTTTCGATAATTCGTAGAAATATTTGACGAGTTATCCATTTTAAATAGCTTATTTTTTGAAGAAAGTTCAAAACTTTTGAAGTCCTTTTCAGAAAAAATAGGTTTAAATTTTTTATTTAATAAATTATAATTAAATGTAGTTAATAAACTTCCGTTTGAAAAAATATTTAAATTTTTTAATAACTTTTTGTTTTTATTAATCATTTTTATTAAACAAAATTTTTGACTATACTGAATTAAAAACCTGGCTAAACAACAAATCTTTGAAACATTGCGTTACAATACTGCGCTTAAAGTTTTTTGTAATGAGTCAATTTTGTTTCAATAATTCCAACTAATGGAATTAATACAATGAAAAATAAAAAATAAAACACAGTAGCGATTTGACCTACTAAAATATAAGCGTCTTTTACTGGTTTTTGACCTACCCAACCAAGGATTAAAAAATCTACAACAAACAACCAGTAACAGATCTTAAAAATAGGTCTAAAAGTTGTACTACGAACTTCTGAAGTATTTGTAAATGGTATAACAAATAAAATAATTAAAGATCCGCCCATCGCAATAACACCTCCTAACTTATCTGGAATAGATCTTAAGATAGCATAAAATGGTAAGAAATACCACTCAGGCACAATATGTGCTGGAGTTTGCATTGGATCTGCTGGAAGATAATTGTCAGGGTGTCCTAGTAAATTTGGAAAATAGAAAACAAATGTTGCGAAAAAAAATAAAAAACAAAAAAAAGCAAAAAGATCTTTAACAAAAAAATAAGGATAAAATGGTACTTTATCAACACCACTGTTAATTCCTAATGGATTGTTCGAACCATCTTTATGTAATAATGCTAAATGTAAAAGTGTTAATCCTGCGATAACAAAAGGCATTACAAAATGTAAACTAAAAAAACGATTTAAAGTTGCGTTGTTTACTGTAAAACCTCCCCATAACCAATCTACAATAGATTGACCGATTATAGGAATAGCCGAAACTAAACTAGTAATTACTGTTGCACCCCAAAAACTCATTTGACCCCATGGTAACACATAGCCCATAAAAGCTGTTAATGCCATTAACATAAAAATGGCAACTCCAGAGCACCACAATAATTGCCGAGGTTGCATATAAGAACCATAATAAAGACCTCTAAAAATATGTGAGTACACTACTATGAAAAACATAGATGCACCGTTTGCATGAATATAACGGATTAACCACCCGTTATTTACATCTCGCATAATATGCTCAACACTACTAAATGCTAAATCAATATGAGGTGTGTAATGCATTGCTAAAAATACGCCTGATAGTATTTGAATTACTAGACAAATACCTGCAGACGATCCAAAACTCCACGCGTAAGTTAAATTGATTGGAGTCGGGTAGTGAATAATATGGTTATCTACAAAAGATAACACGTAATTTTTGTTCCATCTAAGTGTTTTGGTAACAAATGATGCCATAAAACTTGAGCTGTTTGAACTTTTAAAAGATAGTGAAGAGTTTGAAAAAGTTCCAAATACAGAATTTTTTAATTTATAAGTAGATTTCATATATATAACCAATTAACTAATTTAAAAACGACGTTGGCGCTTTGAAGTTTTACAATTTGTATGAGTTCTTTGACCTCTAACAGGTAATCCTTTTAAACGTCTTAATCCTTTATAAGACTTAATCTCAACTAAATTTCGTAATAAAAGTGAATGTTGTTTTTTCAAACCACTTGTTACTATTAAATCTGATTTATCAATAACTTTAACTAATTTCAATATTTGATCCTCTGACAAAGTTGAAGTTTTAATATTTTTTGAAAGTCCTAATTGTTTACAAATTAAAACTGACTGTCGTTTACCTATCCCATAAATGTCTTGTAAAGAAAACATCAAAGATTTGTTATTTAGAATTTCTGTTTCAAAAATATAAATCATAATTTTTTAAAATACCTTTAAAAATACATACATTCAACTAACATATTTACACTAAAATGTATTGAGTCTAAAAATATATTTGGATACACTCCCATAACAAGAGTCCCCAGTAATAACGGGCAAAATGTTAAAAGTTCCCGTTTGTTAACATCTAAGTAATTTTTAAAATATTGAGTTTTTAAATTACCGTATGCAACCCGATTAAAAAGCCACAACGAATAGCAACCCCCTATAATCATACCAGTAGCACCTAAAAAAGTTACAGTTGTGTTTATTTTAAAAGAACCTGTTAAAATTAAAAATTCACCGACGAAACTTCCAGTGCCAGGTAATCCTATGTTAGCCATTGTAAAAAATAAGAAAATGAAAACATAAACCGGCATCGTATGAACAAGCCCTCCATAATATTTAACCATTCGTGTATGATGACGGTCATAAACAACACCAATAATTAAAAATAAAGCACTTGCTACAAACCCGTGACTTAAACTTTGTAAAATAGCACCTTCAATACCGATAATATTAAAACTAAATAAACCTATCATTACTAGATTCATATGAGCTACAGAAGTATAAGCAATAATTCGTTTAAAATCAGATTGGCGAATTGCGGTAAATGATGTGTAAACTACACCAACAACAGACATTCCATAAACAAATGGTGCAAAATAAAAACAAGCTTCAGGAAAAAGCGGTAAAGAAAATCGAATGAAACCGTAAGTTCCTAGTTTTAATAGAACCCCTGCTAGTATAACAGAACCTGCAGTAGGAGCCTCAACATGAGCTTCTGGTAACCATAAATGAACAGGTACCATTGGAACTTTTGTAGCGAACGAAGCAAAAAACGTAAACCACATAATTTTTTGTTCTAATGGGGAGAACGAAAAAGTTAACAATACTTCATAATCTGTTGTTCCTACTTGATAATAAATATATAAAATTGAAAGTAACATTAGAACAGATCCTAATAAAGTATAAAGGAAGAAAAAATAACTTGCTCTAATTTTTCGTTCTCGTGAGCCCCAAATACCTATGATTAAAAACATTGGTATTAATACACTTTCAAAAAAAATGTAAAATAACAACAAATCTAATATACAAAAAACTCCGATTAAAAAAAATTCCATAACTAAAAACGCTATTAAATATTTTTTCAAATTAACTTGGATGCTTCCCCAACTTGCCAATAAACATAAAGGAATTAGCAAAGTGGTTAAAAGGATAAAAAATAACGAAATTCCGTCCAACCCAATTGGAAAATTGATATTTAAAATTGGAATCCATAAAAACTTTTCAACATACTGAAAAGTTCCTATAGAATTGTTAAAGAAAACCCATAAAAACAAAGAGAATACAAATGTTAAACAAGAACAACTTAAAGCGATGGACCTTAATAGTGATTTATGAGATGACGGAATAAACAATAAAGTGAATGTTCCTAATAAAGGGAGTATTAAAATATAAAATAATATATTTTTAAGAATTAACATAATTTTTATAAAACTGAATCATTTTTTAAGGCCACATTTTACAGGACTCGAACCTGTGACTACCAGCTTAGAAGGCTGTTGCTCTATCCAACTGAGCTAAAAATGTTAAATTTTTAAATATTAAATGAAAGTAGTAAACTAAATTTATATGAAAATAAATATAATAAAGTTGGGTTAATAAACAAAAATATAAACGAAAAAAATAATACCGTTATTAATACTGAAGTTTGTGTTTTTATAGGGTAGTAAAGCTTACCGACTAATACGTTTTCAAAATATAAAATTTTAATTAAACGAATATAATAAAACGTACCGATTACACTACATAAAATTGAAATTAACGCAACGAAATACATCGACGATTCAATAGCTGTTAAAAAAATACTAATTTTAACTAGAAAACCAATCATTGGTGGAAATCCTGCAACAGAAAAAAGTACAGTAGTGAAAAAAATTGCCAACATGCTATTAGATTTTCCTAAAAGCACAATATCTGTTAAATCTTTATTTTGTTTTTGTAAATGATTATTTTTCAAACGAGTTATTATAAAGATTGACCAAATACATAGTCCTGAAAAACTATAAACAATTAAATACGCAAATAACATTTGCAAACTTTCCAATGTCCCAGCGCTAAAAGATATTAAAGAGTAACCCATATGACTAATAGAACTGTAAATTAATAAACTTTTTAATCTTTTTTGTTCTAACCCACCAAATGAGCCTACTATAACGGATCCAACAACAACAATTATAATAACATATCTCCAACTATCAACAAAACCATAAAAACTAAAATAAAACAATCGTAATAGTAAAACAAAGATAGCTAATTTAGGTACAACGGCAAAAAAAAAGGTAGAAGCAGATGGAGATCCTTCATAAACATCGGGTGCCCATGTGTGGAAAGGTGCTATTGCTAATTTAAAAAACAAACTTATTAAAATAAATAAGAGTGCGAATTTAACAAGACTAGCGTTAAAAAGAACAGAATCGCCAACACCGGTTGAGACGTTTAAGAATAGATCTTTAAATTCGTCAAAATTAATTGTTCCTGTAATTCCGTATAATAATGAAGAACCTAATAAAAACAAACTTGATGAAAAAGCACCTAAAATGAAATACTTAATACCTGCGTCCACTGAAAACATTGAATTTTTTTTTAAAGAAGCTAATACGTAAAAAGCTAAACTTTGTAATTCAATCGCTAAATAAGCTGTTAAAAGGTCATTAGACGAACATAATAAAAACAGACCTAAAATAGAAAATAACATTAATAATAAATATTCAAAATGATTCATTTTCTGGTTTATTATATAAGGATGTATCATTAATAAACAAAACACAGCTAAAAATGCTGTTATTAGTTTAGAAGAAACACTTAAATAATCATTGACAAGGGTGAGGTTCAAAGAATTTATCTGTAAAACATCTAAACTATCATTTAACAACAAATAACATGACATAAGTAAAATTAAAACACTTAAATATAACACTGAACTTTGGATTATTGGATAATTTTTTTGGATTGCGGAAAAAGTACAGTGTAATACTAAATAAACTAACGAGATACCTAAAAATAGCTCGGGTAAAATAATAATTTCTTTAAATAATAACGTTTCAATCATCATAATAAAATTTACTTTAATAAGCTTAAGTAGATTTGAACTACTGACCTTACGCTTATCAGGCGTATGCTCTAACCAACTGAGCTATAAGCTTTTATTTTTAAAGTGTATAAAAATAGTTTTTGATGGTGATTTTCCTTATAAATGTAGAAGCACCTAAACAACCAAAACGTTTTTGTAATTTCTGGATAGCTGTTTAAACAGAATTTGTTTTTTCTCGGTTTGTGTTTGTGTATTTATAGTTAAAACAACAGCCGCGACTGTAGCCAAAAGAAGTATATTTCCTGCTATTAAAAACTGTAGAACATATTGCGTATAAACAACCTGACCTATAGCATGTATTTCAGTAAACGAGTCTAAACGGTCATACCAATTGAAATGTTGGTTTTGTAAAAATGGGTGTGGAGTTGATTTAAAAGTTTCTTTGATAATAAGCAAAACTTCTGACAAAAAAACACCACTAATCGCTACTCCTACAGGTAAATATTTTAACGAGTCTTTTTGTGTTGTAATAGTTTTTAAATCTAACATCATAACAACAAATAAAAATAGAACAGCAATTGCTCCAACATAGATAACAATAAACATTAAAGCAAGAAACTCACACTTTAATAAAAATAAAATACTTGCTGAAGATATAAAACTTAATACTAAAAATAGTACAGAATAAATTGAATATTGAACAAAAATTACCATAACTGAACTTAAAAGTAAGACACCTGAAAATAAATAAAATAAAATGTTAATAATCATTTTTCGTTTTTAGACTTTTAATGAAAGAGGGACTTGAACCCCCGACACTTGGATTATGATTCCAATGTTCTGACCAACTGAACTATTTCATTTTGTTCCAGCTGCACGTTCCCGTACAACTACCTTGTTACGACTTCATCCAAATCATTAATTTCTCAATAGGTTTCAACAATTTAAAAATTTAAATTAGTAAACTGTTTATAAAAAACTTCAAGTAAAACTAACTCTCTGCATGTGACGGGCGGTGTGTACAAGGCCAAGATACATATTCACCGCAACGTGCTGATTTGCGATTACTAGTGATTCCAACTTCATATAAGCGAGTTGCAGCTTATAATTCGAACTGAAGAAATTTTTGGAGAATAACTTATATTAAAATGTAACTTTCTGTAATTTCTATTGTAGCACGTGTGTAGCCCAACCCATAAGGGCCACAGAGACTTGACTTAATTCTTACCTTCCTTCAACTTTATTATTGACCGTTTCTTTTAAAACTTTGTAAAAAACTTAAAATATTAAATTTTTTTAAAGTGCTAAATTTAATAAAGATAAGAGTTGCGCTCGTTAAGGGAATGAACCTTACATCTTACGACACGAGCTGACGACAGTCGTGCAACACCTGTAAAAAACAAAATTTGTAGTATTTAAAAAACTAAAGATTTTTTACTATGTCAAGGGTTGGTAAGGTTTTGCGCGGATTATCGCATTAAACCACATGCTCCACCACTTGTTGTAGGCCCCCGTCAATTCCTTTGAGTTCCAGCCTTGCGACCGTACTCCTCAGGCGGAATGCTTATCGCGTTAGCTTAAAACAACCTAGTACTATTTTGTACTAAATTCCAGCATTCAGAATTTACAGTGTAGACTACCAGGGTCTCTAATCCTGTTTGCTCCCTACACTTTCGTCCCTCAACGTCAGTTTTTACCAAAAAGTTGCCTTCGCTCTAGGTATTCCTTCATGTGTCTTAAGGCGTTGCTCCTCGACATGAAATTCTACTTTTCTGCAAAAAACTCAAGTACAGTAGTATTAGAAGCTTTTCTAAAATTAAGTTTTAGTCTTTAACAACTAACTTACAGTACAATCTACGGACTCTTTACGCCCAGTTATTCTAGATAACGCTTGCCCCTCCCGTATTACCGCGGCTGCTGGCACGAGAATTTGCCGGGACTAAAACTTCTTTTAATAACGTCATTATCGTTTTAAACGAAAGAACTTTACAGCCAAAAAGCCGTCATTATTTACCGAAGTAAATAACTATATATTTTATATCATTCATGTAGTATTGCTGGATCAAACTTTCGTTCATTGTCCAATATTCCTCACTGCTGGCTAAAAAATTAGCCTGGACCTTGTCTCAGTTCCAGTGTGGTTGGCCATCCTCTCAAACCAACTAAAGATCAAAGGCTTGGTAAGCTTTTAATTTACCAACTACCTAATCTTACGCAAAAATATCTTTCAGCAGATTGTTTAATACAATCCTTTAGAATATTTAGTATTAATTAGAAATTTTTCAATTTACGAAACGTATAAATTGATTAATATATACTATACTGAAAGGTAATAATTTACGCGTTCCTCACCCGTCCGCCACAAACAAATGTTTGTACGACTCGCATGTGTAAAGCATACTACTAGCGTTCATCTTGAGCCAGGATCAAACTCATAAAATCGACGATTTTTTAATTGTCTATCAATTAAAAAATCTTTAAAATTTAAATCTCTATGTTATGAAAACATTTTTTAACAGTCAAATTTTTTATTAAAAGTTGTATAAAATTTAAGACTTAGTACTTGTTTGCTAAAAATTTTACAACTATTACACAACAAGCCTATCTACGTAATAATCTATTACGTCTTAAAAAAAACAAATCTCAAAGTTAGTTTCTCGCTTAGATGCTTTCAGCGATTATCTATTATAAACTTAGCTACTCGACAATGCTATTGGTATAACAATCGATCCACCATAGGTTTACGTTTCCCGGTCCTCTCGTACTAGGGTCTAATCTTTACAGTTTTTTAATGCCCACGGTAGATAGGGACCAAACTGTCTCACGACGTTCTAAACTCAGATCATGTACCGCCTTCCTTGGCGAACAGCCAAACCCTTGGAACCATTTACAGCTCCAGGATGCGATAATCCAACATCGAGGTGCCAAACCACTCCGTCGATAGGGTCTCTAGAGAGTGATTAGCCTGTTATCCCCGGCGTACCTTTTATCCGTTGAGCGATGATCGTTTCCACACAGAATCACCGGATCACTATAACCGACTTTCGTCCCTGCTTGATTTGTCAATCTTACAGTCAGGCAAGCAATATACTATTACGCTCTACAATTAAATTTATTTAATTTGAACTTACCATTGTGCGCCTCCGTTACTCTTTAGGAGGCGACCGCCCCAGTCAAACTACCCATTATACAATGTCTTAAAAAATAAGTAATAAAAAAATTTAAGAGTGGTATTTCACTTGTGTTTAAACTATTTACTTGCGTAAACGTCCATTAATTAACAACTTTCCACATATTCTGCACATAAAAATTTTTATTACAATGTATAACTATAGTAAAGGTGCACGGGGTCTTTCCGTCTAGCCGTAGGTACTCCGCATCTTCACGGAGAATTCAATTTCACTGGGGTTATGTTGGAGACAGTAGGACAGTCGTTACGTCATTCATGCAGGACACCAATTAAATGCCAAGGAATTTCGCTACCTTTGGACCGTCAGAGTTACAGCCGCCGTTTACTGGGGTTTCTAGTCAAAGCCTCAACTTTTTCTATTATACTTGCAGCACCGGGCAGACGTCAGTCTCTATACTTCATTTTACAATTTTGCAGAGACCTGTGGTTTTATTAACCAGTCGCTGTCCTTGATTTTGTGACAGCTTTAACAGGTTGCCCTGAAAAAGCTACTCCTTCTCCCGAAGTTACGGAGTCATTTTGCCGAGTTCCTTCAACATAATTAACTCAAGCGCCTTAATTTACTCAACTTGTTCACCTGTGTCGGTTTAGAGTACGGTTCTTTAAAAATTTATGCAAGCTTTTTCTTGGAAACACTCAAAAACTTTTATTAAAAACCAAATAATAAAAATAATTTTTATGCCACGTCACTTGCAAATGAATATAAAAAAGATTTATTTACCCATCAAATTTTAAAACTTTCGTTTTATTTTTAGGGACCGATTTACCCAAAGAGGATTAGCCTTGCTTTGGAAACCTTGAACTTAAGGCGACAATGTTTTTCACATTGTTTATCGCTACTCATATCAACATTTTCAATTCTGATTTCTTCAATTTATGTCACCATAAATCTTTTTAGATTTACAGAACGT
>Ga0181418_1000039_pt1 | contig 35524 bp, 29 predicted proteins | sample 41SPOviralmetaG_FD_130143 | JGI IMG/M metagenome (GOLD analysis project Ga0181418, IMG submission 130143) | Marine viral communities from the oligotrophic San Pedro Time Series (SPOT) site, San Pedro Channel, CA, USA - 41 SPOT_SRF_2013-03-13 | ecosystem: Environmental > Aquatic > Marine > Strait...
AAAAAAAGTATAGTAAAAAAATTATACTCTGAGAACGATGTAAACTTTGTCCAAAAATTTGAGGACTTTACAAACCTTATCTATTCAGGAAAAAAACAACACCTGCTTGACGTTGCACACGCTTCTGCCAACGGAGCAAAATCACAACAAGAGAAATATGAAAGGATTTATAAAGCTACACCGAAGAATACTTGATTGGGAATGGTACACTGACTCAAACGTCAAAAGCGTATTTATACATGTACTGCTCAATGCGTGTTACGACGACTGTAGATTCATGGGTAAAAAAGTAAATAGAGGAGAGTACATGACAAGTCTCTCAAGACTATCGTCAGATCTGAGCATACCTGTACGTCAGCTGAGAACATCTTTGACAAGATTAAAGCAGACAGGTGAAATCGACATGCAAACGACAAACAAGTACACAAAGATAACCATCTGTAACTACGATAGTTACCAGGTTGAAGAAAGAGCAAAGAAACCAAAAGCGACAAGCAAAAGACAAACAGTAAAGGTTATTAATGTTGTACAAGATTATGTACAAAAGTGCCTTCATGATCCAAGTTGGACAGAGGTTGTGTGCATGCAAAACAACATTAGTAAAACTCAGTTAAGTAAAATGCTTGATGTGTTTAACAATCACCTTTTGATGACAGACGAGAAAAAACAAAACATACGTGACTTTAAGTCACACTTTGTAAACTGGCTTAAGTATAACAAGGGATCTGTAAAGAACGACGAGGGCCCATACAAGTGGAAATGGAAAGGACAGCTAGAGAAAAGTGGCACTTACGACATGCTTGTAAAAGACAAAGAAGTGTTTGACAAACCAGGATTTGAATTTAAAGTAATACAGAATGGATAACGATTTCGTTATAAAAGAGTATAACGTATATAAACTTGACACAAAAAGCAAACAATCAATATGCCCAAAGTGTTCTCACGAAAGAAAAAAAAAGAGCCAAAAGTGCTTAATGCTTGATTGGGACAGAGGACTAGGGACTTGTCAGCACTGTGGTGTCGTTCTTCAACTCCACACCTACGAAAGAAAATCAGAATCTAATTATGTGACGCCAGAACCAATACAAGAGATTACAATTAAAGATAATGTTGTTGGTTGGTTTGAGGATAGAGGCATAAGTAAAAGGACATTGCAAGATCTGCAGGTGACTAATGGAAAGGAGTACATGCCACAAGTAGGCAAAGAAGTGAACACAATTATGTTTGGTTACTATCTTCGTGGCACGCTTGTAAATATAAAATACCGAGACTCAAAAAAGAACTTTAAACTTTACAAGGGCGCACAGAAAATATTTTACAACATAGATTCAATTGCAGGAAGTGAATCTTGTGTCATTGTTGAAGGAGAGGTAGATGCGATGTCATTCCACGAAGTAGGAATTAAGCATGTTGTAAGCGTACCAAATGGATTTACTGCAACAGGACAAGTAAACATGGACTATTTAGAGGATCTGTATTCATACTTTGAGGACAAGACAAAAATATATCTGTGCGTTGACAACGATGAAGCTGGAGAAAACGGAAAAAAAGAGTTGATCCGTAGGTTTGGCAGTGATAAAGTATGGCTGTGTGATTTGAAAGACACGAAAGACGCTAACGAATATCTTATCAAATACGGTAAAGATTCTCTTCGTAAAGTGATTGAAGATGCGACGCCGTGTCCAATAGAGAATGTGTTGAGAGTAGAAGACATGGCCAACGACCTTGACGACTTCTACAAAAACGGCATAAAAAATGGATACAAAATTGGTCTAGAAGGTTTTGACGACATATTTTCTACATACACAAAACAATTTATTGTAGTAACAGGGTTTCCTTCAAGCGGTAAATCCGACTTTGTTGATCAAATGACTATCGGATACAATATGATGTATGGGTGGAAGACAGCTTATGCCTCTACCGAAAACTACCCTCAGTACTTGCACGTCGACAAGCTAGTAAGAAAGCTATACGGAAGAACACCCGAGTATGCGGACACACAAAAAGACGATTGGAAATCCTGTGTTGATCATGTGAACAAAAACTTTTACTTCATAGATTTTGAAGAGGGTTACGATATCGATAAGGTGTTGCACAAAGCAGAAGAACTTGTCAAGCGTGCTGGCATCAGGTGCTTAGTGATAGACCCATACAATAAAATACGTGACAAGAAAAACCTTTCTCTTTCTATTACAGACTACACAAACATATATCTCAACAAAGTAGATAACTTCTGCAAAAAGAATGACGTAATATGCATGTTAGTTGCGCACCCAACAAAACCGCAGAACGACAAGGGTAAACTTTTGGAGCCAACCTTCTACGATGTCAAAGGTGGAGGTGAATTTTATGATATGAGCCCCCATGGACTACTTGTACACAGAGACTACGACAATGCCACCGTGAAAATAAAAGTATTAAAAGTAAAGTTCGGCAACCTTGGTGAAAACCAAGCGCACGCAGACTACTGTTGGAATGTAAACAATGGCAGATATACCTCACTTAAACACGGCGCCCCTAAGTGGGACAACAAGAACTGGATAACGTCTGACAAAAATCCTTTTGATATCAGCAAGACGTTAGACATAGAATTTGAAAATGTAAAACAAGTATTATGATGGGTAAACTATTTTTCACAATCATTGTTACAGCGACGATTTACCACGCTGATCCAAAACAAACCAATGCAGACTATTTGACAACTGCATCTTTGAAAAAAATAAATCCTCAGTGTCCTGGAGATCATAGGTGGGTAGCTGTGTCTAGAGATTTAGAGGAATATGGATTTGTTTTTGGTAAAACAATATACGTAGAAGGAGCAGGAGATATGGATGGGCTTTGGACTATAGAGGACAGAATGAACAAACGCTGGACAAAAAGAATTGACTTTCTTGTAGACTATGAAGTAAAGGGAGGTAAATGGGGTAATGTAAAGATATATCTAATTGAATAAAGAAGTAGACTACGTGTATCTATGTATACACAATGACATAAAAGTTTATCCTGTCGTTCATGACATGGATCACTTTGCTGTGGAGGTAGATTATGCTGGTAGAAAAAAAAGAGGAGTAGAGATATTTAAATGGCGTACAGAACAAAAACTATTAAAAAATAAGATACTAGAAATCTATAATATACTTGGAAAAAATATAACAAATAGGGAATAAAAATTAAAAAAAATCCTAAAATGTTGTTTTATTTAAAAAAATGTTGTACATTTCCTAAAAATTATAGGAAATGCCTACCGGTAAACCGAACGATGATCCAAAAATAGAGATGGTTAAGGTCTTTAACAAGACATTTGGTGTACCAACATCAAAAAACCCTACACTTCTATCAGAGGATGATTATTCACTAAAATATGACTTGATGAAGGAGGAGTTGAGTGAGTATCTCAACGCCTGTCGTAGTAACGATCTAGTTGAGGTATGTGATGCCGTTGTAGATATGATGTACATTCTCAACGGCATTATTGTTTCACATGGGTTGCATGACATTTTTACTGATCTGTTTTCAGAGGTACACAATTCCAATATGAGTAAGCTAGAAAACGGAAAGGTGTTGAGAAGGCATGATGGTAAAGTCATGAAGGGTTCGGAGTACTTCAGACCTAACTTAAAACAATACTTATAGACATGGAAGACGTAACAAGACACATAAACAAGGTGCTGGGTTATAAAACCTGGAGTGACAAGCGTAAGATAGATTCTTTACTGGAGTACGATTGTAATATGTACACGAGACTCGGTACAGATTCGACCAGAACGCAAAAAGAAGAAACCAAAAAAAAGTCCAGGGCAATTTACAGAGCGATCAAAGAAATTGATTATGATCAAGGTAAAGATTATCTATGGCAGATGGATTAAATGACACTAGAAACACGTCACAAATACTTAACCAATGTATTTGACAGGCTTCATGACAAACTTGATGATGCCTTCGAAACTATTTATGATGGAGATTTTGAGGACTGCAAAAACACAGTTAACTCACTAATTTACGATTTGAAACAACTCAAAAAAACAATGGAATCATGAATAAACGTTGCAGAATTACACCCGACGAAGCAACAGCTTTAAGCATTAATCAAAAGCCAACAGAAAAAGGCAGAAACACCTTTAGAGTGTGGCTTGATGGTGGCCAACAACTAGAGTTAAGTAAAATGAGGCATAGCGGTGTTTACGATTACTGTAAGCAAAGGGGTATAGACTTTTCCTCAATAAAAGAGTATTGGGATAAAACTAAAGAGTACTCTGTAAAAGTTCGACCGGATGTTATATCATATAATGACATCTCTGAACAGATTATGGAGGAGATGGACAAACACTCTCCAAGTTACAAGAAAATAAAAAGGGTTGCGTCTAAAAACCCCCACCTTCTGGTTGTTGATCCAGCTGATGTGCATATAGGTAAACTTGCAAGTTCATTTGAAACAGGTGAGGAATATAATTCTCAAATAGCTGTACAAAGAGTTCGCGAAGGTATAGAGGGGATACTAACAAAGTCATCTGGATTTCGTGTGGATAAAATATTGCTTATTATAGGTAATGACATTCTTCATATAGACACCCCAAAAAGACAAACAACGTCAGGAACTCCGCAAGACACAGATGGAATGTGGTACGAAAACTTTTTGATTGCAAAAAAACTATATGTAGAAGTGATCGAAAAGCTAATTAATTTTGCAGATGTCCATGTAACGTTTAACCCCTCAAACCATGACTATACAAACGGTTTCTTTTTAGCTGACGTTATTAAATCTTGGTTTCGAAAGTCAAAGAATGTAACATTCGACACAAGTATTGCTCACAGAAAGTATTTTCAGTATGGACAAAACTTAATAGGCACAACGCATGGCGATGGAGCAAAGGTTAACGACTTGCCTCTGCTTATGGCCGTTGAAGCAAAGGATGAATGGGGTAGCTCTAAACACAGATATGTATACACACATCACGTGCATCATAAGAATGCAAAAGATTATGCAGGTGTAACAGTAGAGAGTTTGAGAAGCCCATCATCTGCAGATTCCTGGCACCACCGGAAGGGTTATCAGCATAACCCAAAGGCTGTAGAGGGATTTATTCATCATCCCGAACTAGGTCAAGTCGCACGTTTAACACATATATTTTAATATGAATAAAAAATGGGATATGGTGTCGTTTGCCTTCCGTTGGCCGCACCAAGGTATAATTATTGGATATGAGATCTGGGAGGCCTCTGAAGAGGTTAACTATCACGCTTTCAGACTACACCTTATGTTGATAACTATATCATACGAATTTGGAGATGGTGATTCTCCTTATGCATAGTTTTTTTAAATTTGAATACCAAAGATGCTTTGTCACAACATTCTTTGTTACTTTGTTTTCATGTTAGGAAAGCCCTCCGTTATGGTTAAAATATCAGAGGGTTTTTTCGTTAAATTTGCTTATGGACTTCAGCAAAAAAATATTCGTAAGCAGAGATGTAACCGACCACGAAGTATATCTTGTAAAAGAGATATTACACAGCATAGATTTCGAAAGTTACCTCTCAGAATCCTTCTTGTATATAGACATGAGAAAGGATGGGGGGCTGGAGATTATAAGTGTCGACAACGAACAGGTGTTCCTTGCCTCCAAAGAGCTGAGGGTAAGTAATAAAATGGCCATAGAATACTTGAGATACCAAACTAAAATAGAGCAATCCATAAACAGCGTCCTGTACTGGGCAGGCATAAACAATATGAAGAAGTTTGTTCCCGTAAAGGAAGATGACGGAAACAACAAAGAGTACGCTGATATGAATGTTTACGCTCACAGCATGCCGGAAGCCCTTAGATACCTAGATGAGCTATACAGGGGTGACTTTGTGTACATAGAAGATGTCGATGAGGAGATATGGTAAAAAGCGCCAGATAACCAGGCACAAGAAAACCACCGTTGACGGCATACAGTTCCAGTCAAAGTTAGAGTCTCACATGTATTTGTTGTTTAAGGCACACAAAATCCCAGCTGAATACGAAAGCACAAAGTTCACAATCATTGACTCTTTCGAGGCAGACTTTTCATCTTACGAAAAAACACCAGCTAAAAAACACCTTCAAGACAGAGGTCATAAAAAGATATTACCTATTACTTACACCCCTGATTTTGTTGATCCAAACAACCCACCCCGCTACATAGTAGAGTGCAAAGGAAACCCAAACGAACGTTTTCCGCTTGTCTGGAAGCTTTTTAAGCGCTATATAAAGCTTAATGGGTGGAAAACTGACCTGTTTGTTCCAAGAAACCAAAAGGATTGCTTAGAAGTAATTAAAATAATAAAAGAAAAGTATTATTAATCTGCAGACTGATCAACAACAGTTCCTTTTTCTAAAATATCAAATTCGTTTTCGATAGCTCTCTGAAGATACGTCAAGAACCTATCCATTTCTTTTCTAGGTCCTGGGTTTACTGTGTTCATTAATCTTAGTGTTGCGTTCAGAGTAATAGCTCTTTCTAGCTTCTCTTGTCTTTCAGGAGATATTTTAGCACCAACACTTCGTTTCATGGTACCAAAGTCTCCGAGATATATCTCGTGTTGATAACGTAAGGCTAAACTTATTGCATCTACTACTTTTGTGCTTTGCTTTGTTGCTATAGAGAACATACCTAAGTTGTTTGCTATAAAATTCAATCTACCTCCTTCAGTTCCAATATCTACCAAATCACCTGTTGCAAATTCAGTAAAAGGTTTTTCACCTGTAAGTAAATTAGATATCTTGTTTAAGGCAGCAAACCCCATATCGTCAGCGCCCTCGAAGAGCATAAATGGAACGCCCATGGTCAGTGTTTCCTGAACAACAGGCATCAAAGCATTGTAGTCTTGTTTAATCTTAAACTGATTTTCGTACTCTCTTGCGGCTCTATCTATATAGTACATTGCTTTATCTATGTCTGATATCTCTTCATAGTCCAAATCAGCAAGTAATGATATCGCTTGACCTTCCTTGGTGGTTTTAAGAATAGGTGCCTTACCGCTCTTCAAATCCTCGTACCCTTTGTCAAGTATAGGCAGAACATCTTCACCAATAAATCCTGTCAAACCTCCTCTTTCTCTTATCTCCTCATCTTCCAATCCAAACCCGACAACACCAACTAAACCAGAAATCAATGCTGCATCGATTGCCATGTTGGTTGCCTTAAAACCAAATACCTCTGTTATCACACCTTTCATTGCGTTACGAGCATCTTCTTTTTGGCTTTCAGGAACCTTTGGATCTTGAAGTATAAGGTATTGATTCATGAAGTTTACCCTTGCGTTTGTGACAAACCTTTGAAAGGCAAACATGCTTTTAAGAGTGAAGTCTACTGCGCCTTTCGGATCAGTGTATATTGGAGCTTCTGACATCTTTCCTGTCTGACGCATTGTTCTGGCTATGAGATTATCTGCGAAGTCAATAGACGCCTGGTCAGGGTTTTCGTTTTCTGCCTTCCACCATTCTCTCATGTTGACACCCTTGAGATCTAAACCTTGCATGGTTCTGTGTTCAATGTAAAATGCCTCAAAAGCGGCATTTGCTGCAGATCTATCTGCGCTTGCAAGGAACACCTCAAGACCCTTCTCACTTTGGTTTCCAACCCAATCAATAAATTCTGTTATGTTATATTTTAACCTTGTTGATACGCCCTCTGGTAGATCTAATTTTTCACCATCCACTCCGTAATGGTCTAAGTAATACTTCAGTGGAAGTTTAGTGTTGTCTTTCAAGTCAAATTCTGCCTTCAAGGAGTTTCTCAATGACGTTCTGGATAAATTATAGATATTAGACAGATCGCCATTACCAAAAATACTGTTTTGAATAAACCTTTTGTATTTAGTTTTTGCTGTGCTTCCGGTGGACAATCCTGAATGACCAATTATAAATTTACCTAAATGTTTAAGTGCGTGAGATTTTGCTTTTCCAGAGTTTAAATAATTGTATGCACCACCCAATGCACTTACGTACTGCTTTGGCCTTTGTGATAGCCCAGCCAATGCACCTGCAGACAACAATTTGTATGTACTTTCGATTGTTCTTCCAACAGCCTGTTTAGCAAAGGGAAAATCTTGCATACCCTTCAAGTCATTTGTTCCGTCCGTTACAATTTGATCGTACATACGGATTTTACCCATGAACACACTTTTGATTAAATCATATTCTTCTTTACTTTCAAACTGTTGCTCGAACAAAGGGTTATTTAATAAATATTGAAGAGTTGTTATGTCTTTTCTTGACATGGCGTCAAGCTTATTGTTCTGTGTGTACTGTATTACTTGTTTTGCAAACATGCCAGGATTTAATCTAAGACCATCCTTGTCCACTGAATCCACAAACTCTGTCTCTTTAAAACCTACAGCACTTCTAATCCCATCACCATCTGTATCTTGGTTGTTAGACTTGTAATTAGGACTTTTGTAGAGCACCATAGGAATGTATGTGCCGTCAACAAATGGTTGCTCTGTTCCTCTTTTTTCGTTATAGTTTGATCCCCAAAAATCAGTCACTCTTGTAAGTGCTGTTTGAGTGTCCTGTATTGACGCAACCTTTTCTATGAATGAAATGTTTGCAGGGTTTGCGTTCTCTTTTAAGTCATCGAAGTTAAAAGCTGAACTAAATCCTAATCTATCGTAGGCTTCTTTCATTAAAAAGTAATCGTTCTTCAAACGTTTTTTGTTCTTAGTGTCAGCGTTTTCGTACTCTTCTTTTCGTAATGCAAGCTCCTGCTCAACCATTGTCTTCCATCTACTAAACTCTAAATCAAGCTTTATCTCTTTTGAGCTGCCATCATCTTGCAGTCTAAACTTGGTTTTTTCAACTCCTGACTTACGGAAAGCATACGCTAACAGGTACTGCTCCATGGCATTGTATGGATCATTTATGTCTGTTGACATTTTGCTTTTAGAAAGCGGTAGATTCTTATTATACTCTATAGCTTCTTTTTTGTATTCTTGGCTATAGTTGTCATAAACACCTTTAAACTCCCTTTCGTTTACAGATTCATTGTTTAATATGCTTCGAGTTAAATTGTAAAACTCAGATCCGACTTCTTTATCTCTAAAAACCGTTTGCAGAAGGTTGTCGACTGTAGCAAAACCTTTTCCTTCCAATAGACCTGTTCCTAATCCAAAAGTTCTTTGACCCCAATTAACCCATTTTGTGTACAACTTATTAAGATCACTGCTTCCTTCTGTCATATCAGAATCAAAAACCTTTATCTTCTCTGGGTTTTTAGCAGATATATCTAGCGCTATGCCATAAGCGTCAAGTATAGATTCTATATCACCTGCTCCAATCAACGGGTCTTTGTTGCTCTTTTTTATGCCGTTTAAGTATGATATAATTTTGTTTCTTTGAGGGTCAGGCAAAGAAGTCATGAAATCGATATCGTTGTTGTATTTTTCTAGCCTATCTAAAATGTCCTCAAAACGTGCTGGCATATCAATAAACTGAGGTAGGTCCTGAAGTTTTGAATCGTCAGAAAATTTATCATCTGTTTTTTCAAGCTGCTTTGGATCGAAGGCCATGACTTGCTGACGAAGATTCCGAATGTCTGATACGGTGTTGTTGAGGTTAAATGATCTAACTTCCTCTTGATCCAACTCTACATTTAAATCAGCTGGGTTTATAACAACATAAGCTTCTTTTGGCTCGAACTTGACTCTATTTTCTTCTTTTCCATCAATAACATCTCTTTTAAAAATCTCAGCTGCTCTTTTGGAAATATCTTCTTGAGAAAAATTGAACTCCAACGTTTGCCCTGGCTGTGTCTCTGCTTGCTCCTCCACTTCTTTTGTCAACTCTTTAACAGCTAAGTCATCATACTTCATTTGAGTTGGTTTGCTTTGGTAATAATAACTAACCAAAGAAGGGTAGTTAGCAAACACTTTAGACATTTCATCGTATACAACCTGAAGGTTTTCCTGTGTCTTTCTTTTTACATCTGGGCTAATATTAACGTCAGAAAATTTTGTTCTGGCCTGCTCAAGTTTCACGATGTTGTTAAGAAGAGACATCTTGTGCTCAGGCTCCATCATTTCGATCAATTCAATCTTAGCCTTGTGTGTATTTAGAATATCATCATTAACCTGTTGCTGTAGTTGAATTGCTGATTTGAACTCTGGATTACTCATGTCATCCAAACCTCTATCCCTATATGACTGAACCTGACCATCGAAATAGAATTTTTGTGAAGCAAGAGTTTTTTCGTTGCTAAGAGACATGTTGCTAAGTATATTGTTTTCTACAGCTTTATTCAGAGCCCGGCTTTTGCCCATCTGCGCAAACTTACTCAAAGCTGATGAAGTAAACATAGTTGTAAGCCCTGTGTCCTTGAAGAGCTGTGCCGCTTTTTCAGCATCGTATTCCTCTATACCCCAAGCTATTCTTATTCCGTAATCACTAAAAGCAACCAACTCCTCCTCTGTAAACTCATTTGCTAGTGCCCTCGGGCTGATTCCTAAATATCTAGACACATTGCCTATCAAACCCTTTCTCATTTCTTTCGAGTAGCTATTTGCAATCTTTCTAGCGTTTTCTAGATTTCTAGTACCTTTAAAGTTTTTAGCGCCAGCCATGTTTTTAAAAAAGCGCATAGTAAACAGTGCAGTAAAAGCAGTCTCAGTTGATGCAGATGATAAAGCCAAAGCTCTTGCATCCCAATCAGACATATTTAAAATCTCTTGTTGTGAAGCTGTCAATGCCTGACCTTCTTCAAGCTGAAGTCTTGTTGCTTCTCTAAGCTGATCCATCTCGTACTTTGTACCGCCATAAGATGACACAGCAGTTGTGCCTAATCCCAAATATGGATTTACAGCAAACATTGCGTAGTGCGGTATGCTGGCTGTAAAAGGCTCACTGACTAATGCCAACATTTCCCCAAAACTATCAGAATCACTTATATTCTTATCCCAAAGTGGTAAATATTCTTCTTTTAGTGACTCAACAGTATCATAGGAGAGTGCAGATGGCTTCAGTATTGGAAGACCATGAACTCCATAAACAGACATATCAGCAACCATTGGGTGCATGCCTAAAGCCACTAATCCGTCTCTCATAGTGTAACCCAAAGCTGCAGCTAAGTCCAGTGCACCTATACCTAGGCCTTGTACAAAATCACCGACCATTAACCCAGCAATTTTTGCATTAGGCGTGTCAGAATCAACAGCACTGTTTCTTTCTACAAGACTTGCTGCCCCTTTTACGTAGGGAGATAGCTGACCATACACATCTGGATTATCATCAATATCTATTTTAATTTCACCTTTAATAACTGCATTCCTACCTTGAGGATTTAATATTATGTCTTGTAAATCGTTAAGTGATGAGGCTCTACCGTTTATTTTTATTCCTTCAGTCGAAATATCTTCTGGCTTCAGACCTCTGTCATATAAATCCATAACAACTTGCTGATCATTAAGATCTAAATCTTTCATTCTACCTGAAAGTGTTAAAGCTTTTGCTATCATTCTAGATGAGAAATCTTCTTGCTCAACTATTTTATCATAGATGCTCGTAATGGCTTGACCTAACAAATATTTATCGTACTCTTCTTGATCCACAGCTTGAGGTCCGTAGAAGTCCTCCATAAACCCTTGTTCCTCGCCTAAAAAAAGAGAAGAGTCAAGTAATCCAATACTTCCACCACCTGCTGTCATCATCGCCCTTTGTTTTGCCCCTTCTACTGAAGGATCCGTCGGATGCAAAGGGTATTCTTCAGCTAACTGAAGTAGTTTTTTCTTAAAAAATTGTATGTCAAAATCACCGTTGTCTTTGTAAAACGCATTAAAACTTGACATGTTGGTTAACTCTGCTATGAATTCGACTGAATCCATGTTTATACTTTCCATGTTGACATTGCCAGGACTCACAAATCCTTGGTTTGCAAAACTTATGGATTTAATAAGGTCATCTGATTTGGAGAACCCCATGGTTAGCCCATCAAGCATATCCATGGATTTGTTTTTGTTTGTCAGGAAAGATTTTAAATCATCTACTACATTTTGCTTTTTTAACTCAAGGGCTTCTTCAGGGGTCCTAATAGCTGTGTCATCTTGCGCAACGTAATCAGTTAGTTTTACTTGTGCGCTTCTTATGTCGTTGTAAAGTTGAAAATTGTATTTTTCTCCATCTGGTGCTGTAATCTCAAGCTTGTTTTCCCCAAGGCCATATTCACTAACCTCATACCCGAAAGGGCTGAGTTTATTAGAGAGCATAATCTCTACATCACCTTCGTTTCCTGTAATGTCTTGTGTAGTTATATTGTCAACAACCTTGCGTAAGATACGAGGTCTGTTATTATTAATCTCTACCTCTGGTAGATCTTCGAGCTCTTGCTCCGACAAAGATGTCGTATCTGAATGCGTGGATGGTGATTCCGAAACTGAAACCACGTTTGCGCTTTGAGATAAATCTTTTGGTAAGGTCTGGGATAGATTTTTTTTTTCAACGTCTTCTTTCTCCAGCCAACTACTGTAAATCGAATCACGGCTTTCACCCTTCGGCATCAAATTACCTATACCATAGTTGGTATGGAACCTGCTGATGTTATTCTTAAGATCACCATCTGACACCCAAAACTCCAAAGCCTGGTCACTCAACTCTATTCCGTTTTCTAACGCAATATCAGAGTAGTATTTTTTTGCCAATTCTTTTTTGATTGGGGGGTCGGTTTGTGTGATATTGTTGTTCACAATCATTTGCCTTGTATTTAAATCTGTTGTAAATATTGATAAACAACAGCAGTAAAGTTACCATCTAAAGTAGCGTCATCACTTTTCAGAGTTCTTGGGTTCTGTATACCTTTCGACTCTAAAAACGATTTCATTTCTGGGGTGTTTTTTAACTCATTATAAATCAAATCCCAATACTCTCTTACTTGGTTTTCTGACGCTACAGCATAAACAGGTATAGTGTATTGAGACTGTTGCCCTACCTGACTACCAACACCAGCATCTTCTTGCTTTATACTTCCCACAACATTCTGTTGCATCTTAGCTACGGTTGAATCTCCTACAAACACAATCTGTATATTGCCTGATGAGGCTATTCCATCAATTGACTTAGATTCGGGGACAGCAACAACGTTTGTGATGTTACTTAACTTGCTACCTCTGGAGGACTCTAAAGTAAATCTATCCATTAATTTATCAGAAACATAAGTATTTACATCTGCAGATTGTACAGCACCTTCATATCCTTTTAATATACCTTTTGGATTATGCGCCATACCGTATTCAAATGGATTTTTTTGGTATTGTGCATATTCTGTATTAAAATCCACTCGAGAATTAGAATCAGTATCATCTGAGACTATTGCCAATAATCTTCCTTCTCTCTCAATTTTATCAATTGCATTCAGTATGTTTAGATCAAAAGGCCTAGAATTTCCAAGATCATCATTCATCCTGCTTTGTCTAATTGTGCCAACTTTGTTTTCTTGAGTCTCATCTTGTTTAGGCTTCTCATTTCGAAGAGCGTAATCTTTAGACGTAACTCCAATCTTTCGCAGGAATCTGTCTCTCAAATCTGCTGCAACAAGGGCTCTTTGTTCGTCAGTAATCACTTCATTTCCATCAATGTCAAGTTGGAAGACCGTTGGATCTGATGTAAATGCAAGCCCTTTACCGTCAGCATCATAAAATCTAGGGATTTCCTGGTCACCTTGTATAGTCATAGAACCAAACATCTCCTGAACCTCCTCCTTAGTTAGAGCTTTTCTTTTATTTGGATCACCAAACGATCCAGCATTATAGTTTTCTGCCAGGACTGATATAATGAAATTGTCATCAGATATCCTTCTTTGTATTTCGTTTTCTATAGACCTTCCTAAAACAGCCATCGGAGGGCCTGATACATTACCTTGATAACCTTTTGCTGGTGTATAATTGAGAAAGTTTTGATTTAACTCTACGCTACCATCAGGCTGAACGTAAGCTATATTTTGACTTGCAAGACCATCCGCGAAGTCTTTTGTTATCTCTGCCATATCAACAGGCCTTAAATAAGCAGGATTTGTTGTAGCTATTTTGTTGATAGGCATTGAACGTACTTCTGTTTGCTTCTCGCCATTCTCATCAATATATTGAAAGCTTTTGTTAAGGTTGAAATTATTTCCAACTAAACTAATTGATATTGCGTCATCATTAATTCTTTCCCCATCAATATATTTAGGGTTTAGATTTGGGTCGCTAAAGTACATTCTATTATACCTAGTCAAAGAGTATGGTATTATGTCCCCATCAGCGACACCCTTATTAATTTCATCTACACGGTTTTTAGCTATCTCTGTGTAATTAGTCCACAACTCAACATCGCCTTTAATTTTGTTTTTTTTCGCTGTAGCACCAGCCATAGAAATCTCACCCGCACGAACCTGATCGTCGAGTGTTAAATATTCAGTTCTTGATTGGTTAGCTATAGAGTTATGTAAGTTGTCTATTTCGGATATTCCTGTAGCAGATATTTCTTTTATAGACTCAGACAAACTTCCAAGCTCATCAGACCTAATTTTATTGACTTGGTTTTTGATATCCAAGATTTGCATCTGTCCTTTTAGATAGAACTCTGCTAGACTTGCATAGTTACCAAGTACGGGGGCTGTTATTCCTGTTCCTTTTGCCATCTTTTATTATTTACCGCCAAATAAACCACCAACTAACTTAAATAGCTGTTCAGGTAAAAACTTTATAACCCCACCAAGGTCAGTGTTAAAAAAACCTTTTCCAGATGAACGCATTTTTTTTCTGTTTCCTGAAAAATCGTTAGCCACAAACCCTCCGATACCGGCGTTTGTAAATCTTTTTTGTTGCCTGTTGTTCCTTCTGCCTTGTCTAATTTCTTGTGGCGTTTGAGGGCCTGGGTCATTATCATCTAAACCAGCTTGAGCTTGTGCAGCTTGTTTTGCTGTGCCTGCTGATATAAGGCCTGTAGCTATATCAGTAATTGCACCTGTTTGCATCTGAAGGCCAGACATAACCTCCGCTTCAGCGCTAGCTTTCTCGGTTCGATATCTATCCTCCATCATACTTCTAATTGTCTTGTCCTCCTCTAAAGCAAGTAAATCAGTCTTAAACTGCTTTTCGATGTTTGACCCATAGATGTCCATCTTTGATTGGCCTGTTTGTGTAAATCCTGACTGTAAAAGCCCCATAGCACTAGCAGCGTCCATACCAGACGCGACATCTGCTATTGTTTGCTCTTGTTGAGATATCCTTGCCAAAGCTTGTCGTTCTTGCTCAAAAGAAGGCTTGAGGTTCTTTGCTAAGTTGGTTAATTCAGGCTCTTTAAGCTGGGCTAGCCGTTTTTCACCAGATGATTTGGCGTTTGATCCGTCAATAAACTGTTTTACAGCTCCAGCTCCACCTAAAATTAATCCTAATGTTGTCATGAAAGGCATTTATTTAATATTTTACAAATATACAAATTTTACATGTTGCTCTTGAATACCTCTGTGTTGGCACTAAAAAGCTCTACAAATGAGGTAGACATGTTAGTCAACGTAATCTTAGCGTGATATCCACGCACTCCATATGACTCAGCAGATGCATTTTTTACAACAAAACAAAAATCGTTTGTTGCTGGCACATTAGCTGAAGCCACTGTAGTAATAGTTTTGTCTGTGATCTCCTGTATGACACCGATAAGTTTTGAACTTCCATCGTTAAAATACAACTCATCCCCACCTTGATTATCGGTACCACTCTTCGAAACCTGGTTTGGTATATATCCACTAAAGGTGTATTGGTTAGACCCCGGTGAACTCTGTAGATTTCCAATGCCAAGTATAGATAATTTGTTAAAATCAAGCTTATCTGTCTCATTTCTGCGTATATAAGCGTATTTTATACCTTCTTTATCCTCAAATTTGTACGAAGAGCTGTCTCCGATAAGCCCAGATTCCAACTCACTATCTATATCTGCGTACCAACTACTAGAATTAGTCTCTAATGACAGATTTTTGAACATTTTGACAGTCGATGGTTCTTGATTCGAAGAAAAGGTCACACTACACCCATAAGAAGTGCCATAAAAGCTTCCTCTTTCCTCATTGGCATCATGCTCATACATCTCTCCGTTCTTGAATGAATACATCTTGTTACCAAGTCTTTCCATCCACTCTGGCGTATATGCATGAAAAGAAGTCCAAGCGTTGTAGACTTCATCCCATGTAAGCGTCTTTTTGTTTGCTTCTAATGCCATTAGTTATCGTCTTTAATTTTAGGCCATGTCTCACCTGGTGGCGTGAATCCTAAATCGTTTAATATACCCGTTAGATGATATAGATAGTAGTACTCCCACTTATCAAATCTATCTGTATTTGAACCTGGTTTAATTGGCGCCTCACCATCACCTTGATTATCTTCATCCTCAACATCGTATCTGAAAGCAAAGTACGGCTGACTTGTTCCAACCTTCATGTCTGATAAATTATATTCTTCTCCGTACTGACCTGTTCCGTTTTCAACAGCCTCTATTAGGTTTTTAAAATGGGTGCCCTGATTAGCGTCATTTTTAACCTGTATAATACCACCTCTATAGAAACCGGTGTTAGTTTCGTTTCTATTTAATGTTTGCGTTCTTAAATGATTTATATCCTCATTAAAAGTGCCTGTTTTGGTGCTATTAATAGTCCAGCTACTTCCTGGGGTATAACCATCGTGGGTATCAGTCGTAACAGCTTGTGCTTCATCTTGGAAAACAATTATTATAATAGATTCAGGTATGGGATTGCCATTTGAATCTGCTGGCAAAGTGGTTGGTGTCCAGGGGCCTGTGTTACCATTTACCTGCGTAACCATATAATTCACATCAACATCAGAAAGAGCTAGGAAAGTTCTTTCGTTTGCTCTATTGTGATCTGTGTTTGTATTGCTTGTTCCCCATTCTTTGTTCTCGTCGTCAGAATACATAACCTTAACCCTACTGTCGTAAAGATCGCTACCATTTAAAGCAGAATCTGTAGATTCCGGATTACTAGCGTACAGAGGCTGAATGGTCTCTTTAAGAGAATTAGCAACCATTTCGTTCAATTTAACGCCTGTTCTATCCATAGACCCAGAGGCGTCAAAATATATGTAGATAAACGTGTTTTCGTTAATATTGAGCGCTTGTGTGGTTACTGTAGCCACATCTGTACAAACATCAGATGCAATACCCTCAGCATTTTTAGATGACACTCTATATTGAAAGTTATCTGACAATGAAGCTCCATCTGTGTGCTGATAAGTAATAGTTATGTTATCTTGCGCATCGTTGACAATTGCCGTCCCGTTACTAGGCGGGGTTTCTATCTCTACAATGTAATTACTTGGCACAGTGTCGTTTGCAAGGACATCAATGACCTGTGAGCTTCCGTTTTCAATTCCTATTACCTGATCGTCAGTAAGGGCTGGAATGTCATCTACATAATCCCATAGAAGATAAAGTTTTAGGTCTTTAGTCTCTCTATTGACCTCAAATGTAATAGTGCTTTCTTGAGTATCATCAGTAGTTTCTGTTTGTATCTCCGGGTAAGTAAAATCATTTAGCCTTGTGCCTACTTCTTCAGCGCTTAAAGTGTCAGATTCCCACATGTACCCCATCTTATTGCAATCTGTGAAGGTTCCCGTATGGTCTGCTAATATTTTATACGATGACATAACAAGATCATCGAGTTGAGCAGGTATAAGATCACTACCCATAGGGCCCGTTATTGTTTCGTATCGTGTATTACCGCTGTACTTGAACACATCAAGGTCAGAATCCCAGTTGTTACCACCTACACCTAAATGCTTAAATCTGTTAATTATTGTATTATCAGCTTCAGCGGGGTCGTTCCTGACAATAAGCACGATCTCCATGGTGTCAGGTTGTGGACATGTGTGAGTCAACGTGACGGTCGCTGTTGTTGCTGGAGTTACAGTCACATCCATTAAAGATGAAGCTGCTAAGTCGCCTGTAGACACAGGCACCTCTACCGTTCCGGTTCCTGTAAGACCTGTTTCTGTAGTGGTCTCTCCATTGTACAAGACACTGATAGATATTTCGCTATCGGTTTCATAGTCAATTAACGCTTTACCAGGATACACTCCTAAATTAACATCGTATTCGAATGCTGATGATATCTTTCTTCTTATTTCTGCAGCACAATCTACGACTAATGGGTCTGCAGGTCTTTCGTCTGCTCCAATAGTAAGCACATACTGGTGATATTTTGGATCAAAACCACCTATGTTAAAACTGTTTTTATTTGCAAACAAGTTTTCCTTGAAAAAAGACTTCATACCTTGGTAGGATATAGGCTCAAGCCCATCGCCCCCAAGCCTGAGAACCGTTCCTCTGTGTGCGTCTGTAAAGTACATTCTTCCTTGAAAGTTACTAAAGCTTTCTGGATGTCTAGATATTCCGTATTCTCCAGCAAATGCAACATCTTGCCCAAGAACCTGTTCTATTTGCGTTAGGCTTCCAGACCCATCCGGGCTTGATAGCAGGTTTTTACCATACAACACCTTTGACACTCTGTCTTCTTGAAAGACTATAAGGTCTGTGTCCCTTGCAAATAACTTCTGTATAGAACCATATTTAAGATCTAAAAACTTTGTTATGCCTCTACTCGCATTAAACTCATTGAGAGAATTATAACCTGTGTTCTCGTTGAAAGATCCGCTGAACACAAGCTTGTTCGTATCCTCTCTCTTTTCATAACCCTCTATCAGGGCAATGTTTGGTCTAGTTTGTATGTCAAGGGCTTTCTTAAACCTATCGTCTAGTATACGAACACCTTCAATTCCATCGCCAAAACTAAAACAGTTACCAAAACCTAGCTTGCATACGGCAGGAATGTACGGCAATGATTGATTTGAAACATTACCTAAATGAACCCCATTGCTTATTTCAAATGTTTCTTCTGTTTCGTAAAAGATGTCGTTATCGATTTCGTCAGGGTCAGTCTCAAATATCACCAAGTCGTTTGACAATATTATATTAATCTTCATAGACAAATCCCCTGTCTGGGCTTTATTCTTTCTTTCATTTGGCTTTACGTGTAAATACCACCTGTCACCTGTAATTGTTTTCTGATAGAATGTAAGTGTAAAATGTTTTTCCTTTGTACCTTCATTCTTAGGCACAATGTATTGAACGGCATTTACGTTGCCAGATCCAAAATCATCAACTACGGAACGAACAAAATTTGTTTCAGCCTCGAACCACTGCTCGAGAGCATTTCTGTTTGTTTCGGTGTTGTTTTGGTATTCTTTCTGAACAATATATTTTTTAACAAATTTGAATGCTTTTTCTTCACCAAATAGTTTACTTTCGTGGTAGTCAATTTCAAACGCAATACTTGTGTCAGGCAGAAGGTCAATATCGTAATAACCATCATCATCCCAATCACCCAGATCTCCAGGTTTTTGCTTTTGTAATATACCGTATTCTGTTTTCTTGTTTTCATTACCAGGAAGATTAATAGTCATTACTCTGTCCATACCTCCTTTTGATGGCCACATTGGCCTATGATCCCTGTTGTAATAATTTACATAGTTGTCTTCTACAAAATCCATAACAAAACCAAGCGGTCTTATTTTCATGTACAGCCCAGACCTTTCAATAATATTCCCATTAGTAGCATCTATATTTCCAGCTATCCAACCTTCTTGATCTCCTTCAAAGTCAGGCGGAACAAAATCTTGTGCACCTTTGGTAGTGACATCAAGCACCTTACACTTCACTTCTCTGTCCATTATACCATCACCATCTCTTTTTACAAAAAGAGTCATCCCTTTCTCAACCTTGCCTATATTTGCTCCCTCCAAAAGAACCCACCTGTAAACACCATCTTCATAAAATACTGTACCGTATATGTTAAAATGAGGTCCTTTGTTTTGTTTTACAAAAAACTTGTAGCGGTCAGCCCAATAAGGCGGTTGATGTCTGACAGTTAATTGTAAACTATTTAGCTTTGTTGAACCTGAGGGAGGGCAAAAAACTTCAGTTCCCTTTTCTCCAAAGTTTTTGCTAGGTAGCAAAACACTTGAGTAACGCCCATAACCATCCAAATAACACATTCCAACCTCGTAGCTTCTGTTTGATTTAAGAGACAAAGACGAGGAGCTTTCTTTAAGGGTTGCCGCTGCTACAGTAAATTTAAACTGCTCATCCTCTGTTTCCTCTGTTACGACCTCAGGATCTGGGTCGCCATCATAAACAGCAGTAAGCACAGGCGCCCTCAAAGTAAATGTATTTGTTGTTGTCGCTGATGATTCTAATGAGAACTCACCGTACTCCTCTCTTATTATTGGCAGATTTGGCTTAAAAACAGTTTCTACATTATTCTTGAAAAACCCATTTAATGCATCCAGAAGTTCTATGAAATCAGCAGATTCAGTAAATTTTTTAATATTTTGATAGTTCTGAGAGAAAACAATACCAACTACTATCTCAAGTTTTCCACCGCCGTATGTTTCTGGCTCTACTCCTTCTGTTTCAGAAAAAAGATCTATGCCAAAAGTAATCGATCTTCCTTTTTTTAACTCTAATCCAGATCCGTCAAACTCACAAGTTATAAGATCTTCACTTATCTCAATTACAAAAGGCTCACCTGTATACTCTGCCGAAACAACTTCAGCCGAAAAGTTTATATTGATCTTCTCTTTACTTTCCTCTTCATCTGTCAAATCATATTGTGATGTTGTATTACCGAATATCAATCTATCACCAATAAACTCTTGTGACTTTGCGGTCAAAGGAATATCGTCGTATATTCTATTTACTTCGTCGGCAGGTAGAGTTTTGTATATTTTTTTATTTGTAAACTCGTATGTGTAATCCCTATCGTCTAAAATAGATTTTTCTTTTTTATTAATGCTTTCAACCACATAAAGGTTTGGTTCTGTTGGAAACTTAAAAAGCAATTGAACATCTGTAACCCTTTTGTCTCCTGAATCGTATGTAATTTTGTAGCCATTAAAAATATTCTGCATGCCTTCATTAACCATAGATGCAAAATCCACGTCTGATTCCCCGGGGAAAAACTTAAAGTATGTAAAAGAAGATGGTGCAGAGTAGCCACCGTCTAAGTATCTGTATCTATAACCAAAAGAAAAGAAGTTTTCACGCACAGCATTCTCTGTTGAATTTGCTGTATTGAAGGGTACAACAACAGGTGCTTTTCTCGGAGGCTTTTTGTAAAGAGATATATCGTCCTCGTAAAAATTGTTTTTACCAAATGCTTTTGCTCTTTCGATATCAACCATTCTAGGTTGATTCAGTCCATCAGTAAAAAGAAGCAGTTTTGACTTCTTGGCAGGATTATAAACTACATTAACACCTGTAATCTTGTAATCTTTGTTAAACTTTAGTATCTGCTCATCTGTGTCTCTTTCGTCAGCAAGAACAGTTGAGGTTATAGCTTTTTTTACATCATGCTCAAAGACGTAGGAATACCCAAGGTCATTTACAACAAACCAATATATTCTTTCGTCACCTTCGTCAGATACCGAGCCTATACATTCAGGGTTATTGCCTAGCCCTAAAGATGTGACCTTAACGTTACCCTTTTCATTTTCTATAGCACCAGCATCAGAACCTGAAGTATTTAAGACTCTAATATTATAGCCGTCAATAAACTCGCCACTAGGAATAAGACGTTCATCGATGTCCTTGTTCATTTTCCCGGTGGAAAATAGATTTTTAATTTTCATACTACTTTATCCACTTATCTCTACCCCTAAGAATCCTGGTTAGATCCCCAATTGTGATAGAGCTTAATCTGATTTTCGCGTTCCTTAAAGATGCAAGGGCTTGTTTTTGCGCTCTACGTACTATATATTCCTGCACACCAAACTTTTGCTTGAGTACGTTGGAAACCATATAGTCATACATAAACGTTTCTGCTAGCTTGTGTATTTTGATCTCGTTGTCTGCAAGACCATACATACCATCTGAAACGTATTCTATAATAATGTTTTTATCTGATAAATCTGAGCTAAATAAAATATAGCCCTGGTTTTTATCTAAAACATAACTTCCGTTGCTAGATGCGGAGGCTGTATCCATCCCAAACCTTTTACCAACTAAATTGTTTTCCGGCTCGCTAACTTTTCCTGATTTTGCGTCTCGCCAATTTTGCTCGATAACAGGAGTGCCAGTAAGCGCATTGTCGTCGTTGTCCATCAAAATATTTTTGAATGGCGTATTATCCTGCAAGTAACTCTTTGGAGTGGCTGTGTTGAAGTTTTGTTTTATTTCGTAAGTAAGACCCTTGTCGCCCACGTAAGACACTTTCACAGCGCTTACAAAGTCGTGTGGCAGGTGAACCTTCAGTGTCGCTGGAATTTCTACCTCAAAACCTCTTATTTCACGTAGAGCGTCGTAGTGTAGCTCTTGTAAACCTCTTTTGGCGTGGAATATAACCTCGTTTCTATCTACTTTATTGATAACCTTGTCGTCACCTACATACGTCAACAAAAAGTTGTTGATAATGTCCTGTAACAACATATATTGGTATGTTCCCCAATTGTCAGACCTTGGCTCTGTGCCGCTGTTTTGATAGTATTCTCTTTGATCTATATGTGTTCCAATTGTAGGCATGTCTTATGAGTTTTCTTTAACAAAGTTATTTTGCTCTTCGTTTGTAGCAAGCTGAACAACATCCGCCTCCCTAATACTGAGTCCTGCAAACTTGCATATCTTAATGACAAGTTCTGTTTCGTCTGAAGCTGGGATTTCAAAATCAGTAGAGCTATCTTCATTGTATACAGGATCTCCTGCTAACATAGTGTGACCCCAATGTGGATCTAGTGGTTTTCTGACATAGTTAGCTGATACTGTGGTTATTATACTGCTGGGACTAACAAATAAACTGTTGTCAGTTCTTTTGTATATAGGGTATGTTACAGATGGTTTTGTAAGATTGCTGTTCACAATCATGTCGTACTTATGATTTGCGACCTCTTGCACTATTTTACCACCATATACCACATTAATAAGTTTATACAGGTCATCTGGTGTGTTAAAATGATCTGCATCGTAGGTTAGCGGGGCGTTCTTTGTGAATATATCTATTTTATTTTGAATATGAGAAACGCTATCACCATAGTTCAGCGCTTTCTTTCTTGAGTTTTGTGCAGCTACAGCTCTAGAATAATCAGAAAAATATTGCTCGAATATTTCTAACTGAGATTGCTTTGCAAAATAATCAAATTCTAATGGTGATACATACCCTCTATTGTCCTTGTTTAGCAAAAACAAAACAGTGTTTCTAACGCTATTAATCATAGGATATATTTTCTACAAAAGTACAAAAAAAAAGAGGTCACAATTTGCGACCTCCCCCTTTCACGGATTTGTTTGTGCTTATAGCTTATTCGTGATATTTTGAAGCACATCCAGACCTTCGTCTGTCTTAAAGAACAAAGCTAAGGAATGATATAGGTTCTCTCCAAATGGAGCCACCATAATTTTATTGTTTTTATTATCAGCCCACGTAACTGTCCTATTGTCACCCTTGACATGAAGTATTCCCATCTCTACAGCTCTAACAGCTATGTTTCTAAGCTTTAGGTTTTCATCATCAGCAAGAGTCATAAACTCTGATGGATTGTTTTTAGCCCAAATAATCATGTCTCTTCTTAACTCAGATGATGTTAAAAGACTAACATTAGACTTCATGATGACCCTAGCAACAGCTTCAAGGTCGTCTATATCCATATCTTTTGCTGCTATCTGTGCGTCTAGTTCAGAGTAAATACTCTCAACCTCTTTACTTGCATTCTTCTCTTTATCTAACTCTGTAAACTTCTTATTAAAGTCAGGGTGTATAAGTAAAAACTTCTGCAAGTTTACATTCCAATCGGGAACAATAAGTTTTCCGTTCTCAAAAACAATAGGCTCTAAAGTAGCAACGCCGTCTTGCTCATCTACAAAAGGACTTAGTTGATTTGTTGCATAACGCAATGCTCTATTTAGCTTGCCGTCAAAATAAGTGAGAGGTTTTCTGCCTGTGTGTTTTACCGATATCATTGATCGGATGGGTGATTTGTTGCCAGTTAAAATGAACACCCTTGTTTTTTGTTCTAAATCTGGGAAAAGTGCATTATACCCAGATACTGTAATAGTTTTTGACATTTTATTATAATTTGATTTAATTTAAAAAAAAGGAGGGAAACTTAAATAAGCCCCCTCCTTATGTAATATTACTGCAACAAGATGAAGTTATTTACACCCATTGTGCAAAGCGCACGCTCTGACAAGAAGTGAGCCTCCATGTTGTCTTTATCAGTAGTCGCTGCACCACCTGCAGAACCAACAACCCAAGACTTATATTTTCTGTCTTCAGTTGGCGATACTCGGTAGCGAACGTGTAGGAATGGACGCTTAGCGTTTTCTCCCATTACTTGATCATAAACAGTTGTAGTACCTGCTGGTACAACGATACCATCAATACCACCAACGTTACCACGAGTAGTAGCATCGTTTAGATATTTCCAGTCTGACTTGTAGAAGTCATACCCGATACGGAATCCTGTAAATCCAAGATTTAACGCCATATCTTCGTCATTGTCAAACAAACCATAAGAAGCAGTTGATGCTCCTGAGTTGTTTTGAGCAGCTAAAACTTTGTCAATATCAAAAGAAGTAGAACGATTTACGAAAATAACATTTTCTTGAATCGAACCTTCTTTGTCAAGAACTTTAGCTAAAGCTTCAAGGTCATCACGATCTGTGATTGTTCCAGAAGAAACGTTACCGTTGTTTTCTACTTCGAAGAAGAGACCTTTTGTTCCTTTGTAGCCTACATCTGTACCAGTAGTTAATGCTGCTACACCAGAACCTGTACCTGCAGGCTCACCTTCAATCATAGAAGTTTCTAGGTAGTCCTCAAAGCGTAAACGAGTTTCGCTTTCAGATTTCAAATACCAAAGGTAACCAGAAGCACCGTTTTCTGAGGTAACTTCTACCCAACCGATATGAGCCATTTCAGAACCTGAAACTTCATATTTATCTTTGATGATGATTGGGTTGTTTTCTTTAGAATCGAAGGCTGCTTCAAGAGATCCAGTCATGCCATCTGTCCCTTTTTGGAATTCAGAACCATAAACAAAGATTGTTACAGCATCGTTTGCTGCATACAATGCATCGCCACCTGAAGTTTTTTCAACTAGGCTAAAGTTTTGGTAAAGAGCAACATCAATACTATCTGCAGCAGATGCATCAGTAATGAGGGCTTTTGCTTGAACGCCATTAGGTCCGTTAATGATAATAGTCTGGTTAGTACGGAAGCTGTGTCCTGTTACCGCAATGGTATCTGCGTCTGTAACAGTTCCTGAAGCTTGTACGTGTAGTCTTCCTTGCTCACTCCACTTAATTAAGTCAGAGCTAGAAGGGATCTCAGCGCCAACCATACGCAAGAAAGATGCTACAGAACGGTTTCCGTAACGCTCAAATTCTTTCTCATATAGATCTGGTAAATATTGCTGAGCAAAGTCATAATCGCTATTAGAAAGGTAGTTATCATTGGATAACGACTTCCCTGGAGCGGGTGTTAATGAAGTAGATCCTGCGACAGCTCCACTTCCATTAAAAGTAATAGATTGTGCCATTTTTTAATGTGTTTTAAGGTTTTTAATTATCTTTTTTTTATCTTAAGTCCAGATCCAAACCCTTGGCTGCTATCTACAACCTTAAATTTAGATCCAGGTTTCGATGAATCAACGTTTGTGCGCACATTCATATCAATATTCTTTCCATCCTTGACCACTTCATTAACCGCATCGGCTTTACCTTGCTCATAAAAGAACTTAGCATAAGACTCTGGGTTCATAGCCATGTGTAAAGATTGATGATATTTATTAGCGTCCTTCAAGAAACCTTTTTCATCCACAAAACGTTGTATGAAGTTGTTCAAATCTGATTGATTTTTGGCAACTTCGTTAACGCTTTTTGGCTTGTAGGTCACAGTTTTCTCGCCGAGATTATATTCAAAACCTTTGAATTTATCATTAAAAAAACTTGATGTCTTCTGCTCAAATATTTTTCTTTGCTCATTAGACAGTTTTTCTTGGTTTGCAGCCTCATCATTATATTGCTGGTAGAACTCAACAGCATTTTTAACATCGTCAGGAAAAGCATCCATACTTGACTCAAGTGGTGCTTTGTATTTTTCCTTTATATTGTTAAAATACTCTTTTGCTCTATGCAGCTCTTGCTTTTTCTCTAAACTCTTCCTTTTCCTATCGCTTTCTGTATCGACATTTTCATCAACTTCATATTTTTCGTTGATTAGATAGCTAATATCATTGTCATCTAGCTCTGGGTTAGTTTGCATGTAGTACTCACGCAACAAAGCTTGATCTTCATACTCACTAACATCTTCGTTAGCTTTAACAAAATCCTTCAAACCACGATTGGTTTGTTCCTTGTATTGCAGGTACTTTTCAACTTCCTCTGGAAGGTCTAGTACTTCTTCATTATTTGAAAGAACGTCTTCTAATTCTTTTGCATTAATCTGATATCTATCTGTTAGATAATCATTTACAATGTCTTCTTTTTTGAGCTCCTGTGGCTTTCCTTCCTTTGGCTCTGTCTCAGTTGCTTCGGGCTGTTGTTCTTCTACAACCTCCTCTTCTTTTTGCTCAACTGTATTTTCTTCCTTCACATCAGCAACTTCCTCCTTTTGAGGCTCTGCTTCAGTTGTCTCTGGTTCTTGGACTTTTGCCTCCTCCTCTTTTACAGGAGGTTTAGACAAATCGACTTTAAAATCAACGTCCTGATTTACATCACTCATAATAATATTATATTAAATTTTATGGTACAAAATTATTAAAAAAAACTATGCGTTTTCTTGACCCATCATATTTCTAAAGTTAGCTAAAACATCAGAGTTTTCACCTTCCTTTTCGAAATCAACAGGAGGCGTGTTATCTTTGCGTTGTCTAATTAATTTACTCTGTTGAGAGGCTTGCTTGTCTGTTCTGTTATCTTTACGATTCTCTTTATACTCCTCTCTGCCCTTAAAAATATTAGCTTCCGCTTGTTTTAGTTCTAGGTCGAATTGATGCTTAAGTTTTAACATCTCTGCGTCAAGTTGCTGTTTTGCTTGCATACGTTGCAACTCTAACTCCGCTTTCATTTGCTCCATCTGAGATTCAGATTGAGTTTTAAATTGTTCTTCCTGCATTCTTGATTGAGAAGCAGCTTGAGCAGATTGAGTATTTGATTGAGTCTGCATCTGGATGGCTGCTTGTTGCTTTTCCATCTCTTTCTTCTCTTTTCTTACCTTACGTATCTTCAGTAAACTGTTTGCAAGAGTAATATCTTTTATGCTGCGAATATCAATAGCATCCTCTAAGCCTATCTGTCCTGATTGAATCGATTGCTGAATATTTTGCTCCAACATTTGTCTTTCTTCTTCATCAGGCTCAATTTCAATGAATATACCAAAGTCATGTAGATGAAGTGATTTTACTTCTTGAACAATTTCAAAATTATTTTTCCCTATCATCTTCGCAAAGTCTTCAGAGAAATCAGCATACTCTAGTATATCGGATATTCTGTAAGATATAGCTTCTGCAAGCCTTTTTGTTAGGAATATACCAGACTGAATAACGTGTCTTGTTGCTGTATTACTATTTAAGGCAGCTAGTTTTTGTAAACCTACAAGAGCATATTGATCAGGGTTGCTTCCGTCTCTCGCCTCATTGATGCCCGTTACAGCTCTAATCATGTTGAGCTGGTAGTTGTACATATTAATAAGACTTGCGATCTTAGCATTTGATCCACTGCTAGTTAACTCTTGGATAGGAACTCGAGCGTTGTTAAAGTCACCGTCCTCCGTGTAACTTCTACCGATAACACTACCTGTTTGGAAATACATAGATAGGGCTTCAGAAGGGTTATAAGACGCCCCATTACCAAGGTCTACACTATTTAAACCATCAGCATCAATAAACACACCATCTGGTATCATTTTCGCAACGACCTGTTGTAGTTTTAGGTGTGTTAATTGTATTTGGTCAGCAAAAGGGATCATTCTTTTGACTAAAGAATCTACATTACCTTTTGACATTTTTATGGCAGATGCAATATATGGGGGTAGAGCTTTTTGAAAAGCCGATTTTGGCCTAACCATATTACTCATTACTCCCCACTTTAATAAATGATTTGTTCCTAAAACAAGCACACCTTCATACCATACGTCTATCCTTCTTGCTACCCTTGTAAATCTAGCTTGTTCTGTCTTAGGAGGGTTAAAGTTACCGTCTTTTTTTAACGGCTTTTCGCCACCGTTTTGGTTTTGCTTAACCTTGTATACAACTTCACGATCTGTTTTGTAGCAAAAGTAAAGAAGACTAACGTTAGATTTATCTAAACCACTCTGACTCTGAAGGTTCTGTGTGCTTCTGTAACCATCAAACCTACTTGCAAGTTTTGATATTTCCTCTATTTCTTCCTGTGTAAGACTTGGATTTATTTTTTTTATCTCTGTAACATGTACAGATTTTACCTCTCCGAAGTAATAACAATCTCTAAAATTTGGGTCTTCAGTTGGTGAGTATACAAAATTTACAGGATCAACATACTCTAGACGAACACCGTGGTGAGGGTCAAAAGAGTGTTTCATAGCTGAAATACCAAGAACAACATTATCTTCGTCTATTCTTCTTTTTAGCTCGTCGTATTCGTTAAGCTCTAAAATGGTTTTAATAGCTGCCTCTTCAGCAACCTCCACGCCTTGCTTATACTTAAGATCCATATACAGCCCTAATTCCTCATCAGTCTCTGGTATTTCTTCTTGTGGAAATAAAAATGCATCAACTCCTGTATTTTGCTTTATCATAGACAGCACAGGTTTTGCTGACATATCTGATTGCATATCCCTTTTAAACATCTCCCTTTTCATAGAAGACAAATCATCTACTGCTTCAACTTTAACATCTAATAGCCTATTAGATATGCCATTGACTACAACATCTACAAACTTAGGAATGATAGGGACGGGTGTCCAATCAAGGTTTAAATAAGAAAGATCGCCATTGACGGATAATTCGTTTTTGTACTTATCAACAGGCTGCTGCCCTCTAGCGTACAATCTTCTAGTTAAATATTCAGATCTTATTTCCCCATATATACTACTACCGTGGTCTCTTGCGAACCATTCGGACTCAATAGCATGCCCAACACGGAGACCATACTCATACGTATCCTTCTCTATGTCTGACACAAATTGATTAGGAAAACCACTGCCTGAAATGAACTTCGGCTTATTTATCATAATCACCTAATAATTTCACTAACAAAACCTTTGTTACTGTATTTTGCAAAGTTAAGATTTATTTGATTACGTTTTTCTTGTCTGTTATTCTTTGTCGTTTGATTTGCCATAATCGCAAAACCCGAACTTACTGTGGCATCAAACCTGGTTCTGTTATTTATATCATAGTTTGCCCAATCCAACAAAGTTCTATTAAAAAACATATTTCCACAACTTCCAAAGTCCGTATCTCTTTCGTCTTTTATCACACCAACATGAGTTTGAATAAAGCTTTCTATACCTTCTGCATGTACAGAAATTACGGATTGAGATGAAGGTATGCCACCGAGCTCTTTTTCTGCTCTTGACAGTATGTTTTTATGTTTATCTGGTCTATTTATAGAAAAAGGCCTGTAACCCCTGTCCTTGAGATAATATAGTAATCTAGGTTTGTTGTTTTCGACAAGAATTGGCATGCCATAAAAATGTAAAGCCATTAACACATCTTCATAAAATATCTCTGCTGTTGGAGGTCTGGATATGTATTCTAGGAAAAACATATTAGTTGGAGCGTCATCCATGTGAAATTTAGTCATTCCATGCAAAGATCCTTTTGATCCACCACCACCAACTGTTCCCGATATATCATATGAGTCACAACCAAAGGCTCCTATATGAGCGTTACCAGGGAACTTACGTCCGTTTCTTTCCTCTACATTGTTCATCATTTCTTTGGATGGTATCCAACTTAAAAAAAACCGACCTTTTCTATCAGGAGAAAACACAACTTCTGTATCCCTTTGACCATTCTTCCAGTAAAAGTTTCCCCTACTTACACTTGATTTGATAGCAAATGAATCGTTGTAATCTATCTGCTCATATATTCTTGTCAAATTAAATAAGGTGTTCTTTGACTCGTCTCTAAACGCATGTGACTCAGTACGTGGGAATTGACGGTAAAATTCATTTAATGCATCTGGATCATTTTTGAGACTATCCACTTCGTTTTGCCAATATTGTAATGCGCTTTGGTGAATGTCATCACCATTTACGCTGGTTATTGGCGAATCTGGTGTCTCTAAAACAGGTTGCCCATACTTATCTATAAACCCCTCCATGTTCCACTCCATAGGAATAAACAAGCTATACATGCCACTTTTGGTTTGTCCGTTTGAGTTGCGTGTTGTGGGGTCAGAGTCATAAAACAGTTTTTTAAAGTTGTTTCCACCTTTATCTAAAGCATTACTTGTTGATCCCATCATGCACTTACCGATAACCCTACTACCAAGCCTCAAACATGTTTTGGTAACCCTCCAATTGTTTAGTATGTTATCTGGCTTTTCCCACTTACCACTTTCATCGTGAACAAGAAGTGCAAGTTTTTCACCATCGTAACTGTTGTCCCCTGTATTCTTCCAATCTATTGTGGTATCTAGTCCCTGTAAGTCACTAATAATGTTTGTGTTAGCTATTGATTTTCTTGTGAGTTTTGATGCAGGAACTCTATAGGCTAACTCAGACTTCGGCCTATCCATACCATCCTGAATTGGTTTGAAAAAAAATGGGTAGTTAACAGATATAGGTACAACTTTATCTGTAAACATTTTTTTTGCATCAGCACCCGTCTTTGACAATATCCCAAACCTAGCATCTGATGTTATGGTGGCTTGATTGACGGCTTCAGCTGATGACATAAATGAAAACCCAGATCTCCTGTTCTTTAAGTAACACATTCCATAACACCTAGAATCTGCTTTACACGCTTCCCAGAATATAAAAAATATTCTATTTGACTCCCTGTACTCCGGCTTACCTATATCAATTTTAGTCCATTGTAGGTACATATAATGACTCCCTGTAATGTACGTTGGCGTTCCTTTGTTGTAAAACCAATAACCATTCTCTCTGTAGTTAAACACCTTTTCGATATAAGGAACCCATGTTTCTTTGAAATCACGGGGCATTTCATTCCACTGAAATATGGTCTGTAATGGGCGTAGTTGTTTCGGATACTCAGATGCTTCCCAGAACTGATCTTTCCGTTTAACTGCCCTTTTATGAATATCTGCAGGTTTTTTTGGAAGAGCTATGTTTAAATGATTAATTCTGACTACATCTCCTATCGTACCATCTTTGGATATAACTACAGCATCTATATCAGGATTGTATCCATAACGGAACCCCTTTTTTTTGTTTGTGTCATCTAAGATCTTTTTTGGTATAAAGTCCTTTAGTACAACACCTAAATTATTTAGATCTTCGTTCTGCAAAACCACCTGTTAAATTTGTTTTTTCCTCTTCTGGATTCTCTATCAAGTTCTTTTCGTTCTCAATTCTGTTAAGTATTTCAAAAGCATCGAATATCGCTAGTTTTTTTGTAGCTGCAGCATTTTTTAACCTATCTGCAGCGAGCTCATCATCTGGATCTGGTTTTATGATCTCCTCTTCCGCAACCTTTATGAGCTGGTTGACAGCTTCATGCCCAGCCTTTATGATTCTTTCTTTTATTTCATTTACATCTTTCATAGCAAGGCACATATATCGTTAGTTCTCATACGGTACAAAACAGTGTCGTTTATAGTAAACTCATACTCACTGTTTTTAGTAAAGTTTACTTTATCGCCTAATTTAACACCAAGGTCGTTTAGGTAATCATTATCGTATACAACATACCCGGTGTTGAGCTCTGTACCCTCCTCATAAAGATAAGAATTTTCTTTATCTATTGGCTGGACAAAGCAATAATTGCCAACTGACTTCCACTCTTTTCCGTCATTGTAAAGATAAAACTGATATTCATCTATAAAATACATACCATCTTTGAAGTAGTTGGGCGATTTCTTTGCCCTACCTTTCATGTCGTAGTATATCCTGAATATATTGTGATGTACGACTATTATGTCGCCAGACTTGACTTTTGTACTCCTGCTTGGAGCATAAACAACTTCCGCAAGTCTATTTACATGCTTATGATCCTCAACCGTAGAGTTGACTATGATCTTTTGCCCTGATATCTCCACCTCATTATTGTATTCGTCGCCTAACGGCTTGATAATGAAGTAGTAAGGAGATTTCATCCTAAAAGTTTATATTGTACTCAACAGATACAGGTATGTTTTTATTGAACTCTTTCCATAAAAAAACTTCGTTGTTCTTTTCTACATATACACGGAAAGAGATTTTGTCCTCATCAAAGTCAATGAGGTGTATGGTATAAGCGCCATTCAAAACATCTTGGTTAACGATGTAATGCATGGCGCTGCCCTTGTAATCAGACCCTATGGATATTTTACGAATTTCCATTGTCTGGAGCACCCAAATGAAGCTCACCCGCTTCTAGGTCGATAGAGCCCTGTCCGTGCTCTTTCTCTAATTCATTTAACTTTCCTTGGAGTTGCTGACCAAGATCAACCATTCTGTTTTGCAAAATGTGTTGCTGTGTAGACAGTGCGCCAATATCAAGCTGTGTGTTGGATTGTTCTGTTCTTAGCTGTTTTAGTTCTTCAACAACTGAATCATCAAGTTTTACCACTTCTGGTTTTTTACTTTTTGCCATTTTACTAAATTATATTTTTACAAATATACTAATTTTTTTTGCTCACCACGGAACATCTTCTATAGCACAATTAATTGTGGTTAATGGTTATTCTGATGATTCAGATTCTTCTGAATCCAACCAGGAAACATCATCTCCCGTTACTTCTACATTTGTTGGTGTAATTTTTGCGCTTATTTCTTTTTGAATAACTTCGTCCATATGGTCTGTAGGATGATTAGCCTGTGCCCAAGCAATAACATCTGCTTCGGTAAGATCGCCTATAGCTGTGAAGTTTTCAGAATCAGGTGCGCCTATAGGACAAGCCCCATAAAACACAGCAGATTCACCTGAGTCGGCATCTGTTCCTTTATATTCGAAATTTATATTTGTGATTACATTCGACAATCCGTCTAACGTGGGTGCTTGCTTTAAAGCCGTAATCTTCCACTCATAACTCATATTCATAATTTATAATTTATTGTTTAACTATATGTTAAATAATCACTTGTTTTATTGATTTTCTAAAATTATTATTCTGTTTCTAGATATTCCGTAGCCTTTTCTAAAGCCTGCAAATGAGCAGCGTATTCAGAAATCAAAGTTTCTGTCCATACACCATTTGCGTAAGGCTGCAAATCTTCCGGCAGCTCATCACCCGGATAGTAGCTATCTCTATCAAAACTTTCCGAAAGAACGACACTGTTTTCTTTTATTACAGTTTTATTCCTTACTTGAAGAACTTTCCATTCACCGACAAACTCTACTTTATCTAGTGCTCTTTCTTTTGTTAAACTCATTGTTTTAAATTTTAACTATTTGTATAATACATTATATGCCCCACCATTGCATTCGCTCCACCTGGCGACGCTCCTGGAAAGTCGTTAGCTAGCAGAGACCCACTATTACTCCAACCGCTGTAATAACCAAAACTGTATCTTCCGCTTACACCTAACTGTATGAGGCTGGTGCTAATGCTCCCGTTGTGCCCAAAGTGCCCAGCGCCTCCATAATCCTTAATTTGTTCGCTACTACTTATGTCGCTGTTCCACTGCATAGAGAAGTTTCCACCTACTGAACCCGAAAGCGGTGTAAATGGAAGATTTGTTAAATAAACATATGAACCGCTGCTAGCCCAATTTGATGGATGAGAGTTAAATTCAAACTTTAAAAATATATGTACAACCCTACCTATTTTAACATATTTTGATGTATTTTGGTAGAGGGAGCCAAAATTTTGGGTATTACCATCATAAGTTGCACTCCCTCCTAAACTCCATTTCAAATTATAAGTTCCTTCTTCGTAATCGTCTAATTCATTAGCCGCTCCAGTTCCACCTATAAATAATCCTGTAGCAGTAAGATCGCCAACATTTGTAATATTATTACCATTAAAATTGACATAAGTAGCGTTTCTATCACCGGACATAATTAATGAACCAGCAAGACTATTATTATGGCCCCACATTCCCCACTGGCCATTACCAATAGCTGATAAACCTGTCCAAGTATTACCACCAGCTGTTGTTACAGATGCGCTGCCACCTCTATAACCGATAGACATACCATAATCATCCATATCGGTTGTAGAGCTATTGTGTTCTGAGAAAAATAATCTACCAGAACCTTCACCACTGCTATCTGCATTTCCTTCAAAACTTAGCCATCTTCCTAATGTATTACTTCCATTCCCTGGCGTACCAAACGTAAAAGCACCTGCGTTTGATGTGGTTTTTGTTTTTTCTAATATTAATGGTGTAACGGACGTTTCACTAGAATTGCCTCCTAGTATAAAATCGTATCTTCCAAAATTACCTGTGCCTTCGCTCGAAGTGTCTTCTATATAATTAAATGTTGCAATAGTGTCAGTTACACCTATTTTTAAAACCTCTGTAGAAGTGCTGCCGGATCTACTTATACACACAGGCTCAGTGTTTGAGGTTGTGTCAAAAACAGCAGTACCGTCAACAAATAAAGGTACTGTTGATGCTGATGTGATAGATTCCCCTTGCCCAATAGATAATGATGTAGCAACAGTTAGTTTACCATTAGTAGTTAATGACATTGCGCCTTGCGCATCCGTGTGTGCATCATCTCCCCACCACCAGCCTCTATCATTATCATTGTTCATTTGGAATGACATAGCGTAGTCATTTAAATGTCCAAAAGTAAAGCCGCTCTTCATACCTATAGTATAAGAACTACTGTTCCAAACTCTTAATTTATCTCTTGTTTGGCTTGAGTTTCCGTCTATAAGCCCAAAATTATATCTAGTGCTATTAGCAAACAAATCACTAAACGTTCCAGAAGTTATTTTAGAAGCGTCTAAACTAGGGATCCTTGCTGTTGCAAACGTTCCTGAAGTTATATCAGATGCCGCATGGTTGTGTGAAGATGCTGCCGCACCCACTTCTGCTGCTGTTGGGGTGTGTCCTTCATGAAAAACTTTTCTCCATGAGCTAAAACTCCCGTTGCTTACAGTTCTTAAAGATAATGAGTTCTCACCAGAAGCAGCATTTGATCCTGCTAATTGTATACCATATGACGCTGTACCTCCAGAAGCGTGTGAATATATATTTGCAAACCAGTTAGCATTATCATTGTGATGCGGTCTATTTGAAGCATTACCTTGATATCTACCAACTATAAAACCTTGATCCCTGCTTGTTCCAGGAGCTGTCCATGCTGAATTTAAATCTGTTACTTGAAAATCTTGATCAATTATTCCGTTAATGTGTAAAGATACACCGGAAGCACT
>Ga0181418_1000040_pt1 | contig 35427 bp, 31 predicted proteins | sample 41SPOviralmetaG_FD_130143 | JGI IMG/M metagenome (GOLD analysis project Ga0181418, IMG submission 130143) | Marine viral communities from the oligotrophic San Pedro Time Series (SPOT) site, San Pedro Channel, CA, USA - 41 SPOT_SRF_2013-03-13 | ecosystem: Environmental > Aquatic > Marine > Strait...
AGCAATTACTTATGATGCTTTAGCTGGTAATGGTCTTATCACATTATCAGCTTACGCTGTATATGAAAAAGCTCGTAATGATTCACAAGATCTTGAGTTATCAAACCACGATCAGCGCATTATTAATAACTTAACTTCTATTATTAACACTAACGATGATGTAGATGTACTTCAATCGGACATGGCTGATGTTTCTGGTGACTTGACCGCATTATCCGGTACTAACGATTTACTTAGTAATACTATAACTGAGTTGTTAATATTAAGTGCAAATCTGTTTGCTCTAGAAAATGATCTAGATGAAATATTTGACGAGTTTGAATTGACTGTACCAACTCTAACCGCTGATGTTCAATTCTTAAGCGGCGCGATTCAAGCCGCGGCTACCGGTGATAATGCAAATATTAATTTCTTAAGTGCAGCAATAGATATAAACACGGCCTATGTAAGTGCTAATGATAATTTCTTAAGTGCGGCAATTGTTGCTAATGATAATTTCTTAAGTGCAGCAATAGATATAAACACGACCTATGTAAGTCAAGTTTCAGTTGTACCTACTTCAGAAACGCCTACGCAAACACATACGGTACCAATTAACATTGGAGGTACAATATATAAAATATTATTAGCAACTTAATTAAAGTTGGTATAGATGAATAAATATTAATAACCATGGCACAGACAAGACAAACAATACAAAATTTTTATACGCAAGCTCAAACAAGAGACTTTGCTAGAAAAAATCTATTCAGAGTTTTAAATATAAACTTCGGTGGAGGTATAGATATTAATTTTAATGAAGACGATTTAGTTTATGCTAAAACAGCAAGCTTACCCGGTAAGGAAATCACTTCACAAGCAGTACCATATATGGGGTTAGATTTTAATATACCCGGTGTAACAAAATATACAAACAGCGCTGGTTATGCATTGTCATTTAGATGTGATGAAAGTTATGATCTTAGAACTAAATTTTTAGAGGTTTTAAATGAAACATTCGATGATGCTGATAGTACTGGTAGTTACTTTATGCCTTCTGCTGATAGCGTTATTGACTTGGCCTTATTAGATAAACAATTAGATAGAGTGGCTCAATTTCAATTAGTTGGAGTTGCCCTAAAAAGTGTCGGTGAATTACAGTATGATGTAACCGGTGATAGTACAGTTCAAGATTTTGATGTTAACATAACTTACCACTACTTTAGACAAACTGCTTAAATTTTATTTTGATTATTAAAAAAGGCTCTCTGTGAGAGCCTTTTTTTTGTATAAATATATTTAAATGCCTACTAAAATATTAAATTCAGTTAACAATGCTTTAAGAGGTGTTGCCAACCCGGTTAATAACGTATTGGGTGGAACAATAGCTCAACCTAGTATATCTGTTGCGGGTACAAGTTTACCGTTAACTCCATTGATTAGCTTTAGAGATACATTTTTAGAAAGTATGAGTCAATGGTCAAATGCTATACCGAAACAAACTCAATTTATAGTTTTATTCGACAATTTACCACCAGGTTTGAATACATCCATACTTCAAACGCTTGAACCAAATGTTTTTTCTACAGGTTTCGATATAAGCGTTCCGAAAACTATACTTAACTCTCTTAAAAATCAAAGTTTAATAGGATGTGTATTTGTTAACGCTTTTAATATAGGTTCTGAGAATTTAGGGGCAACTGCAGCTAAAATAAACAATAACAGAGGTTTCATACAAGGAACCGTTTTAACAGATAGAAGTGCTTTCGCTGATAATAAAATTATGATTAGCTTTAGAGAAACCAATACATCATTTGCTGATTTAATAATGAGACCATGGTTGATACTTGCTAGTCATTATGGTTATGTAGCCAGGAATCCGGATGATGAAAAAGAGGTATTGAAAAATCCGAAAGTTAATATGACTATAGTCCAATATAGCCCAAGTAAGGCTGGTTTATCACAAATACCGAGAAAAACTTGGCGGTTTTTTAATTGTGTCCCGGTAACTGTAGATACCCGTTCTAATGGTTATGGTACAGAAAAAGTTGATAATTATTCAGTAAATTTTATTTACGATAAATATGAAGTTCAAAGTAATTTATACCTTTCAGTTGAGCAATTAATTAAAAGTATTAACCCCTTTTCTTTTTAAAAAATGGCAGATGATATAACAGATATGCTCAAAGAAGTTGGTATTTTAACTAAACTAGTTAAAAGTCTTAAAACGTCTAATGAAACCCTAAAAAATGTAAAAGTTAGTGGTGGTAAAAATGTAAAACCTGCTGAAAAAAAGAATACATTAGACAAAGAATTTAAAAAACGAGATGAAGGTATAGTAGTAAAAGGATTTTCTAATGCAGCTATAGATCAATTAAAAGTAATTGCACCAGCAGCAGGGGGAGGCAATATGCAGACTGCGCCGACTAAAAAGAGCGGTGGTTTAATGGATGGTATTTTGGCTGTTGTAGGTGTTGGTTTAGGGGTAGCTGGTTTATTAGGTGCCATGGCTGGAGTAGATGCTCTCGCTAGTGCGATAGGTACTGGTGATAGTTTAAAATCTTTAATGACAAATCTTGCAGAAGGATTAGGAGCTTTTTCTGGTCCGAGTATGGTAGCATTAGGAGCATTATTAGGAGCTGGTGCAATTTTTGGTGTAGTTGGCGGTATGGGTACATCATTTAAAGTTGCTGTAGGTATGACTGCAATTGGTGCAGGTTTAGGGGGTTTCTTTGCAGGTCTGGCTCTAGCTGATGCGGGTGCGGGGTTTTTAAACTCTGATGGATCTACTATAAAAGCTTTAATGGTTAACCTTGCAGAAGGTCTTGGAGCTTTTGATGGACCAGGTATGGTAGCATTAGGTACTTTATTAGGAGCCGGGGCTATTTTCGGTGCTGTAAGTCCTGCTATCGCAGGTCAAGCTGCTTTGGGTATGACTGCTATCGGAGCCGGTTTAGGTGGGTTCTTTGCAGGTATGGCTTTAGCAGATAAAGGATCATCAATGTTAAACTCTGATGGTTCGACGACAAAAGCCCTGATGGTTAATCTTGCAGAAGGTCTTGGAGCTTTTTCAGGTCCAAGCATGGTGGCATTAACAGTTTTATTAGGAGCAGGTGCTTTATTCGGAGCAGTAGGGGGACCGGCAGTTGCGGGTATGGCAGCATTAGGTATGTCTGCAATTGGTCTCGGTCTTGGTGGTTTCTTTGCAGGTTTAGCAGTTGCTGATAAGGGTATAAGTTTAATGATGGGTGATGGTCAACCAGGAGAATCTATAAAGTTTCTAATGGTAAATATGGGTGAAGGTTTAGGGGGATTATTTGGTGGTGTAAAAGATGTTACACTAGCTGATATAACTAAACTACCATTAGCAGCTGCTGCCGCTGCATCTTCAATGATAGCCATAGCTGGTGGTAGTGGTATTGCAGCTATTTTAGGTGGTTTAACAAAAGTAGTAAATTTCTTTTCTGGAGGTACTAATCCAATGGATTTCGTAATAGAAATTGGTGAGAGAGCTGATGAAGTGGATGCTGGAGCAACTGCAATCAATAATGTAGCTGAAGCATTAAAAAAATTATCAGGTTTTGACGTAACTATAAAATCTAACTTTGAAGATTTTGCTGATGATTTGAAAAAATCAGTACCAATTATTGAAGCAGCAATTAATGGCGATGATGGTGGTTGGTTCGGTTCGGAGATAAAAGGTATAAATTCAAAAGATGTTAATTACTATGAAGCTGCAAGGCGAATGAAAACCTTAAGAGGAGCTGTTTCAGGTAATATCAATGTCGGCGGCGCTTCAGAAACCGGTCAGAGAAAAGGCATTGAAATGTCACAAAATATTAGTACTAATATTAAACTCCTAAATCAAGAATTGCAGGATAGAGTAGGTGAATCTAATAAATTATTAGTTGAAAATAATAGGTTATTAGATTTGATACTAAGGAAGGAACCATCAAATCAACCGATGCCAAGTCCCCCACCACCATCAAATGAAAAGCAGGCCACCAATTTCGACCAATCAGGTGATACTTTCAGACAACTGCAATCAGTGTAATATAAAATGATAGATGATATTAAAAGCATAAAGATAACAGTTTTAGATAAAGTTTTTTACATAGAAGAGCCATCATTTTATTTTTGTAAAAACTTATTAAAAAATTTAAATAATACTGATACCTCTGAAAAGGTGTTTAATAAAGTAATTAAACAACTAACTGGTGAAGTTCTTAATTTACAAGAAAAGTTTCTTTTCTTATTAGAATTAAGAGGTCTTATTTTAGGTAATGAAATTGAAATAACCAGTAATAAAATTAATTATAAATTTGATATAAATGACATAATTGAAAAATTCTCTTGTAAAAAAGATATTTTCAATCACGAAGGTATTAATTTTCATTTTGTGAATAATATATTCAATACATCTTACAGTCATGAATTAGTTTTTAATAGTGTTTTAGATTGCGAAAATATAGAAAATATACCTCCATTAAATTTTTTAGATATCTATGATATACTATTAGAAAAATTTTATAATGATAGTTATACATTTGGTAAAACTGATATTAAAATTGATTTACTAACTGGTATGGATTTTATACGACAAATATACGATATAAATTTAATGGATATTTATAAACAAGAATATTATTTGAGGAAATTTTTAAACTTGAATAGTCAAGATCTGGATACTATTAGTTTTCCAGAGTGTAAAATACTACTAAATTACCATATTCAAGATATGAAAGAGGTTGAAGAACAACAAAAAAAGTTGAGAAATGGTAATTAGACAATAACTATATATTATATGACAGCTTTCTTAAAAAATCTTAAAAACATCCAAAAAGAAATAGATATTTTTGTACCTTCTTTACAAGCAGATGTAAAATTTAAACCGTTAACTTTAAAACATCAAAAAAGTATTTTAGATAATATTGAATTAAATGCAATATCAATTATCGTTTTTTATAATAAGCTCAATGATATTATTCAAGAACTAGGAGATGGAGATTTCAACATTGTTGATAGACCTAATATTATTTTATCTTTAAGAGAAAAAATTAATAAAAAATATAATAAATTCAATTTATCGAAACTAATTGAATGTAATAGAAAAATAAAACTAATAGATCTAACAAAAACTATTGAAACTGATGATTTTATTTTTGAGCTAGCAGTGCCAACATTTAAAGTAGATAGCGAAAGTAATACCTTTTTAATTAAAAACTTTAAAACAGAATCTAAATTGCTAGGCAAACTTTATATTAGTGAATTAACTAAATTTACTAAATCTATTACATTGAAAAATGATAATGAAAAGGTTGAATTTAGTGATTTACCTATTGAAGAAAAATTTGATATAATTGAAAATATATCATCGTCAAATATCATAGATGTTTATGATTATATCAAAGAAGTTAGAGAATTTGAAGCAGCGTTCATTACTCAAAACGACGATATAGTGGAAATCAATCCAGAACTATTTATTCTATAATTTTCTTAGGCATTAAATATTTATAATGCCAGATTTATACAGTTTTACATTTGATGAAAATCAAATTTTACCTATATTATCAAGAGGTGAAGCTAATACGGTAGGTCCTTTTTCATATACAGGTGATGGAAGAATTTACAGTAAGAATAATAAACTATCAACTGATCCAATTGATGTTATAAATGATTTTTCCTGGACTAAAAGTCCAAAAGAGTCTCGAGAAGATATACCAGCAGTATATATAAAGGAAAAAAGACTATTAACAAATTCAACCCTAGCTAACTTCTTTTACAGTATATTAGCAGGAGCTGATGTATTAGAAACTGGGGCAGATAGAGCTGCATCGGGTAATATTCAAGTTGGTGGTAATACATTAAATGTATACGATACATTATCAGCTGCAGGAGTTTCATTTACAGGTGTTAAGGATGCTTTAACAGCAGGTGCGAAAGGTGCCGGCTCAAAGATTGCAGAAGTTAAAGCTCAAGCTTCTAGTTTCTTAGCACAGGATGATAATTTTACAGACAATATTCTTAAACCTTATAATGGACTATATTATACAGAAGAAACAGGTTTCAAATATTATTTACCATATTTTGAAAATAATTACCTAGGAGCTAATAATACCTTTTCTGTCGATTCTCAAAAAATTATGGGTCTGAGTGATATATCAAATATTGCAAGTAAAGTTTTTGACACAGTTAGAGGGGTAGCTTTTATGGATAAACCAGGCGTTTATGTTGAGCAAAGTAAACAATACCAATTCGGACAAGATGGTAGGGATTTTAATGTAACATTTCCATTGCTAAATACAGGTAGCTATGAAGATATAAAAAGAAATTGGCAGTTAATATTTGGATTAATTTATCAAAACAAACCAGGCCGCATTAATAGAAATCTATTAGAGTTACCAGTTATATATGAATTCTATATAGAAGGTATGGCATATATGCCTTACAGTTATATAACTAAAATTCAGGTAGATTTTATCGGAAATCGTAGAACGATGAATATAGATATACCAAATTTTGGTGTTATAGGTTCGAATGAATCATTAAAAGACAGAACCACTATTAATACTGTTATACCTGATGCTTATAATGTTTCATTATCTTTTAGTGGTATGAACAAAGAAACTAAAAACTTTTTAATTAGAAGTCTAGGTGATCCAATAGTTAGAGTTAAAGAGAAAGGTAAGATATAATGGACGGCAATTATCAAAAAAATATAACTGAGTTAAGTAACTTAGATTTAACTAGGTATGAAAATATTTTTAAAGTATTCAACACAGGTGATAAAAACTATTTTTATTATAATATCGTTAAAAAAATAACAATCCCTGATAGTTTAGATGAAAGACTATTTTTTAATATTGTATTACCTACCGGTCTACCATTAACTACACTATCATTTAATGCATATGGTACAATAGATTTGTGGTGGTTAATTTTAATAATAAATAATATAACTAATCCTATTAAAGATCTCCCTGATGGTAAAAAAATAAGGTTATTAAAACCGCAATATATTGAGCAAATTTTAGATTCAATTGAATTACAATTGTAATGAGAAAAGATTATATAAAGAATACTTTAAACGGCGCTGAAGCTAAAGCCCATTCGAATAAAATTGATAATCAGTTCTATTATATTCGTGCTGCGTTAGTTAATCCGGATGGTGATAGATTAGATTTATCTAAAGGTTCGATGTATACTATATCTTTAACCGATAATCTATTTGACCCATTTTTAAAAGGTGAAGTTATGTTATATAATGATAATAATGCTATTGAGAGAACAGTACCGACACCATTGAATCCGCAAGAAGGTTTTACCTTTAGAGGAGATGGTAGAGATGTTTTATTTTTAGAAATAATACCATTAAAAAATACAAAAAAAGATTATAAACTAGAAGAAGATGCAGGTTATAATCAGGTTTTTTCACTAAGAAATCTTTTTACTGTTATAGAAGATACAGACACCATAATAGAAGGGGTTACATATAAAAAATTAAAATTATATGATTTGGATGAAAGAAAGTTAAAAGAAAAAAATATTAGCTTTAACTCTATTAATACAATAAACTTTACCGAAAATAATTCATTATCGGGCGTACCTCTATTCAATTTAGATAATGAGGAAAGAGGTAATAATACTGGCATTTTAATGAGAGAATTGCTTAAATTTGCTTTAGTGCAGAAAGATGAAGATATTTTTTATACGAGTGAAACCCCGCAAAATTCACAAGCATCTAGTGGGGAAATAAATTATCTTGATTTTGAAAATGGTAACTCAGTTATAAATTATGCAAGTAATGCGAATAAAAAAGCTATTGATGACTTAAAATATATTTATAATGTACATAATAGTAATTTAGATAGTAAAGATTTTAGTATTCTTAAAAAAGATTATTTTACCGGTAAATACACTTTAATAAATTCAAAAAGTTTTTTTGATCGAGCTTATAAAAAAGATAGCGACGAAGGAGGTACCTTTTTACTTGAAAAAATTAATATAAGTGGTGCTGGTAGTCTCAAAGTTAATAACGATGGAAGTAAAAGTCCTAAAGAAACTCCTGAATTTAATGAAAAGAGCCAAGCTTTAAATGTTAAATTTTTCAATACTAGTTTTGATATATTAAATGAAAAGGTTAACACGAAACTAGTACACGAATATGATTTTAAAAATAAAACTTTCAATATAATGCAAACAGATAGTAATATTATGAATGCAAAAGAAAAATTTGAAAATTATTATGTAAAAAATATGAAAGGTGAACCTAAGCCTTACCCTTCTCAAATAGTAACTAATTTAAAAAAATTAAATTTTAACTATGAAAATATGTATAATTTATACGGTGGTAATGAAAACGTAACCTTATCAACAGGTTTAAACAAATTATTAAAAAGCTCTATTATGACCAATTTAGGTATAGAGATTCAAATAAAAGGTCAAATGTTTAGACGATCAGGTAAATTTATAACCGTGGATAGGGATAGTTTAGATCCAAAAAATAAATTTGATGATAGATTTTTAGGGACTTATTTTATAATTAATGTTGACCATACTTTTATGAAGGACGACTTATATATTAATAGAATATATGGAGTTAAAACCTACTACTTTGATACCATACCATTTAACGAGAATTTAGACTAATGTCATTTTACAAAAAAAATATTTTACCAGAACTTGCAGATACTGTTATCAATGGCAGTAAAGAATTCTACGAAAGTAGTGAACAACTAATGGAAGCATTTCAAGGAGTGTCTTTAGATATTATTGACTTTTTTATAAAGTTAGATGAAACAAAAAGTTCCGGAAATGTTTTAAAAGACTTAACCACCAAATATATTGATTTAAATAATACAAAATTAATGGTTAATAATGTTGAACTACCTAATAATTTTAAATTATATTTAAATGAAAAATATCAAAATTTATTATATCTCTTTAAGGTAGTAATTCTTAAACAAGTAGATGATATTGACCAAAGTATATTTTCTAATTATTCTGACGATATAGGAATAACATTGGAATATAATCATAACCTTGGTCTAACAAATACACCAATATTTGATATTTTCTATCAATTAGAAGAATTCGGTGCTCCAACAACTTTACCACCGGTAATGATCAATAGGGTGAGTAAAGGTTTAATAAAGAATTTTAAAAAAATGTCTCTTAAAAATGATGCAATTTTAAAAAGAAGTCTTAGAAATATTGCTGCTTATGGTACTCAAAATGTATCTAGAACGCCTCACGGTGCAAATTTAGTATACGATAATTTTGACTTAGTTACAAGGGATATATTAACCAATGTTAAAACTGAAAAAATATTTGAAGTGTTTGGTGAAAATTTAGGAGATCTTATTACCTTTTATAAAAATTTAAATATAAGAGATCAAGAAGGTAATAAAGCGTACTTAGTAAGTTATCAAAATAATATAGAAGGTGTTCAAAATGTATTAGATATGTTTAGTAATAATATCTACTCTACCACAACTATAAATGAGGCGTTTACAGGTTATTCCGATGAGACAACAGCTCAACCTAATCCTCAATCTCTATAATTTTAGCATCATTAACTAACTGTTTAAGCAGCTCTTCCCTATTAATCGAAAGGCCTAACTTTTCATTATTGCTATCTTGTAACTCTTTTTTACTTTCAATATCCATCTGTTTTACTTGAATTTTTGCTTCATTAGCTTTATCCTGTAAAAGAATTTTATTAAGACTTTCTATAGCGGATGCTGACGCACCAACCAATTTACTTAAAGCATCAACATCTCGTGAATCCGGAGCAGATGTTATAAATTGTTTTACTTCTTCAACATAATCAACAGTGCCTTTAATTAATTTACCAGAATAGTTCAATAAGAATTTTTCTAATTCTTCTTTATCAAGTTTAAATTCATCTTTTTGTATTTCTTTAGAAGCAGCATTTACACCTTTTAATTGTGAAAGTAAATCATCAACAACAATATCTACATCATTTTCCATATAAAAATATTTAATACTAAAGTTGAATAATTAAACTAATATGGTATAATAGAGATATGGATAATGTAATTATAAAATTTATTAAAAAGCATAATGATGCAATATTACCTACAAAAGCTCATGACGGTGATAATTGTTTTGACTTATATGCGGTGGAAGATACTATTATACCGGGGAGTAAATACGGACCGGTAGATGATGTAAATATTGGTAATGCAGTAGTACCAGTTGGTATAACAGTTGGTTATATTTCAGAAGGATTTGGATTCGTTTTAAGACCTAAATCTGGTCTTGGTTTTAAAGCAGGTCTACAACCTCATTTAGGTGAGATTGATAATGGTTATCGTGGTGATTGTGGAGTTAAAATGTATAATTTTACTGATAAAGATTACACGTTTAAGAAAGGTGATAAAGTTGCTCAAATTAAGATAGAAAAAATTTACGATACAAATATCGAGTGGACTGAAGTGGTAGAAGAAGCTCAACGTGGAGATGCAGGGTTCGGCTCATCAGGTAAATAATGTATAGGCCTTTACCATCCAATTTAACTATAAAGAAATCTAAAATAGACGGGCTTGGGTTATTTTCAGTAGATATAATATCTAAAGATATTGATCTTGGGATATCTCACGTTGAATATAATAATGAAATATTTGATCAAGGTTATATAAGGACACCTATTGGTGCATTTATTAATCATTCAGATAAACCTAATTGTATTATAGAAGATAACGGTAATATGAAACACTTAAAAACTATTAAAGATATTGGTATTAATGAAGAATTAACTACAAAATATACTTTATATAAAATAGGAACATAGATATAATAAATTATGGGAAAAGTAACAAGACAAAAAATAACTGAAAGAAAAGTCGGTAATGCAAAAGTTAGAAAAACAGTAACTGTGACGGTGACAAAGCCATCAAAGAAAAGAAAATAATGTTTAATAACTTATACGTAGAAAAGTATAGACCTAAGACGTTATCAGATTTAGTATTATCTAACAATAATAGAAAATACTTTGAATCTATTACTAATGAGATACCGAATTTACTATTTGTTGGTACACCTGGTTTAGGTAAGACGACTTTAGCTAGAATATTGGTAAACGATATATTAGAGTGTCAATACTTGTATATCAATGCTTCTGATGAGAATGGTATTGATACGATACGCTCTAAGGTAGTTGGCTTTAGTCAGACGATGTCTCTTGATGGGAAACATAAAGTAGTCATCTTAGATGAGGCTGATGGTATTACCCTTGACGGGCAACGCGCACTACGTAATACAATGGAAGAATATAGTGGTATGACTCGTTTTATACTAACAGCAAATTATAAGCATAAAATTATACCTGCAATTCAAAGTAGAACTCAATTCTTCGACTTAATGCCTCCGTTTGATGATGTAGTTAAAAGAGTCGTTGAAATAGTAAAGCAGGAAGGTATTAAGATTGAAACTGATCAGAAACCTAATTTTGTTAATTTAATTAAGCAGAGTTATCCTGATATTCGTAAGGTATTGAATTGTATTCAAAAAGCTACTATTGGTAATATATTTACAGTTGATCATAGCGTTGATAGTAAAGAGATAGTTAACGTTATACATAAGCATATTGTATCTAAAGATTCTTTAAAACTGAGAAAGTATCTAATTGAGAACGAAAACGAGTTTCAGGGTGATTATCATAACTTAATGAAGCAGTACTTAAACTATGTATATACTTCTAATTTAGATGACAATCAAAAACGTCAATATATAGTTACTATCTCAGATCATATGTATAAAGACGTATTTGTATTAGATAAAGAGATTAATGCCTTTGCGTGTTGGGTCAATCTTGAGAAGGTTTAATTAAATAATTAAATGAAAGATGATTTACACTTAATAGCTGAACAATATGATGTAGTTTGCGAAGAAAGAAGAAAGCGTAATGCAATTGACAATCTTCAAACTGCTCTAGATGTACTTGGTCTAGACCCTATAATGGGTGTTGGTCCTGCCGCAGACACAGTAAATGTCGTAATATCTGGTCTCAGATCAGGGTTAGCTTTAGCAAAAAAAGAGAATGATATAGCTAAAGAACATGCAATTAACGCTGGTATATCCGCTATATCTTTAATACCATTTGCAGATGTAATTAAACTATTAAAATTCCGTAAATTAGGTAAACTCGCAAAGCCAGCAACCAAGTTAGCTGTAGTAGGTGGTAAAGCTGCTAAAGCATATGGTGCAAAGAAAAAGCTAGAGAGAATTGCTAATGCTAGATCTCAAAAATCAGATCAAGATAGTATCGATATCTAGATTAAAATAAAAGCCATCATCGCTAATCCGGCCCCTGTTTTTGATTTCAAGACCGAACCAGTATTGTCTAAAACTTCAAGCCACCATGCTTGTTTTTTATGTTGATATTTTTCTGCTAAATTGTCTGCTAAAGTTTTTTTCAGACGAAGAATTTCTGACTCAGAAAGTTTATCACCTTTTTCTACTATTTCAGCCAATTCAATTTCTTTTTCAAAATTCTTTTCAAAATCTACGTCATCGTTATACTTTTCCAGCCTTTCCTTATTTTTACCTATAACGTAAGTTATAGCTTTACCTATAAGTCTAGCTCCAAAAAATACCGAGGCAGTTGCAGCAGCTGCTTCAAGAATAGTTCCAAAAAATTCCAAAACCCATTCACCGAACTTTTCAACGACTCCCATGGGTCCACTTTTTACGAACTCATAAGCAGTTTCAGCCGCATTAAATATCGTATCCTTCACTGCACCTTCGCTCACTGCATCGATCAGCGCTGCAGCGCCTTCAGCTGGCGCAGTTCCTGCATTTGTTGGGATAGCCATAAACGGCGTCCACTCTAATAAAATCTCTTGGAATATAGCTTCTGCTTTTGCATCCTCGTAAAACTCTTGGAAATTTTCCATTAGCAATCTTCTTCGTCGCTAATTCTTATTTGATCTGCTTTATCTAAAGCAGCTTGTCCAAGTTTTTTAAGCTGCTCTGATGTAAGGTAGTTTAAAGCTTTCATTATACCGTCGAGCCCGATACCGGCTGTTTTTGCTGCTACTCCTGTTGCTGCTAATCCAACTTTACCAGCTGTTTTACCAGTCATTTTAGCAGCACCTTTAGCAAAGTCGCCGAATCCTTCTTGTACTTGTGCGTAAGCTTCTTCTATTAATTGTGTGTCTTTGTTTTTCATAAAATTATCCGTTTATTGGCATGTAATTAGAAGTATAACTTTCATTTACTGCTGGTGATGGTGTGGCTGGAGATGAAGGAATCTTAGTATTTTGTCTTGGATTTGATAATTCTGATTTCTTAACTGAATCACCTTGTTGGGTCATTCTAGTAGTTTCAATCTCGTCTTCTTCATCTACTTCTTTTGGATCAATTTGAACCTTATTGTCATATACTGTATCAGGGTCTGTCGGTGTTCTATTATTATCTTCTGCTTCAATAGGCTCGAGCATATCACTAGTAACTGTAACTTGACCTTGCTGGTTAGTTAAACCAGGTGCTAATTCTTTCGCAACTGTAATATAGAAAAAATTACCCCTATTATCACTATTACCAGGTGCAGATGAAGGGTATTCAGTAGATATATTCTTTACTTTATAATTACCATCTGAATCAAAATAATCGTCAATATATTTTTGTTGTACTTTATTTTGATTCTTATAACCTTCTTTTGATTTATAATCACTAGCCAATTTAACTAATCCACCGGTAGTAAAGCCACTGTTCATGTATTTTTGAATATTTTCTATTAAATTTAAGAATTTCTTTGCCATAATATATTTATATTTATGTTATCTATTAGTTTTTTCTATTGTTTTTAACCAATGTAACTAAAAGTTAAAACCTTTTTTGTTTATAAATATTTATTAATGTCCTCTCAAGTAAATATATTCGCTAATTTTGATACAACAGCAGTAATTGACCCTGAAATGTCATATTATAATTTGCCGCGGAATGAATTACCTGTATTAAATCAAATAACAGCGTCTAGCCGGTTAATAATAAATGCAAATACTCCTATCAATATCGATAGGCTTTGGATTACTACAACCGGTATTGACGGGATAGGGTATACCGATACTACTTTTAACTTGGATAGTAATTATTTTCAAAATCAAATAATTTACTTTACAGTTAGAGCAAAAACACTTAACAATTATCCTGCAAAATATATTAACAATTTTTCATTAGGTGATGGTGAAACTATAGAAAACATTTTTTTAGAGTTAGTAGATGGTGATCAAACTCTAACAGCGACATTTTCAAGTGATTTTGGTAATCTTTCAGCTGATTTATTTGGTGGCTATTTCAAAGGAGCATTTCAATATAACGGTGTTGGTAATAATCTCAAGATAAAAGCAAGAATTACTGATACTACTAATGGAGGTACCCGTGAAATTAATGGGGAAAGTAATACGTTTAATATTATACCATCTGTTAGTGGTAAAGAATTTAGAAAAATTAATGAAGATAACGATCAACGTAAGAATTTTTTAAGTTATTTATACCAACCTAATTTAAAAGATAACCCTAAATTCTTTAGTGATATTATCGGTCAAATAGTAGGTGATTCAGTTGACCCAGACACATTAGGGGTTAAATTGTATGAAAAAATATCTAATTTTTTAATAAATTCGAACGATATTGATTACGCAAATGTAGATAATTTGATTAGTAATTTGAAACTTATAGATAGTAACGTTAATAAATTTTCAGAAAAGTATCCAGCAAGTCTAAAAAGAATAGTAGACTTTTTTAGTGTCAATAAATCAAAAATGATACCAGTAAAAAATTATTTTAATCAAAGTTTTAATGATAAAGGGAGACCTAGTAGTGGTTTTGGTAAAAATCTAGGATCAGAAATTACTTTAAGCACAACATTAACTGGTGGTGAATATTTTAAACCTATAGTTGCATATGAAAAATTCGGGGAAAGATACTACTTATTAAATACAGACCCTACTAGTTCCTTTGATTTCCGATATTTAGGTATTAATAGAACCTTTCAAATATCATCATACAATACAAGATGGGGTTGGGGGTTAGATCTACCAAGAGGTGTTGGTGATTTTACTAATATGCTCGATGCTTCTGGTAATAATTTAATTTTAGAAGAGGGCGATTTTAGAATTTTAAATGAACGAGACGGTATTTCACCTAATAATATAAGTGATTATTACACGTTTTACGAATATATATCAACTATTGATAATAGCAATATATATGCATTTTATGACGATACAAATATAAACACTAATTTAGATTTAACCACGTTAAGTAGTATAGATGATAGTATCGATAGCATTATTCTAAAAGATATTTACTCAGGTTCAAATTTAATCTAGATTTGATATTATATATTGGTAATTTAAATAACTGTATCAAATTGATTAATAATTTTCATTATAAATATTAATAGATGTCTTTATCTCCTACATATAAAAATTTTAATAGTTTAAAACCTGTATATTTTTTAGACCCTGATGGTAAAATAGATTTTATTAATGAAGATGCATACACCTCGCAAGGTTTAAATCTATTAACTTACAATGTTAATAAAAGTGCCACTGATAGTTTTGTTAAAAATTATACAGTTAATAATTTAATAAAAAATAAAAGTTCGAACGATATTTTTGATTTTCGAGATGATATAAAAATTCAAGATTTAAATACTAAAATAACGTTTAACTCAACTCAAAGTGATTTAAGTGGTAGTTTCTTTCTTCAATGCTTAACAAATAGTACAGATGAAGATTCGCAAATTACATTTAATATCGATGTAAGTGATCCTGCTGGTGATAAATTTTTAATTGATTTTAAAGATAATAGCTTATGTACAGTATCGTTAGTTGATGGTAAACTTAAAAAGTTTTTGTTTAACGACCCAACTAAAGAAGCTTTAATTTTTAAATTTATAGATAATATAGTTGTACCAACCTCGAGTTACGAATTCGATTATTTTTATGATGAAACTAATAATAAGTTAAGGCTTTATAAAGATGAAAAAATTGTAACAACTATTAAAACGTTATTAGTTACTAATTCAGAAATAGTTTCAACTGTCAATGGTAGATTAGAATTTGTAAATGTATCCCTTTCATCTACAATTAATTCTATTGGGTTATCAGCAATAACTGAACAAAGATTATCAAATGGTACAATAACGGTTGATCCAAAAACTAAATTATTAAAAAGAAATAATATAGATCAATTTGCATATTACGATTTTCAAAATAATTATGCTTTATCAAATGATACAGTTTCAGGTATCAAATACGACTTTTTAACTTACTATACTTATAATAATATTTTTTCTGGTAGTGAAATAATAGGAGTAAGTGGGTTTGAACCTCTACATATCGATCAACCGGTATGCTCTGCACCAGTTAATGGACCATTAACACCATCTCTAAGTTCAATTGAAGTAAATAAAAACTATGCTAATTTAAATTTGTTTAATCTTAAAAATCATATATCTAGTGATAATATTGTATATGGGTCAGGTTCAGAAGATGCAGACGATGATAAAGAATATAGAGGTCGGGAATATCAGAATTTTACTAATCAGAAAAGTAAAGAAACGGATTCCGATAATATAAATTTAAATTATACATTTTTCGATAGTGAATTTAAGATAGGTTCGAAAGATTTTACCGCATTTACAATGCCAGATAATTTATTCCCCTTTAAGAAAATTAATATTAATGATACAGGTTTAGCTGGTAATGGTTCTTTTGCTGCTAGTAACCCTTATTTTAGCGATAAAGTCTTTAAACTTACTGATACTAATAGAAATAATCTGCAATCAAGCTTTATTGAAGATGAAGAATTTTTAGTTTTAGATGATGATGTTAGTTTGTTTGTATTGCAAAGCGGTGATCTTTTAGGATTTCAATCAATTAATGATACTCAAATAAATGATATTTTCGGTACTTATTTATGTACCTGGTTAAAAGGAGATGGGGTTACAGACGGGGTATGGTATGATAGGTATTATCTTCCTAAAAATGAATCATATACAATATCATTCTCTGGAGTATTAAATCCTTTTAAAACCTCAACACAAGCTGCGGATTATTTTAACACTCATGGAACTGATTTATTATATTACGATTTGAAGAGTAATTTTACCTTTGAACCTAAAGCGTCGTATGTATATCAACGTATAAATAATAAACAAATTAATCAAGTTATTGATAATCAAAAAGATAAATTAATAAGGGATACATTAACTATACAAACATCTTCTGTACAATTACAAAAAATTCCAGAAATAAATTTTGATAAAATAAAAGGTTTTGATAATATAGATATACAAGCAATACCAAATAGAGATTTTAACGTTAGTTTTGAGTTACAACTTGATACATTATCATCCCTAGATACTTATCAATTATTAGGTAATTTATATGAAGATGGATTTTCATTAAAAAGTAATCACTTTTTTACACCTTTTATATTTATACCTCAAGGAAATGTACTTTATATATACGATAATAATTTTAAATTATTAAGAACAAATAAATATGAAAGTACAGCAAATATTTTAGATGTTCTTTATGTAGAGCAAAATAATAATTTTGTTTTAGTATGTGATAATAAATTAATAAAAACAAACTATTTCGGTGAAACATTACTTGAGAGGGTACCGAAATCTCAAACTGGGCCAGATGTATTAGTATCTGAAATAATTAAATCATATAAGAGTAGAACCTTTTACGGTTATAATAATGTACTCATATTTACTAATAGTTTTAATGTTAGAGACCCAATACTTAATTTAGATTTAAATAACTTAATACTTACTAAAGATGAAGGTTTAATTTTACAATTAGAGAGTGATGAGCTTTCTGCATCATATCAAAGTTTAGTACCTACCAGTGATGGTTTTAGATTTTTAGAAGGAAAAGTTCCTACCAAACTCAATGAAAACGTTGCTTGTTCATTAGATAACACTGAAAGGTATATATCTACACAATTTATACCTGGTGGTGCATTTTTAAACACACCTTTATCATCTATTTTAAGCGGAGGAGTTATTGAAGATCGATCATTTACGGAAGCGTCGTTTACTGAATTAGCATCATACTCTGCTACTAACCCGGCTTTTGAGCAATTTTTTACATTTAGAAAATCTGGTAGTTCACGTATTTTATTTGACTTAGCAGACGTTTCACAATTTGAAGACCCAATTTTAGATTCTACTAATTCCAAAATTTATGATATTAATGCTGCTGGTGATCGACTCTTTGTTCAGTATTTTAATGTAAGTGCAAGTCAAGGATTTATACAAGAATTTACATCAGAAAGATTTAAACTATCCGCATATAAACTAAATACTAATGCGACAGAAGGATATAAAATAGATTTTATTGAAGAGAATAAAGAATTAAAAATTCTATCATTTACTAAAGATTCATCTTCCAATATTATAGTAGATAAAATTAATGCGAATGATGGAGTGTTAGAAAATACTTACGCTTTACAAATAACCGGGGTAGATACTAATGTTCAAAGTGTATATGTAGCAAATCAAGAAATTGCCGGTAGTATATTTAGTACTTCAACTAATTTAAGTTCAAAATATATAAATGGTATATATTATAACCGAAGATTTAATACCCAAGAATTTGCAGAAATTACCAATTTCAACGGTAGTTTAGCTAGTTTATTTGAGAATCTTACAGGTAGTAAAGCTCATATAAACCCTACTAGTTACTATAATATTCATACAAAATATAATTCATATAGAGATAAACTTATATTTAAATTTAATTTAAATGCTGTAGTGGATATAGATGTAATAACAGAGAAATGGGATCAAGCAGGTCCTCCTTTAACTGCAACTGGTTATAGCTCTTTTGAATGGAACCAACCCGGTAGAGGGCTAAGTGCTTGGGATGGAAGTCTTCTAGTTACAAGCTCAGAGGATACAAATAATGCAGAAATTATTTTTGAAATACCAAATCTTGATATTAAAAATTATATGAATTTAGATTTTGATATCAATAGTGGTATAATAAAATTATATAATAATGGTATATTCCTAGGGGACATAAAGTTTAATCCAAATTTAATACCTATTCAAAGAATAATTTACCCAGAACTTTTTATTAATACCCAAAATATACGCAATATACCAATCGATAAAATTATAACAGATATACCGTATAATAGTAAAGGTGGTACGATGAAAAACTTTAAGGTTCATAACACTTCTTTCGAAACTAGTTTAATTAATTATTTAGAACTCCAGACTAAATCAGTCGATCCATTATATTTTAGAATACCATGCGCAACTAGAAATAAAACTGAAGAAATTGATACAATGTTTAATTATAATATACCAGGTAACGTTAGTAATTATGTAAAAGTGAATATTAAGAATATTGATATAAATAATGATGTTAAAGTACAATTAGAGAATTATTTAGAAAGTTCTGTTAAAGTTGTAGCCCCTTCACAACAAAAATTAATTTATAACGTAGATTAGAATAATATGTCAACAAACGAAATATCAGCAAATTATTATATTGGTCGAGATTTGATAAATACATCAAGCGATGAATATAAACAAATTACTACATCTAAGAAAATAGGATTTACAAATGGTAATAACTTCAACTTAAATGGTAGTAACTACATCGGTTATTATAATTCAGAAAATAGTATTTTTTATAAGACAAAAAATTTACAACGACAAGAATTAACAATACTTGAAAACGTTAATACAGATATAATAAATTCGGTAAAGTTTTTCGACCGGACGATATATAACCCGATAGTACCGTCGTATACTTTAGATGATTTATTATTTAAACCTAATGAAATTATAAATAAAAATTCAATAAATTTTAAATTAAATCTTTTATATGAAAATTTTGTCGATCTTTATAGATTTAATAATATATCTGACCCTTTAATACCAGATAAGTATGATGGTTATGCGGTATTATCAGCTACTGATGCAGGGACAGAATGGGAATGGGTGGCTTCAAATAAAAGATTTATATCTGGTGGGTTGGATCCAAGTTTAGTACCTTTATCTGGTTATAATTCTGAATTTGAAAATGTTGATCATGTCAATTCTTTAGCAATTAAAAGTACTAAAACTGCAGATGAATTTAGTTTATTTGTAAGCACCAGTACAAATGTATATGCTTACCAGTTGGATGATAATAACACAAAATTTGATTTCGTATTAAGTGCAACTGGGTTAGGTATAAATAATGACTTAGATTTTATAAATATAACAAGTATTGCTGCTGATAAAGATAATGATATTTTATATATTAATGATAGAGGTAGGCAACAGATATATAAAACTAATATAAAAACTGTTGTTAATAAAGATAGAACAGGTGTAAGGCAAATTGAAATTTTAAACACAATCGGTGGTGAAGGTAATGATGATACTAATCTAAACGATAATATATATGTAGAGTATGGTAATAAAAATGTTTTTGTATTCGATAAACTAACTAGTTCTATTAAAAAGTTTAGTGATCAATTCGTATTTAAAAGTAAATATACAAATACAAAATTTTTCACTGACAATGGATTTACTAGTATGACGTATAATAATACCTTTGATTTGTTATACATATTAACTAAAAATTTCATTGTAATAGTTTTAGATGCTAATAATTTAAATGAAATAGATAGATACACATTTACAAAAAACCCTTTCGAATTTGAAATACCATTGATTGGTAAATTTGAAGAAGCTAGAAAAATAGTTTTTTCTGAGAACAATAGTAATATTTACTACCTTCAATCAAATAAAAATGTTTATAAATATTTTGTAAATTCTCAAAATGAATTAATAGAAAGATTTACCATAGATATTACTTTCGATTCTGTTTCTTTATGGAATACAATTTTTTCTGAATTTTCTGCAACCAATATACGGTGGGATAATTTACCTGATTTTGATAAATTTACTTTAGCTTCAACTGGTTTAAATATTATTGGTAGTAATATTGATAATCGAGATAAAATATTATTATGGGCAAATACTAGAATATTAAGTTTTGAAGAAACCAATGATAATGTTTCTCTATTGAATACAGTCACACCTAATTTTTATAAAAAGAGTGAAATATTTATCAATAATGAACTTTTTAATAATATAACTTTAAATTCTACCCTTTATAGGCACTTATTTAACTTAAATCTTTTAAGTTCCAATTTAAATAAACAATTATTAGCAGAATACGATACTGTATTAAGCGACGGCTATTTAAAATTTAAAGATTTTGTTGAAATCAGTTATAATGATAAAAAATCTTTAGACCTAGATGATCAAAAACAATATTTTGTAGGTGTTAATGAAACGTTAAATGGTAATACATTAAATAGAGTTTTAACTAGTATTTTTAATTACCAAGAAAAACTAATAAAAATAGTTGAAATCATAAAACAGGGTAAAAGGATAGCCCCTTCTAAGACAGTTTTATTAGATAAATAATATATATGTCAAGTGTAACAGGATTAGGCGGCGAAATTATAGCATTTACATACCCGGCTTTGTTAAAAATATCGGATAATGATATAATACCAAGTACAACAGGTATCGGTAGACAACCGCCTGCAGTCTTTCAAAATAGTAATCGTTTAAATCCTCCCAATGCTAATACAGTTATAAGCGATGGTGTTGGACAAGCATCTTCATTATCGATAGGTTTGCAAAACGCTGGCGTTACAATAAGCGGGCCTACAATAATTAATGGTGAAGATCAAAATAATATTGTAGGTGATAAGTTACTTGAAGTACAAAATGGAGGAGTGTGTATAGGCACGAGATTGCAAGTAGCAAATGGTTTAGATGGGGCGACATGTACTAATGTTATTTGTGGTACTACTCAATTAAGAATAACAAATCATGATGGCCTTGCTACTTTCTGTGCCAATGCCTGTATGTTGTGTGATTTAAATGTTTGTGGAACTACATTTGTAGACGATATTAATGTTGCAGGTAATTTATCAGTAAATGGTTCAATTACTTCGCAAAATGATATAACAGCGTTTTATACTTCAGATAAAAGATTAAAAAATAATATTATTAAAATTAATAATTCAAACGATGTTATAAACAATTTAAATGGTTACACTTATGATTGGGATGAGAAGTCTGGTAAAATAGGTAAAGGTACCGGTATTATAGCACAAGAAGTTAAAGAGTTAATTCCATCTGCGGTAAGAGAAAATCAAGATGGTTACTTATCTGTCGATTATGTTCAATTAATACCTCACTTAATTGAAGAAGTAAAAAGTCTAAACAATAGAATTAAAACCTTGGAGAACAAATAATGGCTAAATTAACAGGAGAAAATATAAACGAATCGTATGAAGGCATACTTAAAACTATTAATAATGGTAAATTAGACGGAGGACAAACTACTAGAATAACAGACGCTTTAGGTTGTTGTTCTGCTATAAGTTTAGGTTCAGGTGATAGTAATTCCTTATTTCACGGTTCATTAGTAAGTAGTGGTCCATTTTTAGCATGTCAAGGTATAACTACGAATACTGATGTTTGTGTTAAAGGTAGTCAGACGATAGATAATAATTTAATAGTTTTAGGCGACACAATAACAGATGGTCTTACTGGTGGTCCTTTTTTATTAACTGGTGCTGGTACATTTAATAATGGTATATCTTTTAATGATTGTATATCAGTTTGCGGTCAAAGCAATCTAAGAAATACTTGTATCTGCGGTAATTTATGTGTATCTGGAACTATTAACTCCGGAGCTATTAATTCTACTGGAGATATAACAGCTTTTTCTACTTCTGATAACAGATTAAAAGATAATTTAAGTCCAATCGATTCGGAAAATTTTGTTAGTAATTTGACTGGTTATGAATTTGATTGGAATAGTAGATCTAAAAGATCTGGAAAAGGTAAAGGTATATTAGCTCAAGACTTATACAACATTGATGAAAGTTTAGTTAGAGAAAATAGTGATGGTTATCTAACAGTAGACTATACAAGTCTTATACCAGTTTTAATTGAAGAGGTAAAAAGATTAGGTAAAGAAATACAAGAACTTAAAAAACTAAATTAATTTAAGATTATTATACTAGTTACCTGGTCCAGGTTCGTAAAAATGAAATGTTCCAAATCCAGAAGTACCTAAAAGAATTGTATCGGTAGCAGAAGTAGTTGAGACATGTAATTTACCAGATTCAAATTTACCGTAAATAAAATCACTAGTTGTTTCAACCCCATCTATTACCTTAAAATTTATATCAGGAGATGTGAAGAAAAAACTTCTATTTTTATATTGAAAATCAGGGTTATTAATATAATTAGCTTCATTTTCTAATGGTGAAGCATTCTTATCGACGGTTAAATTTATTTTATAATTATTAGCAGATAGTAATCTGGATGTATGTAATGTATTAAATCTAGTGATATAAAATTTAATTGTCCCTTCACTTTCATTTTGTTGGGTACCATCCTGAGATAAAAATATCTTATCTGGTACTGCATCCTTTACATTCAACATATAGCTATCTTTGGACCTAAAAAATGAACCTGCACTTGAAACGACAACCAATGTTATAGGGAAATTACCTGATGTTTTGTATTCATGAAAAGCAGATAAATCGTTTTCAATTATTGTTCCATCACCAAAGTCTATAAAAAAATTAGTATCAGAAATGGTAGGATCAACAGTTAAAAAATTTGGTATTGCATAAATTCCTCCTAAACTACCTGAATATATACGATCACCAGTAACTGGGGTAGCTGATGTATTTGATAAAGTAAGATTAAAATCTTTATCATATATATTCAAAGGTACATCAATACCTGATAATGGGCTGTAGTCTTTATTGAAACTGTACGACATATTACAAATTCTCTATAATAATATTAGATAATATTGATTTACCTTTTAAATACGGGTATTTAAAAAATGGTAATAATAAATCACTAGAAATTAATTCAATATCATTTTCAGGGTATATAGGGTTTAATGCGAGAAGATTAATACCATCTACCTCATTAATTGTTTGGTTGTTTATAATTCTTCTTGTTCGTATTTGCTCAACCCCACCGACTTGAAAAATTTGGTTGCTTAAATCTTTTAAACTTACCAAACTACCTAAACCTAAAGATTCAAAGTAATTAACAAATATATTATTAATTCTTTCTTTAATAGCTTCTGTACTAGTATTACTTAAAATATCCCTCTTAATAACTAAAAACGATTCATTAGATATACTTGATGTAATGTCATCCGGGGTTTGACCAGTTCTTACACCTAAACTAAATGATGTGTAAACTGGATCAACAGGTACAACATTTATATTGGCTTGCTGCTGTTGTCGAAAAGAATTAACAATAGATGATTTCTGAGATGTTGTAAGATAATTTAAATTATCATTTGCATCTACATTGTTAAATTTAGAAACTAAAAATAGGTATATGTTATTTGCTTGATTAATAGAATTAAAATTAACTTGATTGAATAAAACTCTACTATCATCGTTCGGTTTATTTAAACCGATATTTAAGAAATAATTTAAATAACTATCTACATAATCATTATTATTAATAACTTTAAAAGATTTTAGAATTTGTGAAAAGTTAGCATCTAAAAAATTGTTATAATCTTTTAAAGTTATAATTCTATTTTGAAGTTGAAAGTTTTTAGAAGCATTATTTCTAATACTTTCAACATCTTCTTTTAAAATTGGATCGGTTGATTGTAATGGGTTTGAAAAACTTAAAAAAGGGGTCTGATTTAATCTTATAAAATTAAAAGTACTATCATAAATATCCCTACTAATTTGTGTAAATCTTGGAGTTACATAAAAATTTAAAATATTACCATCTAATATTCCTGGTGAAATAACACCAGTGGCACCTGAGCTTTGAATATAATATATAAGAATACCATCACCTTCATTTAATTTTTTACCGAATATACCGTTTCCAAATTTAAATTCATAAACTCCGTTCTCATTTAATCTTTTTTCATAAACTGTAGAATCTGGACCTTCTAAAAATAAACTCGTAGTTTCAGTAAATTCTACTATTTTTTTAGTATTAACATCTTGAATAAAAATATCAATCGAACCACTGTCGATATTAATTTCAACACTATTATCACTATTTTTAACTGCTAAAGGTACAGATTCAAAATCTTCACCTAATGCAAAAACTTGCGGATATTCAATATACTGCCCTTGTCTTAAAATATTTTCACTAGAAAAATTCTCCAATGCTTGGTCACCATCTACTGTTTTATTAAAAGTACAATCATCTATAAACGAATAATAGACACCTCCAGCAACAAAATAACTATATCTTTGTATGGTATATGCATCTTTAGGAAGTTCACTACTAGCAGTCACATCAAATGTGAGTAAAGATGTTTGATAGCCTTTCGGTTTATAATCAATTAGCTTAACGATTCTATTCATATTTTCATATATACTAGTATCGGTAAACATTGTTTCAGAAGAAGTTTGATTTAAGTAAAATAATAATAAATGATAGCTATAGGCAATAACGTCAATAATAGATGACATATTACTACCTTCAAAAGATTGGTCAGTGTATATACCACCATCGTTAAGTCTTGTTTGAATTAATTCCTTTAGTGATTTAGCATCAAAAGCTGCATAAGCATCTCTTGATAAACTAAAATCAGTTAAATTTTTTATTGCCATAATTATATTTAATTAAAACTATAAAAACCAGATTTGTTTAAACGGCCTTTTAAGTTAAGGGGTCTATTTTCAAACTCCGGAATATTAATTTCAATATCTAATTCATATTCTTGCTTTTCAATATCTGCAGTTATTTCAATAAATACTATTTTAATTCTCGGTTCAAAACCTGCAACAGTGTTGTTTATATTCTCACCAATAACAGTAGCTCTTGCTTTCGATACCGGTAAAAATAAAAGGTCTCCAAAATTCATACCGAATTCAGGATTTAGTATTTTTTGCCCTGGAAATGTTGTAATTAGATTTATTAATGAATTTCTAATTGCTTCGAAATTTATCGATGTATTTAAATCTTTTAAATTTTCAGGACTATTAGCATTATCACCTTTAACGATACCTACATTAACGTTTAAATCAATATCTTTATATATAATATCTTCTGTTTGTTTCCTTAAAGGCTCTAAAATGTTTAGTTTAATTGGCATATAGATATTTAATTAAATTGCTTAGTAAGTGTGGGGTAATGCGACTGTCGAAGTTATACTTTCCACTGTACTGTCTCCCCAATTTACATTAATGTCTGAATCATCGAACCTAGCCGTTACTACTACAGTTGCACCTGGTACAATTTTATCAAAATTTAGTATTTTACCAATACGTGTTGGTATAGGTTCAAACGGTGCGGTTATAGTAGATGTTGTAGTATCTTGATCAATAAAATTGTAAATTGTATTATTTTTATCTATTAAATTGCAAATATAACTATCTACATTGTTTTTCTGACTATTTATTATTCTTAAATTAGATGGGGTTAAATCTGCAGCAATTTTAAATAATGTTAAATTTACGCTGGCAGTTTTACCATTTTCGTAATAAAATTTTATTACCCCAGTCGAAGAGATGCTACTATTAAACGATGTATAATGGTGAGTAAAGTTATCTAATTTTAAACTACCAGATGGTAAAAAGTTAGAAAAACGGGTTTCAGTACTACCATCACCATAATTAATATCAGCTTTATATAAACTTATCTCATTAGAATTTTGAACCACTCGATCTAAAATAAAGTTAACACTTACATTACCTGAATATGCAAATGTTAATGAAGTAAATGTATCAGTACTTGGAAAAGGAATTGGTGGTAAAATAATGTCTTTATTACCATATAATACATTTTGATTAAAATTACCACCACTTGGTGAATATATATTATATGTTGTATTATTACCCTGAAATCTTACCTTTTCATTTTCATAAGGTATAACATTATCATTATAATTTGTGTATAATATATTTTTAATTTGTTGAACTTTATCATTAACTATCCTAAAATTAAAATAATGTATAACTAAATTATCCTTATCCGTAGTATCGTATATATTTTCACGCGTGAAAGTAGTAGTTAATAAAAACGTATTATCATAACTATTAAAAGTTAAGTTACTATTAGACAAACTTTTAATTTTAATTTGATTATCAAAGGTAAAAGCTTCTTTAAAGTAACTTGATGTTTCATTATTTCTTGTACTGATTTCTTGTATAGTCTTTTTATTAGTATCATACTTAAATAATTCAAAGTAAAAACTATTAATATATGGAGAGTTTAAATCATTAAGATTTATATTGAATTTATAAATTGAATCGTTATGATAACAATCAGGGGTTATAAAAGATATATCCGTATTATCCTTTTTAATTATTAATGGTGATGATATCTGTTCTATATAGTTACCATCGTATTTAAATGTATCAATAATAGAAAAGGAACTTAGATCTATGCTAATGGTGTCTTCATACACATTTATATCTGATATATTACTGTTTATAATTTCATTATATAATTGTGAATTATTTTTAAATTTATCATATATTAAATTAAAACTGGAAGCAGTTAAAGGTGTTAATGCTTTTGTAGTTGCATCTTTAATAAAAATCTTTTTAAAAGTATATAATTTATCAGTCAAACCTGATAAACCTTCAATATGATCTATACCTGGAAGAAAGTATCTATTTTCAGATAAATCAATTGTATTACCCGATTCAAACGCAGCTTTTTGTATAACTGTTGTATCAGATGTATTTTTAATTACACCTTTATTGGTTATCATTTGAATATATTCATTACCATATATATCTGTCTCTATTTTATCTACAGAACCGTAATTAGTGAGATCAGTTATGGTATCACCAAAGGTACCATTATTAGTTATATTAAGTCGTCTATTTTCAATAGATTGATATGAATGAAAATAATGATTTCTTTCGTTTGCTTTTACAGTAGATCGGGAAGAAGAAGATGAAATATTTTTATAACTGCTTTTATCAAAATAAAAGTTAAAGGGGTTGTCTCTTTTTGTATTACTTAAATTAACAACATCACCATATTGATCAGGGTCTGGAAATATATAACAAAAATTATCTTTTAATTCGGGTTTTATTTTTTTGATATATTCACCATCTACTCTTAAAATTGAAAATTTAGTTGGGTTAAAAAATAAACCAATATCTCTTTGAAATCCGGATGGGTATGCTTCTTTAGCTAGCGTTGAGGCAAAGTTAATGTTAAAGAAATTTTTAGCTTTATTTTTAGCCTCAAATAATTTACCTGAAACAAAGTTTGTTTCAGTTGTACTTAGATAGTAATAATCAGTACCTACCAAATGCTCAGCTAGCTCAGCTTCATATAAAACTCTATATGTATCGGTCTGGCTAGTAATTTTATAATCAATAAAATCATCCCTTTGTAAAAAACTAGTATTTACTTCATTGAATTCAACTACAAGATTGTAGGGATTTAATTCAGAAATGGTAATATTATTATCATTTAAAACATCTACCAATGCTTGATCTATATCTAAGAAAGCATTTTTATTTATATCATTGGTTATATATGTTTCGTTTGGATTGACCGATGCAGGATTCACATCAAAATAATCATTAAAGGTATCGTAACCTAATTCAATATCAATATCTAAAGCAGAAAGAGAAATTATATTACCAGTGTAATCTGGACTAATAAAAAAATTATTAATATTATTTCTAATTTGATCCTTTACACTTAAATTACTACCTTTACCTTGTTTATCTCTTAATTCTCTTTGAAAGGTATTTCTTTTTTCTCTATAATAGTTTAGTATTTCGACAATTTTATCTCTGTAAAACGGTATAACTTTAGTAAGTGAATCATCATCGTCTAAATTAATTGTATTAAAAAATCTACGTTGTTCTTGACTTGAATATTTTAACGTTAAATCATTAAAAAAGTTTTTGTAAATTGCTTTTATGTTAAGACTATTACCCTTATTATTTTCATAATCACTAGTTTTCCATTTTTCTAAATATTTTTTATATTGGTTAAAATTTTCTAAATCATTATTATCTATAACTTTTACATAGTTAAGATACTCAACAAAATTGAAAGGTTTATCGACATCAAATTTATCATCTGATAACGTATTGGTTATACTATTATTGACTTTATATTCTGTAAATTTAATCATCTTTTATATTATTTAATATGGGTTAATAACTATATGTCAACACCTAACACTGTTCCTGATGCTTCGGCTGCGGTCTGCTCCTCGTCAACAATTATTCCACCAGAATCAATAGTTCCGGTGAATGTATTACCTTCGGTAATCGTTTCACCAAGTTCATTTACCGTATCTGAAATCGCACTTGGTATCTCGGTACCGTCGAAAGCTGGAGGAGCAGGTGTCGGTGCCACTGGAGTCTGTGTATTTATTGTAGGTGGTAACGGTGCTTTTATTTCCTCAACAGTAATTCCAGATTTTTGAGTGTTAAACTGAGGTGATGCAATAACTCTATTCTCACTATTTATACCTTGATTTTTGGCTGAGTTACGTGTACTTTCATTTGAATCAGTTAATGTCAATGGTATATTTTCAAATGCATGAGTATGTGGGTATGTAGCAATTGTATCTGGTAATGATGGTGTACCTGGAGGTCCAAATCCACCTCCAATAACAGCGAATTGCCCTTGTGATGAACCATAAGCGACACACACATATCCAAGAATTGCTCCCATAACTGTTTGACCTAAAGCTTGAGTTGTTTGTGTTATTTGCGTTTCTGATGGAGCAGTAACATGTTGTAAATATGTTTCCCCTTCAACTGATAAACCTCCACCGATAACAACATTATTATTGACACCTAAACTACTATCTACAAGAACTTGTCTCTGTCTTTTATTGCGTAATTTTAAAATATCAGCACTAATATTAATTACTTTACCGTCAATATTTACTTCATTTTCTGAACCAATATTAACTTGTTGACCAGCTATGTTGGTAATACTACCTGATATATTTGTAGGTCCATATGATTTTAAATTGATACCTCCGGCCCCGACCATAACATTATACCTATTGTTAACATTTAAATTATAAGTACCACCAGGTAAGTCTTGAACATCAACATATTCAAGCAATGGACCGGCATCGCTATTAACGTATGTGGCTTTACTACCGACAAGAACTTCGTTATTCAGTAATTTACCTATTGGATCAAATCTAATACTACCATAATCATTCATGACTGTACCGATATTTTCCAATTTATTTTTACTAATTTCAATAATTTCGTTACCTCCGAGACCAAAATCCTTTTCTTTAACCATTAAGTCTCCTTGAATATTTAAAATTTCTTGACTTAAATTTTTATCTTCGGGGTCCCATGAACCATCTTGTGTAGATGGACTTTTACCATCCCCATTTGGAAAACGCTTTCCAGCTTCTCCAGGCCATTGTTCATCAGTAGTACCGATATTTGCCGCGGCAGCTTTTTCAGGTTTTAGAATTCCAGCTAATAATGTCAGATTATTATCATAATATGGAAGACCTCCACCCTGTAAGGCTCCTGAAATATTTAAACCTGTAAAAACGGAAGTGTCAAACGTATTTAAATTATTTAAAGTTACAAATTTATTAGTCTTAGTTACAGGGAAATCAGCAAAAGTACCGGACCGTGCTTGTTGTATACTATTAAGTTTTAATATAATATCTCCGTTAGATTTAACGTTATTATTTTCAGCACGTTTGATATCAAACAATTGTTTTTTATCTTGCATAACCCCAAAAGCTAGTTTCCATTCATTGAAAAAATCTTCATTCAAGTTACCAATTTTTTTATACTTATCTCTTAAAATTATTTCATCATAATTCTTACCAGTAAATTCATTTTTAAACCCTTTAACGGTACTAAATTCATCATTAATAACTAACTTTTGATTATTTTTAGTAGCAAGTTCTGAATTTGTATTATTGTTAAATTCTTTAAATGAACCTGAATAATGGGTTAGTTTAATTTTTTCATTATGGTCTGTATTATTGATTTCGAAAGTACCACCTTTTTGATTTAGTACATATTTATTTCTATATGTTTTTACATTATAATCTTCTTCAGTAGAGCTGCTATCGTAATTTTCAAACTTACCTGGGTAATCTACTTCATTATCATATATACCTTGCCAATCATCCTTACCAAATGACGTCCCCATAATAACTGGAAACTGAGTATTACCATCTCTAAAAAATACATAAACGTGAGCACCTACACTAGGTATTCCAAACGATCCTTTTGCTTTATTAGAATACGTATTAGGTTTATAATTAAAAGAATATGGATTTACATTATTAATATTATTACTACCATCATTAAAAGCATCGCTCAATCTAAACATACTTTGATCGTATATTTCACCACTAGAAGTAGAATTATCTGCACTTAGGTTAGTGAAAGAATTAGTATCAGAAACAGTAGCTTTCCTTGTATAATTATTATACCGTTTAGAAGTATTTTCACTTGTTAGCGGGCAACTAACCTCAGCCCATGGTAATACTACTTTTAGTTTAGACATTATAGGTTCTAATTGACCGTCAATAGATTTAAAAAATTTATCTTTATTACTGCTTACCCAATTTTCATATATAGTTGGTGATAAGTGGGGTACAAATACCTTGACCCTACCTCTTTTTTGAGGGTCATTATTTTGGACTACTATACCCAAATACATACTATTAAATTCTTTTTCCATATTATTATTATATTTAAATTAATTATTGCATATTACAATGTTATACTTAATTACACTGGTCGTATTACCCCGTCTACAGTATCTTGAATACCAATTACTTGACCAGTAGATGGGTCTATAAAATCTATATATCTTTGCGATGGTATTGTTGGTATCGGGTCAGTATTTTCAGGAGCTCGAAATTCGGTTTGATCTAGGCTTTTTAAATATGCAAGTGTTTCATTTTCTTTACCATATCTATCTAAATTAACTTTCCTTGCTATAGGAGGTTTTTCTTGCTCTATAGTTTTAAGTTGAGATTGTTGTTGTGATATCGCAGCGGTATTCAATTTGACCTCCTCAATAGTTGTATTACTAATAAACGCAAAATCTATGTTATCATCACCAGTATTCGCAAAACTCTCAACCGCGGTTTCTGATAAACCAGCTACTTGTTCATCGAAAACTGAAGATTCTGGTACACTATTAAATGCTAAATCAAAAATTTTATCTTTTTGTTTTTGTACCAGACCAGTAACATAATCTAATTGAGCTTGAGGGTCAAAAGTAAAATTTCTAATTTGAGTATTAGATAAATTATTTAAGTTAGCTAAAGAACTTAATGAACTTTTACCAGCTACTATACCCGCTTCAATTTCACTACTAATATTTTCTATTTGACCATTAACTGCTCCTGTTAATTTTTCTCCTAAATTTAAATCATCAAAATTTATATTTTGATATGCACTAGATATATTTTTTGCAAAAGCATTTAAATTTTGGCCAATATTATCCGTAATATTTCCCCAAAGCGCGTTTAAATCCATACTACTTAATTTTGCAAAAGGGGTTTGTGCAAGTAGATTAGAAAAACTCATAGAACCAGAAATATTGGACATAGTTAAATTTAAACTTGTACCAATCATCCCAGTTAAATTAAAACCAACTGCACCATTAATAGCTGCAATTGCTTTAGATTTAACCATATTACTAAAGCTCTTAATCTGCGAAGCAGCCAGAGATCTAAGTTGTTTAGTAAGGTTACCAATTATTCCGCTGAAATCTACATTTAGTCCGAAGGCCATATAATTATTTACTTGATATACCTATTTCTGTCTATATAATTGATATATGTTAGTATCACATGAAAGTCCGATTAGTATATTAGATAAATCAAAAGAGTATAACGACTACGATTACGCGTTGGTTCATCTATTTGAAACACATCCAAAGTATTATTCATACTTTAAAAATAGTGTAAAACAGGGTAGAGAAGTCCTTTTAGATAATAGTATTTTTGAACTTGGTGAATCATTTGAACCGGGTAAGTTTGCAAAATACGTAAAAGAATTAAAACCTTCTTATTATATCGTACCCGATGTTTTAGAAGATGGTTATGCAACAATTAAAGGTTTCCATGATTTTACTACTAAGTATACAAAGTTACCTGGTTTAAAGATAGGAGCTGTTCAAGGTAAGACGTATGATGAAATAGTAGATTGTTATAATTATATGTCAGAAAATGCTGATTACATTGCAATCAGTTTCGATTTTAGTTATTATATTGTAACTGGTAAGGGTAAAACTAAATTAGAAAGATGGTGTGATGGTCGTCGTAGATTGATAGAGCAGTTAAAGAAAGATGGTATTTGGAATAATCAAAAACCGCATCATCTATTAGGTTGTTCATTTGCTAAAGAGTTTAAAAACTACGTAGGCGATAAAACTATTAGATCGGTAGATACTTCTAATCCAGTAGTAGCTGGTATTAAGGAACTTAGATATACTGGTAATCTAGGATTAAATGAGAAGCCTTCAATTATGTTAGCTGATTTAATTGATCATGAAGTTACAGATACACAAATGGAAGATATAGAATATAACGTTAATTGCTTTAAAGATATAATTGGTCATGGTTATTAGTTTTACAGGGGCTCAAAGTACTGGTAAATCTACTTTGCTTACTAAAATGCAAACTGATGAGAGGTTTCGTAAGTTTAACTTCGTACCGGAAATAACTAGAGGCTTAAAAAAGAAATATAAACTAGATATTAATGAAGATGGTGATGAATTTACTCAATTAGTAACTGTTAATAGTCATTTATATAACTATTTAGATTTTAAAGATAAAGATGTTGTATTGGATAGATGTATTTTAGATGGTTTAATATATACAATGTATCAATATCAAAAGAAAAAAATACCTATTGAGATGTATCATTATACTGAATATCTCTTTAAGAAACTCATTGGTAGTATCGATATTATACTTTATACAGAACCTGATATACCCTTAGTAGATGATGGGGAGAGAAGTGCGAATAAAGAGTTTCGTGATATTATCATTAGTCTATTTGAAGAGGCAATTAATCATTTTGATATTAAAGTAATAAGGTTGAATGGATCAGTTGATAATCGTATGAAAACAATTTATAATATAGTAGATAATTATGGCAAATAAAGAATTAGATAATAGTAGAATTAGTAAGCATTTAGGGCAGACGTCTCAATATAAGAGTACGTATGATCCCGATTTGCTTGTAAGAGAACCTCGGAGTAATAATCGAGAATATTTAAATATATTCGATGATGACTTACCTTTTGTAGGTTCTGATACATGGAATGCATATGAATGTTCATTCCTTCTAGATAATGGACGTCCTGTAACTGGTGTTGTGAAGTGTGTATACCCCTGTAGTAGTAAGTATATTGTTGAAAGTAAGAGTATAAAGCTATACTTTAACTCCTTTAATATGACTAAAATGGGTGCAAGTAAAGAGGATGCTATTTTGAGTTTTGAAGAGGGCGCTAGTATAGATTTAAGTGAATTATTAGAGACTAAAGTTGAAGTTAAATTCCAAGCCGGTGATATGGTGAATAATAAAGTTGATAGTCCTAATAATGCGTGGGATATTGAAGGTTATCAAAATGTCGACCTATTAGAAGATCATAAAGATTATGTATATACTCAATATACAGAAGACCCTGGGTTATTACAAGGTATTATTCGTAAAAGAGATTTAGAGCAAAAGTTTTATTCAGGTCTATTAAAGAGTAATTGCCGAGTAACTTCACAACCTGACTGGGGTGATGTATTCATTCATATTAAATCAAAGCATGCTATCGATGCTCATAGTATTAAGAATTATGTAGTTTCATATAGAGATGAATGTCATTTTCATGAAGAGATTTGTGAATGTTTCTATAAGAGATTGAAAGATGCTTTTGACCCTTCTGAGCTATTAGTAATGTGTTTATATGCTCGTAGAGGTGGTATTGATATTAACCCAGTAAGAGCTTCGAGTAAAGATCTTATTGAGAAGTATGCTGCTAATCTAATTGACCCAGAAGCAGTTCATATTAAAACCTCAAAGCAATGATAAATGAATATATAATGTGGGCAATAGTAGGTTGTGTTGTATGCTACACCACTTATATAGCTTTTTTCGATTAGACAAAAAAAGACCTGGCTCAGAAATGAACCAGGTCTTGAAGTGTTTATCTTATAACATCAAGATTAGCCGAAGTACACCGAGTTAGTACCAGGTGTGAATGCTGTCCCGAGATCTGTTACAATGATAACGTGGTAATAGAGATTTGCTCCGAAGATATTGTCTACGACACCATAACGTGTAAGCAAGCCTACACGTGGCGCGAAGTCATTAGGACCAATTGTTCTCTGAACCATAACTGGAATGTATGGGCAGTAGATG
>Ga0181418_1000041_pt1 | contig 35308 bp, 30 predicted proteins | sample 41SPOviralmetaG_FD_130143 | JGI IMG/M metagenome (GOLD analysis project Ga0181418, IMG submission 130143) | Marine viral communities from the oligotrophic San Pedro Time Series (SPOT) site, San Pedro Channel, CA, USA - 41 SPOT_SRF_2013-03-13 | ecosystem: Environmental > Aquatic > Marine > Strait...
ATGCAAATGGAGTATTTTTATATTTATCTAACTCTTCTCCAGAAGATCCATAAGTACCATTATTAAATAGTTGGAAAATACCATCGATAACAGCTTGTTTTTTAACATCATCAAAAGCAAAGCCCTCATCAATTTCTTTTAACTTATTATCATAAAGTTTCCCATCTTTATCATAAAATTCAATTTCAGTTAATTTACATTCCCATTTAGCGCCATAAGTTTGAACTTCTTTCTTGATTCCCGTCCAATTTTTTAATTGATCTGAACCTACAGATACTTTAGGTGGAAGTCCTACTTTATTATAAAAATTCTCTTTAGTGCCTGTCCCTGATATAGCTCTATCCCACCATCCTGTAATTGCTTCTTTTAATCCTGGGTATAATTTATCATAAAAGGCGGATTCACCAACAGCGTCTGCTCCATTTTCTTGAAGAAGAGAAGCATAATCTTTTCCTATTTGGGAGTTTACACCATTAGATTTTAAAGTATACAAAGAAGGTAAATTTACTTTAAGGGATTCAATTATATCCCCCATACTTATAATTTCTATTTTAATATCATAAGTTCCATCTTGTTGAAATGTCCATGAAAAATTAGATATTATTCCAAATGCAGCATCATAATTCCCAGCATATTTTTCTCGATATTCTTTAATCTTAGGATGAACTTTTTTATAGCTACTTTTCTTTTGTTTCCAAAACCAGTTATTTATTAATGTTTCCTGTGTATTTTGGACTTTCATATTATTATCTAAATACTTATCAAATCCCCATTCTAATAATACTGAGTATCCTAATCTCATATAGAGTACATCAATAACATCAAATTGATTTCTATTATGGGCTTTAATAGATAGTGTTGCTTTTTTAATAGAACCTCTATTTAAACATTTAAAATCCATATTAATTATTCCAGGCATTGGGGAATATCCAAACTGTTCAATTCCTCCAACCCCATAAGCTCTATTAGGACCTGATATTCCTGATCTTTGATTACCTTTATTATCAGATAAACCATTAAATAATACATTTTGTTTAGCTAAAGTATCTCCTTCCCCCTCTTGATTTACTAAAGGATTACCTTTTAACAATTTTAATCTATTTTCAGATAACTCTACCCCAGATGCTAATTTAACCCAAGCATTACGACCATTTAAATATTTTAATTCACTAGGACTTCTTAGGGGTTTACCATGTAATTTTTGCCTTGCAGAAACTTGTTCACTTACATAATCATCAAAGGGTTCACCTAATAAATTTGCCATAACTTTATTCGTTTATTTCATTATAATCTGCAATAGTATTTGTTGGATTTGCTGGGATTCTAATTTGGGATCCAATAGGAGGAGTTAATGAATCTTTTTTTAGTTTACTATTAGCATTAGCTATAACCCACCATAATGAAGAATCACCATAATATTCTTGGGCTAAAGTATCATATCTATCTCCTATAGTTGAAAAAACATAAGTATCACTATTTAATCTTGGGATATCAGGATATCTTACGGTTTTATATATTTGACTTCCTTTTTTTGAGGTAGTTTTATTTATATCAGCATATCTATTCATTATTCTAAATCTATATTTTCAGGAGCTACTTTTTCAGCTTCTTTTAATGTAGGAGTATATTGGTAATTTGAAGCTTCTGTGGATGTACTATTACTAAGAGCAATGTATTGTTGTGGTCCATATTTACTAACACTTCCACCAGTTTTTTCATAATCATTATCTTGCAATTCTGGTCTGAATTTATGGATTGGGGTAAATGTCATACTTACATTAACTATATGAGGCATTTCTTTTACACTATTATCACCTGTTCCTTTTCCATCCGATACAGTATCATTAATAGCTATTTCCCAAGGTGATTCTGTAGGTACTGATAAGTCAAATTTACTAATAAATCCTGGAAGTTCATAGCACCAACCTCCTAAAGTTAGTTGATGTAAAGCCCCACCCATTAAACCTGTAGTTCCATATTCAGGGGCTAAAGTTGATGCAATAAAATTTAATTTTTTATATTGGGCCATTAATTCAGGTCTTGATTGCGCTGCTACAGTGAATGATACGCTAACTCCTCTACTAAACCCACCGTATTTGTAAAAGTCTTCACCTCTTCCCATATATTTTAAAGAATCCCATTTACTGCTATAGTTATCTGTAAAACTATTTATAAATGCTCTAAAATGGGTATATATTTTTTTACCATCTCTTAATAAAGTAGCTACTCTAAATTTAACTAAATCATTAATTCCATCTTCATCAGATCCTCTTACATTTTGAGAATTATAAATAGGTAAAAAATTAATTCTATCTGTTATATTTCTTTTACCATCTATAAGCTTTCCTCTAGTATAACTAATAATATCTCCTTTTTGACCAGGGGATGAGTAATTTATTCTTGAGGTGCTTCTACCATCTATAGTTCTGCTATTTTCTGGATTGTATGAAGGTGCTATACCTGTTACTGTGCTTGTGATAGCTTCTTTTAGTATTGGTACTCTAAAATCTCTCTGTTGAGATTCTGCTTTATTGAAGGTAGTACTAAAATTAATAGGCTTATATTCTCTTTCAGAACCATCAACAAGTGTATAGTTAATACCAGATTGGGTTATAGATAATAATTCATTATAAGTCCAAGATTTAGTTCCACCTGCAAAAATCATTGATTTACCTACTGAATTTTTATCTAAAATTGTTCTTGGAGTTAAATTTAACCCTATAGAATGAGAAGCTTTTCTAATACTAGTTTTACCAAAACCTAATATGGCTCCAGGTCCACCTTGATATGACATTAATTCTCCTGATTGTCCTAATGAAGGATTATAAGTTATATCTCCTATAGGATAACTTATACCTAATGAAATAGTTTCAGCTAAATTAATTAACCTATTATTAATTATCTTAGGATTGTCTCCTAAATGTAATAGTTTTTCATTTTTAATAATTGAATCATATGTATTTAAACCTAATCCAGTATTATATAATTCTTTGCCTCCCAATGTCATAGGAGATGTTGGATCTGTACCTAGAAAATTTACATGAGCTCCTAAAAATCCAGTTCCTGCTTGTAATAAAGTAGATAAAGGAGTATAAACTCCTTGATTAATAGGACCATTTTGTTTTGATTCTAATGGGTTAGCATCTAAAGGAATTCTGAAACCTCCATAACCACCGCCATTTGAAGCTTGTGTTTTAACTGATGTTTTTGATAGTAGATTTTGCTTTGCTATAAATAAAAAACCACTTGGAGATTTTAAATTAAAAAAGTATTTAGATAATCTACCTACATCTTCGGCAGCATCAGGGATAGCATTTAATCCTCCCCTTAGCAAAAAATCCTCTGTTGAATTATTAGTAGGTTCTTTATCTATATCTTTTTGGATAAAGGGTTGTCCACTATAACCTAAATCAGGTCTATCTTTACTATACTTTAAAGACTTAAGGTCTGTTTTAAGATTTCTTAAATTAGACATCTATTAAATCCTTCCTATTCCTGCATCGGGTGCGCTATTTTTATAAGTACCTTTTTCAAAGGTATTATTTATAGGTAAGGTTTGACCATCCCTATTAGGTGCTTTAGGTTTTTTCCCATTTAAATCCAATATTGATGGAGATGGAGCTCCTAAAATTTCAGGATTACCATTTATTGAATAATCAAAATGTAATTTTGATTGTTTCAAATCTCCTACTACTGCATCTCTTTCGGATTGTAAATTAGAAGAATTACCCCCTTGACCAGCTCCAAAAGTTGATCCTTTTTTTTCAAATTTTTCTTTTAGTCCCATTGTGTTATTATTTTATTATAAATATTAATATTATTGAACTGCTCGTTCAGATGTATTAATTTCTTGTCCTACTTGATTACCATTCATTTCTATAGTTGAAGATTTAGCTAATATTTGCCTATTTACCCCTATTAAAGTTTGGATTTCTGATATTAGAACAGCATCTCTTCTAGCTCCTCCTCCTCGTCCAGATTTTTTCTCACCCATTAAATCAGTTCCTGCAACAATCTGATCATCAGGGTGAAGTTGTACTGTTCCAAATTCTCCAGATACTACTGGTCCTTTTTTAGGATCAATAACACCATCTTTTAATGCAGCGTACATAGCTCCTGCCGCAACTAAACCTAAAGCTAAACCAATAGTAGCACCAATAGGATTAGAAACAAAAGCTGCAGCTACCCCACCAATTCTAGCTAAGGCTTTCATTTTTTCTTCTCTGGTTTCTTTTTTCTTTATTCCAAGCCCTATTGCAGATGCAATATTAGATCCTACTATAGCAGCTTGAGTTAAAACATAAAGACCTGATATTATTTTTACAGTTTTTGCTAATTTTCTAGCAAATCCATCAGAAGCCATTAAACCTTGAACCATTTCTAATATTGGAACTGCCATTTCAGCAAACATTTCTTGAACTCTTTCCATAGTAGCTGCAAATTGATCAGCTACGGATGCTGATTCTAATTGAGCTTTTAAATTTTCATCACTTATACCTTTTGAGGCTTCTTCATGAGATAAACCTTTTGCTCTATCTTCATTGTATTTTTGTTGAGCAGAGTCTAAACTATCAAATCCTGCTGCTCTAACAGCTTCTAATTGTTCCTGCTCCTTAACCATTTCAGCTAATTGCTCTCTATTCATTCCTAAGGCCTTAGCTGCTTGTTCTTGTGCTATAACATTTTTAGTTTCAAAAGCATTCATAATTGCCTTATTCCCTAAAACTTCTTCTGCTACCTTAGCCATATCTCCTTCTAAAGCCGCTTGTCTTGCTTTTTCTAGATTAATTTCTTGCCCTAATAATAATTCTGCTTCAAGTTCTGCTTGTATTGAACTTTCAAAATCTAATAAACTAGAAGCTATACCCTCTACTCCTGCTAGATTTGTACCTAATGCTTTAGCAGCCATTACTTGGTTAGTTAATTCATCAAGATTCCCTTTAAAGGTTAATTGGAGGGATTTAGAAGATTTACCTATAGCATCTTGAACCTTTTTTATGCTCATTGTTAAACCTTTTTCTTTGTTTAACTGTATTACTTTTAGTTTTTGAGATTTTAAAATATCTTTTGCTCCTTTGCCTGTTTTTATAGACTGCATAGCAAGTAATTCTTGTGTTTCTGCAGACATTTTAGTTCTTAAAGCTATAGAAGTCATGTCAGCAGTTAATTCATTGCTGAATTTTACATTAGAACCCATTAATTCATTTAATCTTCCTTGAGTTTCCAATAAACCTCTAGAACTAACTAAAATATCACCTGAATTTTGAGCTACTTCTATCATTTCATCTTTAAGCTTTAAAGTTTCTTTATAGGATATTCCTTGATTTTTAGCAAAATCTCCAGCTGCTTTATCAACTGCCATCATATTTGTTACAAGAAATCCTACAGATGCTTGGAACATATTAGCTAAAGAAAAAGCTTCACCCATATTTTTAACTAGGTTTTTTATAGTTAAACCAAGCGCAGAAGATTTATTCTCAGCAGATACAAATTCTTTTTTTGCTTTTTCTATAGCAGATGCTATTCCTAAAGAGGGAAGTCCTGCTTTTTGTAAAGCTTTATCTAACCCCGCAGCAGCTTCACCAGCAAAACCTAATCCTTTTGTAAATTTATCTTCTAATTCAATTCGTTTTATTAATTGTTTTTCAAGATTGTCAAAAACTTTAGATTGGTCTCTTCTTATACCTGCAGCTGTCTGTAAAGCATCAGCTTCTTTATTATTTCCTTCTTCTCTTAATTTATTTACTTCAGCTTGTAATCTTTTTTCTTCTATTCCTCTTTTAGATATTATGCCCTTACTATGTAATAAAGCTTTTGCTGCGTCAGAAGCTTGTTTTCTATTTGCTTTTATCTTTTCTTGCATAGATAAAAGTTGTTTTTTATTAAAGGATGAAATATTTGATTCTTCATTAGCTAGTTTATTAGCCTGAGCAGTCATACCCTTTAAACCTTTAACCATTTGGTTTTGTTTAGAGTATTGTTTAGAAAGTTCTCCTGTAATAGCTTTTAGCTGGTCAGCCATGTCATTAAAGCTTCTATTAGCTTTTCTGACTTCTTCATTTATGTCTTGTTGGAGTTTTTTAAAATCCTCTTCAGCAGTTATTCCTTCTCTGATGTCTTCAGCTCTTCTTCTAAACCCAGCTGCTACTTTATCATTTAGTTCAACAGAATTTTGTAAAAGTTGATTAATTTTTTCTATTTCAGCAGCATTTTTAGACATAAAGAGTGTTTATTATAAATACTAAAAAATACTATTTTTTAGCCCTTTGTGTAGTATAGCTTGATTTTTTAGATTGATCTTGAAATGCTTTTTTCATATGTTCTGGGAGAGGATCTCCCATATTTGCTGAAGTTGAATTTTGATCATTAGTAGCCTTTTTTAAAGCATCATTTTGACTTTTTAAGTCTTTACTAATTCTGTTTAAAGTAAATTTTCTTAACCATAGGGGCATATTATAAACAGTTTCATAATCAAATCCCCCATTTCCATAAAAAATTATATCATGGATATTTTCAAATATAGAAATTCTATATTTAGGAGTCAGGCCAAAGAAACCCGGCTGTCATAGGAACGACAGCACCCTCCTCTACACCATTTTCGCCCATATAATCAAATTTCATTTGAATATCAGGCTGATTTTCTCTAATATGTTCTCTAAGTGATCTAGAATCTCTAGCTAGCATATAGTTATCTACGAAATCTCTAATTGTTTTATTTTCCGTTTCCCCATTAACTGACTGAATTATATATTTTAATCTAGTAGACATATCAGGAGATGATTGTTTATCTAACTTTTTAAGACCTTTAACTTCAGACTCTATATTTTTTTCATCTCTATTAGTTAATATTTTATAGGTAATAGCTGTATTAGTATGAGGTAATGTATAAGCAAATTCATTTTTTCCTTCTATCATATCGCCCTCTTTTAAAAATTTAGTTTCTAGTTCAGTTAAATCTATTGAAACATTATCTCCTTTGTATATAAAATCATAATCTTTACCATACCCTAAAATACGTGCAGCTACTAAAATAGCATTTCTATCTCCTACTATCATGTCATCATAATTTACTTTAGAAATTACTAAGGATTTTAATAATTTATCTATTACTATTCCTTGTTTAATATAGTTTTGGTTGGTTAAAATATCTTCTTCTTTAGCAGTCATATATTTCATTTCTACTTTACCTTCAGATAAAGGATTATCTTTAGGGTATACTAAACCTCTTGATGGTAATTCTATAGTTTCTGTTGGGAATTTAAATTCGCTCATAATCTTTTATTTAAAATAACTTAATTTTGTTATAAATACCAATATAAAAAAGGAGCTTGACATAGCCAAGCTCCCTCTAATAAAATATTTAAGTATTTTTAGAAATTTAATACTGCGTAGTCTATTGCTACTTCAATTGATAAGTTAATTGCTGTATCTACTGTGTCCCAATTATACTCTCCAAAGTTAGTATTTACAATAAATGCACCTTTTAATATCCATTCTGAAACAATATCACCTACAGGTCCTAATACATTGATAGTTAAATCTTTTTTATAAAAATCAGAATAACCATCTCTACCTGTTACTGATTCATGATGTAATCTTACCCATTCCATAGTTGCTTGTGCACCTGAAGGAGTGATTGGATCAAATAACGTCATTGTAACGTTTTGCCATATTGATTTACCTTTAACTTTTCTTTCAACATTAATGTGATTTAAAGTTACTACACCTTGTTGTAATGTTACAGCACTAACTTGTTTAATTAGGTAGCTAGGCATCCCATCCATGTATAGGATAAACCTATTCGCTTGTTTGGGTTCAAACGCTGTATAAAATATTTCATTGGGATCTATTACTGCCATTTTTTATTGTTTATTTTCGATTATAAATATCTAATTTTTTAATTTTTATACCGGGAAAGTAGCTCCAGTTGGTAATATGTTGAAATCTAGGTATATAAATTCAGCCGTTTTAGTTGGTTGTAAATATATTTGTCCTATTAATTGATTTCTATCTATAACATCTGGTGTGTTATTACTTTCATCCATTACAACTTTAAAAGCATATAAACCTTGTCTTTGTTGTACACTTTCTAGGTATGGGTTAACTTGTGATAAAAAATTATTTCTTGTAGCTATTGTATTTTGTTCAAATACTAAATTATCTGCTATTTGAGAAATGTAATTTTTAAGAGCAATTAATAATCTTCTAACATTTACTCTATCTAAAGCACTAGCTTTTTTCTGTAATGTTTTCTGTCCAAATACTACTACTCCTGTGTTAGGGAATGTAGCTATTGGGTTAATATTGTCTTGATATAGATCATCTCTATTACCATTTGTTAATTTTCTTTCTGCTCTAACAACAGTTCCTAAACCACCTCTGTTTAATCCAGCAGGTGCAAACCATGCTTCTCCTGCTCTATCATTAAATGCATATACACCTGGCATCATTGTTGAAGCTGGTACCCAAACTAGGGATCCTAAATCTGGATCAATTGTTTGTAACCAAGGCCAGTATGAAGCTGCATATGAAGTATCTCTTCCTGATGCTTGTTCAATTACTGAGTTGATTCCTATTCCATATCTTACACCATCTATTACAGCTATGTTATCTCCTCTAAATGAAGCATTATTAATCATAGTACTAATAGGACCTGCATAATCTTTGTCGTACAAACCTGGTGCTGTAATTAGATTATATCTAAAAGCATCTCTATTTGCTAATAGTTGTAGTGGAATTGAATAATTATCTGCTACTAAACCTTGAGTATTTGTACCATTAATATTTTCATAAAAATTAGCTCCAATACCGTTAAAAGCTGTTCCTACAGCTCCTGAAAACTGACCTTGTCCTGCTAAAGGAATAGATGCAGTATAAGCAGATTTAGCAACTCCATTATTATTAAAATAATTTAATGTTTTAGCTGCTACTGATTTTACTCTTACAAAGTTACTTTTTGTATTATATGAACCTTGATCAGCAACATAATATTCATTACTAGAAGGGTCTTCAGTAACTACTTGTTTTGAATTACCAATTATTTTTTCTATATAATTATTTGAATTTGGATCTAATGATAATCCTGTCCATGTTTCTAATATAGTTCTAGAAGTAGTTGTATCATCACCTCTTCTGATTAATAGATTAAATGTACCAGAAGCTGTATTTGGTGAAACTATTTCCCATCTTAAATTATCTTTAGTACCATTTACTAATGTTCCATTTGAACCTGTAGCTCCTGCACTATTCATAATAGCACCCTCACTTAAAGTTTCTAATACAAATGCTGATTGGTTTACAATGTTGCTAGCTACTAAAGTAAGTGATAAATTTGACCCACCTTCTTGATTAGCACCTAATGATTCAGATGTAAAAGATATTACATCTCCTATAGCAAATGCTCCCGCAGCAGCATCTAAAGTAATTGAAGATATACTTTCTGAGTTAGCTAGTACAAATGAAGCTGTAACATTTACATTAGATGATTTAGCTGCACTTACACTGCCACCTGCACTTCCAGTTGCGTTAAATACACTTTTAGTAACACCACTTAAATTTCCTAATACTCCACTTTCTACATTGTTTGAAATTGCTGTACTAGTTGCGGAAGTATAAGAACCTGATACTACCCTAGTTACTAGTAATGAATCTCCACCTTGTTGAAAATAATTGTATGCTGAGATAGAAGTAAAATAAGTGTATTCTACACTACCACTTTCTACTTTAGCACCAAATCTATTTTGATAATCGGAATAAGAAGAAACTATTGTTGGAATTCCTACTGGTCCTTTTACGGTAGGTCCTAATATAGCTGCTCCTGCTTGTACTGGTTGACCAGAGATAAATGATGAATCGGTTTCTCTTGCTAATACACCAGGGGATAATAATACTTCTGCCATTTTATAATGAATTAATTTTGTTTATAAATATTACAGAAGTTCCCAAAAATGCAGTTATTTTTAAACTGCTTTAGATTCTTCGTTAACTTCTGTTATTTTTCCTGTTTCTAAATCTATATTAACATCACCATATTTTTCTTTTAAATCAGATACGGTTTTTTTATAGTTTTCTTCAATATTAGAAATTTCTTTTTTAAATTCCCATTTTTGTTCTTCTAAACTTAAAATTTGGAAATCAATATTCCCTAATTTTGTTAAGTTTTCTAGATTTGAATTACGTAATTCTAATAATTCTTTTAATTCTTCTTTTGTAACTGTTTTTGCCATGATTATAAATATTAATTATTTGTTTAAAATTATATAGTATAAATATAAAAACTTTTTCAATGTAATCCAAATTATTTTTTAAACCATATTAACTCATATGGTCTTTTTGATATTAATATATTTTTTCTGTTTGTTTGTTTTTTAATTTTAGAAAAAGGAATATATTTTACATTTTTTTCCCAATTTAAGGGTTTTAATACATCTTCAATTTTTTCAATTTTTGAAGCATTATCATTAAAATAAGAAAATATTCCTCCTTTATTTAATATTTTATCCACTATATTACCAAACATAGCCCACTGTTTTTTATCTCTATTAAAAGTGTAAGTATCAAAATATATAGCATCAAATTTTTTATTTTTTGATATAAATTGATTAACTATGTCTTCCCAATTTCCTAAATGTAAAAAAGATGTTTGATTAAATTTATTTTTTATTGCTAAATCATATATTTGAGGATGAATTTCAATTATATGATGTTCTTGTGGTTTAAAATTCCTTATGTAATTATCTATTATTCCTAACCCAAATCCTATATTTAATACTGTACCTTTATTTTGGCATAGTATTTTAGCAGATTCTTTCATTATAAGATCTTCATCAGTACTCATAATATCTACTACGACATGGGGAGAAGATGAGTATAAAACTCCATCTATAATTTCAATACTATTATTTAAAAACTCTTTTTCTAAAAAATCAGATTTCATAAAAATCTACATCAACTTTATTATAATCTACTAAATAATATCCTTCTTTATCTGTTATTACAGCTTCAGATTTATTTAATTTGATTAAATCTTGCGCCATAGTACCTATGTATCTTCCTTCTCCATCAGATTTATTAATATATTCAAATTCATATATTGGTATACCTGATTTAGAATATGTTCTAAATACTATATTACGTTTCAATCTTCTGTCTGATCTACCACAGTTTGTTGGGTTTGAAGAAATTCCACTTTCTACATTTATAGATTGACCAGAATTAATTCTGTAAAATCCATCACTTAATGCTGTTGTTCCACTTGAATCTGAATAAACATTATCATTTGCTACAGGGTAAGTTCCAGAACCATCATGGTAACCTGTTCCTCCTGTTCCTCCTTCAGAACAAGCACTAGCTGCACTTCCTGCTGGTTCTGTAGGATCTTGCATCCCAAATGATGTTAAGGTAACTCCACTTTGACCATAAAAATCATTTGCTAGTTCTACCTCATTACCTGCTGTAATTGCTGATGATAATTTGGTACCTAAATTTGATAACGAAATATTAGTTGAAGACACACTAAATTCAGTTGCAACTGCAGTCATTGTCATTTGTCCAGAGCTAGGTAATGCCATTATTTAGATTTTTTTAATTCTTCTATTTCAGCCTTTAATTCTTTAATTGATTCAATCAATAATGGAACTATCTTTTCATATTTAACTGCTTTATAACCATTATCTCTCGTTTGAACTATTTCAGGAATTATTTTTTCAACTTCTTGTGCTATTACTCCTACATCATGTCCTTCATTTTCATGTATTCCTTCTTTTGGTATCCAATCAAATTCTACCCCATTTATTTTATCTAATTTTTCTAATGGACTTTCTATAGTTTTAATATTTTCTTTTAATCTTTTATCTGAAGAGTAAAATGCTACAACATCATTAGTTGCTCTAATTAAACCTGTAGTTGATCCTGGTGCTGTACCTACTCCTAAAGATGGGGTTTGAATACCACTAGTAGAAAGTGATAATCTAGATGCACCACTAACACTAAATTCCATTATAGCATAAGAAGCATGTTTATATATTCCTATATCATTATCATTTGTAAATCTTACAGCAGGGGAACTTGCAGTTCCATTTCCTACTTTCATAAATGTTGTAACAACAGCTCCTGAATTAGTTGAATTAGTTACATCTCCATTTACAAATAAACCAAGAGCAGTTCCCCCATATGTAAGATTACTAGAACCTTCTACAGTTGTTGAATTAGTAAATGTTGCTATTTGATTATCTGCTGGGGTACCTGTTATGTTTACATCTCCGGTACCATACCCATAACCTAATATTTTGTCTTGAACCGCAGCTGATGTCATAATATGAGAATCGTCATCTGTAAATTCACCACTATCATCTATACCAGTGATAGAATTACTATCTAAAACAATTCCAGCACCTTGTGCAAGACTTATTGATGTTCCAGCAGTTAAAGTGTTTGTAACTGTTACACTAGCTGGGAAAGTTGCTAGTTTAGTATCTCCATCAAAAGTTACAGCGGTACCAGCTTGACCAGCATTATTTCTAGTATCAATTTTTAAACCTACTTTAACATTTTCATCAGTAGCTCCTGCCTGTATATATGAAAAAGGATATGTACCATTATATCTTTGGATATTAAATTTATCTTGACCATTAGTTGTTCCAACAATAACACTACTACTAAATGTTTTATTCCCACCAATAGTTTGTGCTCCTGATGTTCTTACAACTGTAGAATCTACAGTTAATGTTCCCGTATTTGTTATAGGACCTCCACTTAAACCATCCCCTGAGGCTATAGAGGTTACTGTACCTCCTCCACCACCAAAAGATCCAGTTAATTTAATATTATTATTTGTGTCTAAAGTTAAAACTTTAGTTCCAGTATTATCTTCTGTAAGACTTGTTAATTTTAATGTGGTAAGTTCTCCAGCACCACCATTAAGTATGATTTTTTTCCAGTTTGGCATAATTTTTTATTTTGCGGTTGGCTACTTTTAGTGAAGTCCACTTCCCTTTCGGGCCAACAAATTAATTTATTATAAATATATTAAGTTATTTCCTTGCTGCTGGGTGTGTAGAATTTTCTTCTGAGATAGGAGCTTCTAACATTTCAATATTCTTTAAAGTTTTATCTTGTAAAGCTACTAATGTTCTAGCTTCTTCTCCAGTAACTTTAGCCATCATTAAAGCTGAGTAGATGTATTTTAATTCTTTGGAAGTATATTGGTTTCCTTGTACTTGTAACATATATTATTTTTTATCTAAGTTTTCTAAAGTAAAATATTGATCTTGTAATTTTAAAATTAAATTATACATAGTTTCAATATCTTCACCTTTAAATGAGGTTTCTTTAATTAGATTTAATATAATACTAAGTTCTTGTTTGTCCAAACTATTTTTAGGAAGTTTAGTACTTTCTTTTTTTGGACTTGGTTTTGGTTTTTTTTTAATTTTATCTATTAGAGACATAACTGTTAGTTTTAAAAAAAGGGCTGACTAATTAAAGACAGCCCTTGTATTTTGGTTATTTATATAAATTGTTTTATCATGGCATATAAATATAAGCTGCACTAGCGCCTACATACATATTACCATATCCATTAGTACTTCCACCATAAGCTGGGGCAGCACTTGGAGCTTGTCCCTCAGTATCTCTTTCTACTGTTGGTATCCATGGCCTATCTACTGATCCATTTGGAGATGTAGTACCTCCTACGATACCAGCTTCAGTTGTATCATGTGAAAATCCCCATCTACCAGTTGATCCAGTTCCATACTTAAATCCAAAGAAGTGACCTTTGATATTTCCAACTTGAGGTGCGGCATTTTCAATTAAAAGCCCACCATCAGAATTTTGAGATCCTGAAGCTAATACTGCTATTGGATCTGTTGCTGCTAAGTTAGTTGAATTAATAAATTGAGCTACACCATCAACTCTTAAATTACCAGGTATTTCTACTTCAGTATTAGAATCTGCTATACTAAGAGTGAATGCCCATGCACCACTATTTCCAATTAATCTATCAGTTGTAGCTCCTGTAAATGATATTCCTGTTACACCTGCTAGACTTGTACTTGTATCTCCTAATTGTATCTTTGTAGTCCCTAGGGTAAAGCCATTAGCAGAATTTGCCATGTTATCTTTATCTAAGTTATCAATTGAACCTCCTAAAGTAACTATTGGTGCTGCTGGGGTTCCTCCCAAAGCAAGTGTAAGAGAATCTGGTGCTGAAGTATCAACTACTGTTACTCCTGTTACTGTACCAGTATTATTGGTATAGTTTTGACTTAAAAAATGATCAATTTGTGTTCCTGTTGCTAATGCTCCAGTATTAAATTGAGAATTAGTAGGTGTTGAACCTCCTGCTACTGTTAACATTGATACAGTAGGTGTTGTTGTTGTATCCGCTACTTGAATCATAGACGATTGACCCGCCACTGCAGAAGCATCTACTGAATTAATTCCTGAACCATCATCAGTTGCCCATGAAAAAACACCATTTGATTGGTTTGTTACTTTAAGTACTGTTCCTTCACCACCAATACCAAACTTCAGTAAAGAAGGAATATTGTTACTATCTATAGATCCAGTAAGTATAGAACCTACTACAAATGATTTAGTTCCTGTACCCCCATCTGATGCTGTTAATGGAGCTGTTAGTGTTAGTGAATTTAATGCTGCTCCTTGTCCATTTAAGAGCATTTCTTTCCATTGTCCCATAATTTTTTTATTTTAAATTGTTAATAATTTACTAAAATTATGCATATATATACACTTCTTCATTTGTTGTATCTATTGCTATATTTCCTTCACCTGAAGTTCCTCCAAATGTTGGATTTCCAGTTGGTGCTGAAGAATCAATTTGTACTGTTGGGATAAATAAAGTTAATGAAGGACCAGCTGAATCTGTTGGGTTTACAGCTGATTTTAAACCAAATCTATCTGCAGTTGCATCAAATCCAAAATATTGACCTGCTCCATTGGATGCTTGTTCAATTACAAAACCACCATTAGTAGCTTGTGCTGAACCTGAAGCTAATACAATTACCTTATCAGCAATATTTAACTGAGATGTACCTGCAAAATCTGTTGTTCCATTTACTGTTAAATTACCAGGAATTCTAACTGTTGAAGCTGAACCAGCTAATGTTAAAGTAGCTGCTCCCATTCCATTTGCTATACTAACATTTTGACTTGCAAACCCAATTCCAGTCATACCTGCTAAAGCAGTAACGGCGGTGCCTAATGCTATTGTTGAACTACCTACAGTAATTTGAGCTTGACCTGCAGCAAATGCAGCACTTGTTAAACCTGAAACAGTACCTGATAATGTTACTTCTGCAGCTCCAGTTGAAGCACCTGTTTGGGATAGTGAAATACCACTCACTGTACCTGTTGCACCAACACTAGTTACTGTACCTAAATTATTGTTATAATTTGAATCTCCATAAGCTTTAATTTGTGCTCCTGTTGCTAAAGCATCTGAACCAGCTAATGTTCCATTTGTTTGTACTGTTAATGTTACAGCACTACCAACTGTGTTTGCTACTAATGTATTGCTATCACCTGAAGTTACTGTTGAAACTGTTCCTGCACTATCATCTTGCCATGATGGTATACCACTATTTACTTTTAATACTTTATCAGTAGCTCCTATTGCGAGTCTTGCTAAAGATGTAGTTGTATTTGCATATAATATATCACCTTGGGCATAGGTACTTTGTCCTGTTCCACCTTGAGTAGCTGCTAAAGCTGTTGTTAATGTTAATGAAGATAAACTTGCGTCTTTTCCTGATAACACTACTTTTTTCCATGTTGCCATAATTTTAAATTTTAATTGTTATTGTTTTTTAATTTTAAAAAAAGTGTTGTATTATCAGTTTAAATACAACATTGTTTATTTTTGTTTATTATCCGTTATACATATGTAACTTATTCTACTCCTACATAAAATTCTGAAGCAGAGTAGTACATTCCTCCAGTTATTGCCGTAGGGGTGGCTTCCATTTCTCCTAACACAAACACACCCTCATTGTTAACTTTTGCTACTTCTATGCTTCCACTTTTTATTAGAAATATATCGTTTATAGTAGAGCTTGTAATTTGAAAGCTACCACTTAATTTCGTTAATCCTGTATTATCAAATGTGAATCTAGGACTACCTCCTAAAGCTGACCCACCACTATTAAATTGGATTTCTGTATCTGATCCTCCAGGGGTTGCACCTCCTGCTACTGTTAAATCAAATGTAGTACCATCATTTTTTTCAAATGTTAGTGTACTACCTGCTACAGATCCAGATTTTAAAGATTCACCTATAGTTTTGCTAGATACATCTCCTATATATTGGTAAACTGTTACTTTATAGGGTTTTGAATAAGTACCTTCTCCTGAGTCTTGGATTGTCAATATACCTGTTTGGTAATCAAATTGCCAATCTATTGGATCTGTTGGTTGGATTTGGGTATTATTATTATCTTTTAATATTATATCATAACCTATTCCATATTTAGTACTAATAAAATTTCTTTGTAATAAATTTTCATTTATTGTTGGTCTGTCAACATCATCACCTGGTGTCCATCCTGATCCACTAGCAAAGTAGAATGCTTCATTATCATATCCTAATGCAGGGGATAAAATAAAATCTGTGTATTTTTTAGCTACACCATCTGAAATAGCAGTTGTTGGTGTTGAAGAAATAGTTTGAGACCATATTTCTGTGGTATTAGTATTAATAGTATTTGCCCCAAATTCTTCATAAAAAGTTTTAGATGTAGAAGTAAATTCCTTATTAATTAAAGCTCTAAAGGATTTATCTATTTTAGTATTATTTGACAGGGCCATTTACATTTAGTTTTTAATATGATTGTTTTTAATAAGCGCTAGTTTCCTAGCGCTTTAAAAAATTTATATTACAGTCATTGTTGCTGATGATAGGTTTGCTGTAGCTGATGAAGCTATTGAAATTACCATTGCAAAGTCTCCTGTTTTTACATTAGTTCCACCATTAACAAAAGCAAGTGACCAATTTCCATTTAGGTTTCCTACAGTTCCACTGGTAATACCATACCCATTAGGAACATTATTATTTCCTGGTACTACTGCACCTGTAAAATCATTTGATGTTCCTGCAGCTCTTCCTAAATCATATATTTGACTTGGAGATCCTCCAGCAATGAAAAAAGTATCTATTAAAAGAACTTCAAGATCTCCACCACTACCCCATGCACTTATTGATGAGAAAGTTCCAGTTAATGAGTAAGTTCCTGATACTCTACCTGTAGGAAATCCTGTAAATTTTCTAATCCAATATTGTCTTCCTGAAAATCCTGTATATCCAGACCCATTATTAATACTTGCAGGAGAAATGTTACCTGCATTAGCAGAAAGTATTATTCCATTTCTTGTTTGAGCATTACCATTGGTTAATACTGCACTTGGTGACCAAGCTGTAGAATAATCTTGTTCTAATCTTTGTGTTTCATCTCTAAATGTTTCATTATTACCCGATTGATCTGCTGAAAATGATTGAACTGGAGTATTAGATAAAGTAACTGATGGAGATGTTACTGTTGTATGTGCTGGTTTAAATACACTAACTGTACAAGTTGGAGCTGTTATTCCTGATATTACATTAGGTTTTAATCCAACTACTGTAGTATTACTTAAACTATCATTAAAATTAGGTTGATCTGCACCTGTAGTACCTTCAACTGGATCACTACTAAAGAATGTTGTAGAATTGTATTTAACATTATTCTCTTGATAAACTGGAAGGAACATATTTTCTGCTGTCATTGGTATATTAAAAGTAGCAGTTTTTAAATATTCAACTCCACTCATATATCTGTAAGTAACAGATCCTGAGGTAATTTGTCCTGAAGCATTTCCTGCTATAGATGCAGGTGATACTGTTGGTGTTGGGTTAAATGTTGATCCATTAGCTCCTACAAATGCTAAATCTGTGAAATTTGTAGAACCAGCACCATTATCAGCTAGTAATTGATATTTATAAGATCCCGTTGCATCTGCGGCAATACTTTGAACTATTCTGGCATTTGCTTTCATCCAGAAGGTTTCATATTGTGAAAGAGATGTTAATTCTATTTTTCCTGATGGGGTTGGATTTGTACCTGCACTTAAAGCATGAGTTTCAATACTAGCAGCTGCTCCTCTAAAAGAAATACTACTACTAACACCACCTTCTAATACATTACTTGGAGAAAAATCTGCAAATTTACCTGCTCTAAATCTAGTACCTGTTGTAGCTGTAGATAAATTATAAGTAGGATCATTTGTAAAACTTATACTACTACCACCACTAAATCCATTATAATAACCAAATCCAGTCATATTATAAGCTAATTTACCAGTTTCATCAGTAGCATTACTTAGTACTAAATTAGTTCCACCTAAAGTTAAAGCTTTTGCTGGAGCTAGATCTAAAAATGCTTTACTAATTTCATCCATAGATTGTGCTAATGAAGTAGCACTAGTAAATGTATCAAAGAAACCATTACCATATGCATTTGCATCTGCAGGTTGACCAATATTAATTGATTGACCACTTGCTTGAATTGGAATAGCTGTTGAACCTGATACTATTAAAGATCCTGTTATTTCAGCATCTCCAACAAATGGGAATCCTGCACTTGGAGCTGATGATTGACTTAAAGCAATGGCTAATGAAGCTGAAACATCTGAAATATTTGGTAAACTTAATGTTCCTTGGATATCTGCACTACTTGAAACTATAATTGAACTAAATTCTGCTGCACTTCCTGATACTATAAGTTTTGACCATTTGTCTGTATAAATCCAAGCATCATTACTTGAATCTACAAACATATTACCTTTTTGGTTATATAATGCTGGTATTTCTGAAATTGCAGATCCACTAATAACCATTGACACATAAGCATCTGGTTGAAAATCTGCTGCTGAATCTGCATCAAATGAACTTGTTATAGCCCATCTTCCTTCATTTGAATCATACCCAAATAACTTTCCTTCACCACCAGCTGCTTGTTGTACTACTATACCACCGTCTCCTGCTGAAGTTGATCCTGAGGATAGTAAAATATATTTATCTTTAATTGCTAAGTTTGTTGCATTTGTAAATGATGCGGTTCCTGCTACACTTAAATTTCCTGATAATGTTAAATTTGTACCTGTTGCATCAGTTGCTAAAGCTGCTGCCGTTGCTGCATTTGTAGCATTTGCTACTGCTCCATCTACATTTGCTCCTGCTACGTAAGATGCTGTTGCTACTGCTCCATCTACATTTGCTCCTGCTACGTAAGATGCTGTTGCTACTGCTCCATCTACACTTGCTCCTGCTACGTAAGATGCTGTTGCTGCAATACCTTCTAAACTTCCAGTAAGTGAACCTGTTATAGAAGTAGCATTAAATGAACCTGTTACTTGTAAGTCATTTGTTGTAGCAAAGAATGAACCTGTTTGTTCGAATATACCACTTCCACCACCTAATGATTGACTTAAAAATTGACCTGTATATTGATAAACAGTAATTTTATATGGAGTTGATTTTCCACCAGGATTTTCAATAGTTAATATACCTGTTTGGTAATCAAATTGCCATCCTATAGGATCCGTAGTATTAATAACAGTACCATTATTTTCTTTTAACTGTACATCATATGCACCCCCATATTTGGTGCTAATAAAATTTCTTTGTAATAAATTTTCATTTATTGTTGGTCTGTCAACATCATCACCTGGTGTCCATCCTGATCCACTAGCAAAATAAAATGCTTCTGTACCATACCCTAACATAGGGGATAAAACAAAATCAGTGTATAATCTAGCTACACCATCATTAACTGCTGTAGATGGAGTTGCAGAGATATCAGAAGACCAAACTTCTGAAGTATTAGTATTTAAAGTTTGTGTCCCAAATTCTTCATAAAAAGTCTTTGAGGTAGATGTAAACTCTTTATTAATTAACGCCTTAAACGAAAATGAGAGTTGTTTTTCTTCTGTAGTTGTTAGTGACATTTTTTGTTATTTTAATTTCTGTTTATTATAAATATCCTAAGATACTGTTAAATTTATATTTGTTAATACACTTGTTAAATTAGGGGTAGAATATTTTATCCATAATATTAAATTTCCAGAATTTCCTACACTAGTATTTTGCCCGAATGACCAAGTCCCACTTAAAACTCCAGCAGTACCTACACCCGCCCCATAAATATTAGATACAACAGGACCTGTTGATAAAAGTCTCCCTAAATCATAAATTTTAGTAGCTGAAATTGGTCCTGTAATGTCTTCTTGTTTTATTATAGCCACTTCTAAACCTCCTCCACTATTCCATTCACTTATTTGAACAAAATTACTACTCAAAGCAAAAGTTCCTGAAATTTTACCTGAAGAATATCCTGAAAATAGTCTATAGTAATTTTGTACACCTGAAAATCCTGTATAATCTCCTTGATTACCACCTATTAATCTTCCATTTTGTACTTGCAAAGCTCCATTAACTAAGGGATTGCTAGAATTCCAAGCTGAATTATCTAGAGCTATATATCTTCTTGATTCTCCTAAAAATGGTTCATTTATAGCTGTAGAAGGATCAGATACATAAGAATTAACTTTTGTTGGTGTTAAAGTATAAGAAGCATTATATGTTCCTGTTTTTCCTGGTTTAGTCACAACTGCAGTTCCTGTTGGTGAATTTTGTCCTGAACTTAAACCTGCAGTAATTGTAGGAGCTATTTCTACTATTTTTGTATCTCCAAATTGTGGGGAATCTGATGCTTTACTTCCTGTAGTTATACTATTGGTATAAATAGAAGTAAAACTCATTTGGTTTATATTATAAACAGGGTTAAACAAATTATTTCCTGTAGCAGGTATATTAAATGTAGCTGTTTTTAAATATTCTATTCCACTTAAAGCATTATAAGTAACAGAACCAGAAGTAATAGTTCCTACTGATATAGAAGGATCTGGGTAATCTGGGCCTCCTCCTAAGAAAAATAGTTGAGTTTCTGCAGTTTCACCAGCATCATTATCAGCCGAAAGTTTAAATTTATATGAACCTGTATCTGATACCGCGTATGTTATTTGAGCATTAGCTTTCATCCACAAGTTATTGTATACTTCTAAACTATTTACCCAAAGATTTCCTACAGTACCAGTACCAGTATTTAAAGATTTTATATCAAGGATTGGAGCCCCACTTTGTGCTGTTATACTAGAAGTTATACCTCCTTCTAAAACATTATTAGGGGTAAAATCACTTTTTTTACCTGCTCTAAAAGATGAACCTGGACTAGGGGATGTTAAAGTAATTCCTGATAATGTAATTAATCTATCAGTAACAAGTTGATTAGCTAAATATCCTAAATACCAATCTGATGAAATTAATCCTCCTGCTAAATAACCTGAATATACTGCTGCAGGAGCTGATCTTACTAAACTAGTACTAGTTAATTCTCCTGCTTTAGGTGGTGCTAAATCTGCAAATGCTTCACTAATTTGATCTAAGGCATTTGCTAATCTTGTATTTTCATTAAATGTTGTAAAATATCCATCTGTATATGTGTTATCAGAACCTTCAGGTGTACCAATATTAATAGATGGACTTGAACCTGTTACTGTTAATGAACCTGTTATTTGTAAATCATTTGTGGTAGCATAAAATGAACCTGTTGGTTCAAATATACCACTTCCTCCACTTCCACTACCAGCTAAACTAGATAAATCAATATTAAGAGAAGAAGTAATACTTCCAGATGTGATAGGCCCATAAAAAGTTAATATGTTATTTGAAGTATTAAAGGAAGCACTTACAAAAGCATTATCTTCAAAAGAAAAAGGATTCCAAACTACTTCATCAAAAAATGTTGTTGGTGGGTTTGCAGGTATTATCTCAGCTTGATATAAAGATTGACTATCTTCAAAGTAAACAATTTGTTTATCTTCCCACAATTCAACCGCTTGAGCACTTGCTGAAAAAGAAGGCATTACTTTAAAAGCACCATTAATAAATTCAATGTTAGCTAAGGGGATGGTACCTGCTGATAAAGCGGCGCTATTTAATCCTACTGATGACGGGTATACTGGCATATCTTTCTTTTATTATAAATATTTAAACTCCTCCTGATCCATTTGCAGGGTTAAGGCCCATATTAATACTAGTTGCAGAACTAAGATTATTTTGATTTACAATCATATACCATTGACTAAACCCATTAACCGATGGACTTACTGAAAATTGATATATGTTAGAAGGTTCTATAGTATTAATTCCGTCTATAGTAACTCCATCTGCTCCTATTTCTAGTACTGAAATATTAGAAGCTGCACTAGCATTATAAGCATCAGTCATTACTGTTGGTACATTAGTTAAAGCTGAACCACTAGGTATTAATATTGCTATCCTATTTGCATTATTTCTTGAAATAGTTCCACTACTACCTAAAGCTCTCATCATAGTTTTTACATTAGCTCCTGAAGTTTGGGCTAATACATTTCCATTTCTTGTTCCTCCATACTGATAAGTAAAATTACTTCCTAGATTGGCCTTTAATTGTTCTAAAAATCCAAATCCTGTTGATGCTGTTGAAGTTTGAGGTGTAGTTCCTGTATTATTAGAAGCTATTCCTAAATCATTATTTATAGTTGTAGTTCCTAACCCAACATCATATACAAAAATTTGTTCATTAACTGGAGCTGCTCCTAAAGTTAAAGTTCTAGCATATGTTCGAGTAGATCCATAACTGTCAGTAACAACTTCATTGTAACTAAATGACTTTCCTGCTGCTTCAGAATTAGCTAATTGGATTTGCCATGAGGTTCCATTACCATTTTGAGAAACTGGGTTTAGTAAAGCTGCATCTGTACCAGTTAATGTTAAAACATAAGGTATATTATTTTCAACATCTGAAATAGTAATATTACATATATTAGTACCTGCATTTTGGGGTGCATTTACACTAATAGGAGTTCTAGCTGAAATTGTAGGTGCCTGATTATCTGTTACTGTAACTGAATATGCTTGTTTATTTACTGTTCCAAATGTATTAGAAGCTGTAATTGAAAAATCTATTGTAGCTGGTGAGAAATATGAAGCACTAATATTAGCATTAGCTGACATTCTTTGATTACCATCTATAGCAAAAGGTGTTGATGGGTTTAATTGCCAACTTACTGTTTCATTTTGAACATTATAGTTTGATGTAAATTGAAATTGTGTTCCAACTCCATTTAGATTATTAGTTACAAACCCATTAATTTCTGCTGATTCATTTATATAAAGATTACCTGGAGCAGTTATAGCGGGTGCTGTATCATCTGCAATAGGAATTGTTATTAATGCTGATGTTGTACCTGGATCATAGTTATCTTGAACTGTTACTGTATAAACATAAGAATCTATTAGATCAGAATTAAGGACAGCACTTGCTTTTCTACTCATAAGTCCTGTAGAATTCATTTCAAAAGCATTTTCGCTTGGATCTGATTGTGATGGAGATCCTGCATCACCGTCAGCAAAGTATGTACCTAATGGAACATTTACTCCTCCTACACTTAGTGAATTTAAAGTTGCACTTGTAAAAGTTAAAGTATCTCCTGCTTCAGGGCCAGTAGCTGAAATCTGTCCTGCATTTCTATAAAAACCACTAATCTGAGGTCTTGAATTAGTAACATTTTCATTTTCGTTAACTCCTGTTAATGGTTGGTCCGACATTACAGGTGGTAGATTATCTGTTACATTTATAGTAAATGGTAAATATGCAATAGATTCTGAATCTTGGGTTGGATAATGCTGATCACTTGCTGTTAAAGCAAAATTATATGAAGGATAAGTATCGAAATCAACATTATTAATTTGTTGTATTTGTATTCTTTTAGAAGGATAATTGACATTAATTTGAAAATCATTTTGAAATTTTGCAGATAAAGATCCTGAGTTTATAGTAACTGTATCATTTTGTCCGTCTGTAAAATATATAGTTCTTTTAACCCCATTTGTAGAGCTTTCTAATAAAGGAATTGTTTGAGTTCCTGTTATTACATTACCCGAAATACTATTTTCTCTAAATACAGGAGCAGTATTTGGAAGGATTTGAATATAAAGAGTTTTATCTGTAAATAACCCTAAAGTATCGGTTGCTCTAACTGGTAAAGCTGCTGCATCAAATGCCTGGGATGAATCAGTATTCATTGATTCAGATGCTTCAACATTAAGATAAATACTATTACCTGTAATTCTAAATTGGTCTAAAGTATAAGAACTTTGTGTTTGAACTGTTACAGCTTGACTTTCAGCATCTGCTGTGTTTATAGCACCTACTAAAGTACCACTAGGGGTAAATTCTTGTGTATTTTGATAATATAAAGAACTAATAGTAGGAGCTGTGTTAGCAAAGTATACTTTTTCTATAAAATCAGTTACACCATTTGCTCCAAAATTTACATCTCTAATCCCTACAGGTTGATCTTGGTTTGTTACTGCTCTATTACCATCAAAAGCAACAAATGAAGCAGATTCAGCTAATGAAGCAGATTCAGCATAACTTGAAGATACTTCTTTTGTAATTTCAACTACAGCTTCTAAAGCATGTGAAGCTGTTATGGCATATGAAGCTGTTAATTCGTTTATAGTCCCAGGTGTTACTGTTAAACTACCTGTTATTTGTAAATCATTTGTAGTAGCATAAAATGAACCTGTTTGTTCAAATATACCACTTCCTCCTCCACTACCACTTGAATAAGATAAAACTTTAATAGAACCACTCATATTAGGATGAGAAGAACATTGATAGTAAAGTTGGTCAGGTGCACTAAAAGGAACATTAAATAAAAGTGTTGACCCTCCTCCTGCATTATTATTAGTTACACCACTACTATAAGGTGTTCCTGATCCTCCTGAAGGTGCATTTGTTTGAATTTGTATTGGATGTTGTCCTACGGCATTGTCATTTACAAAAGCATATTCAAATCCTCTAACTAATATTAATTCTGGATCTGCAGTTGCACCTGGGAAACCATCTCCATTAAATAAATAATCTTGTGATCCTATACTGGTAATATTAAATTGAGCAGAATAAGCTGATCCTCCTCCACTACCACTAATTTCAGACCAACCAGAATTTGAACCTACTGAACCTGTATTATTTAAAACATATAGTTTTTGTGTGTCTTGTTGGTATACAATAAGACCAGGGAATACGTTAAATTCACTTAAAGCTAACCTTTCAGCCTGATTAGCTTTTGTAATCCTAGCATCAATTGGTTCTTGACTAGTTATTTGAAATCCTGATGGTAATACTATTGGCATAATTAAGTTTTAAGTGTGTATGATTGAGCTGGATCTCCGGCTTGCATTACCTGTTTAGCTGTTGATCTGTATATTTTATAGCTTCTATTTGTAATTGGAGATGCAATTTCAGCAATAGGTCCTCCACCAAAAGCTGAAGCTAATAATCCTGTAAATGCTCCACTGTGAATATCTGAAAGTGTAACATTGTCAGGTACTATAATCCACTGATATGCTAATCCTGCCCATTGCATTTGTAATGTAAAATTATTTATTTCTGGGGATGTATTTCTACCTCTTTCTATAGTTCCTATATTTCCTCCTAAAGACGTATCCCATGATTCTATATCTAATAATTCATTTAAAGTAAAAGCATCTTTAGGGTTATTTGGATCAGCAGGAGGACCTACTGTTACTCCATATCTTAGGCTGATTACTTTTTGGAATGTAGTAGTACTTGAAGTACGTCTAGCACCAGCTTCATTAGAAGGGGATAATGGTAGGTAATTATCAGATCCATCTACACCTGAGGATGAATAATCTGCAGAACATGAAATTAGTAAACTATTTCCGTCATTATCAACTACTGTTTGAGCAGAAGGTACATTAGGAATTAGTGTTCCAGGAACAAATACCCACCCATTTGCATTTCCTGCAGTTTCTGTAAATGCAATACTACCTGTTGCTCCTAATTCTACTTCATTATTACCCCCAAAAGTATTAGTAGTTCCTAATTGTACATCAGGTGTAAAAGCCATTGTAGGGTTAGTTGGAAATAATTTATTTAAATTTTCAAAATCAGTTACTGTTTTAAAATCTAATTGATCATCAGCAGGATTACTTGAAGTTACTTCTAATCTATAACTTCTAGAGCCAGTTGTTGTAGGAGTAATAGATAAACTTGAATCAGTATCAGTTGTGGCTCTTAATCCTTCACTACCTGCTGTAGTTTCAAATAAAGAAGCACTTACTAATGTATATCCATTTAAACCTAAATTACCTGCTACTGTATAGCTATCTGTTACTTTATTAAATCTGTTAGTAACAAATCCTGAAATATTTAATGTTGGGGAAGGTGGTTGAGGAGTACCAAATAAAAATGTTAAATCTCCTGAGTTATAGGTAACAGTAACATCTGTATCAAAATCTTTTACTATAATATTATTTATTACTTGAGAGCCAGAAGAATCAAAAGTAATATCAGTACCACCACCACCACCAGAACCTCCTGGTTTAGGAACTAAATCACTATCTGTTACTCCATTTTGAAACCAATATTCTGTAGGAGCACTACCTGTTATGTAATTAGAACCTGTTAATAATACTACTAAACCTCTAAATCTTTGAGTAGCTTGATCTAATGACGCTAAAGCTGTAGTAACAGAATCGTATGGACCATACCTAGCATCTATTGGCTTAGTTGCATTTACGCTAAAATTATCTATTATGGATATTCCCATCTTTCTTCTATTTAAAATTTAAAAATAAATGTTTGGTTAGGTACACTTGTAATTCCTGATTTATAAATCTTATATGATCTTCCACTCCAACCAGCAGCTGCACCATCTTGGTTTCTAGTATATTTAGTAAAGGCATCTTTTGTTTCAAACCCATTACCATCTAATATTGATGTTAAATCTGGATATGCTGCAGGATAACAGAAATATATAAATTCTCCTGTAAAATTTAAAACTACATTCTTTTGTGAAGGTCTTTGTTGTACTGATTTTGTTAAAGTACCTTCTACATTTCCTGTTGTGGAAAAATCTGTTGTTGAATTACCATAATATAATGGGTAAACAAATGTTGCTGTATTTGTTGTTGATAAAGCAGCACCATTTTTTGGGTTTTGAGAATTAACCCTCAATGTAGTTACTGATTTTTCAGTACTTGCTCCTAATGTTGGAGTTTCTAATGTTCTAGTACCACCTAAATCTAAATTATTACTAGCCGCTACAGGACCATTACCTAAACTAAATGTGAAATCTCCTGTTGTTGCCCCCGAAGCAACAAAGCTTGATGTAACTGGAAAATTACCATCTGGACTATCTGCTGTAGCTGCAAATGAAACTGTGTCAAATGTTAATGCTGTATTAACTTCTAATGTACCTAAAGTAATTGCTGAACTTCCATTTTTAATACTTAAACCTGATATAGCAGCAGGTATATCTGTTATAAGCATAGTTCTTAATAAATTTTCTATTGAAGAACCTGCATCAAAAGTTGATCCTGGAGATATTGCTCCTACGGTTTGGTTTGATACTAATTGTTGAAGTAAATCTGCACTTCCTCCACTTCCACTAATGGTAAATACATCACTGCCTATTTGAATAGTGGTTAATGCACTTCCTGTTCCTCCAGGATTTGCTACTACATCTGTTCCCCCTCCACTTCCGCTTACTAATAAATTAAAAGTTGTACCATCTCCTTTTGTGAATGTTAAAGTACTGCCAGAAGCAGAACCAGTTATCATAAAAGAACCAGTGTTTAAAGTTGAAGCAGGAGAACCTGCAGCATATGCACTAACAGGAACTTGATCAAGAAATCTTACATTTGAAGCCATAGAATATCTTATTTACTGTGTATAAATATAAGAAACTAATTAATTATTAGCATCTTTCATTTGAGAATTTAAAACTTCTCCATCTTCATTCATCCTAGTTCTACCATCAGGAGTTCTTGTAGGATTTGCTTCATATCTTTCGGGTACTGAATCTGTTTCCATAGAAAATATTATTTTAGATTTACTATTATATTTCTTAACTGAGTTAAGATCTTTTTGTATTGTTTCGGGTATAATGTAACCATGCATTTTTAATGAAAACGTGCCTTTTACTAGTCGTTCTTGGCTTTGTTGTAACTCAGTTACAGTAGCAAAGCTGTCTATTAGGGCTTTAAATTTAAATCTATCAGGATTTCCCCAATATGAATCTGAAGCATAATTAATAGCCTCTATTATTTTATTAAGTTGTTCAACATAATAGGTTTGTATGATACAACTGTAAGTTAATGTAACATAATCTGGTACTACATTAGCTATATATTGTTTTGTAGGAACTCTATTATTAAGTAAATTAAAATTACTGTAGATATTTTTATTATTCCAACTTTTTTGCCATGATGTATATAAATTAGGCATATTAGCATCTAATTTATTAGCTAATGTTCTATTTTTTTCTAAATTATCTCTTTTAAATACTATTATAGGCATCATTAAAGCACCTTTTTTATCCCTTAAATATGTATCTTTTTGAACTGATTTCCATCTTTCAGGAGAACCATATATAATAGGAACAGGTATACGTTCTCCATTTTGTATTACAGATGGTTTAATAATATTATCAAAATAATACATTATAGATTCATCGATGTCTTTTAACCCTACTGTAAATGGTTTAGTAGTATCATCTTTAAATGACATTTGGTTAGACCTGTTAAAAGGGATATTAGCTTGATTATCTGGTGGGAATTGCTTGTTGTCTGCTGCGTCATTAGGGTTTCCCATTTTAGCATCATAAGGAGTTTGTAATCCTTCAGAAAGTTCCCTTTGGGACTTTGGTGTAGGTCTTCTATATTTTTCAGCCATTTATTCCTCCTTTTTCAATTTGTAATTTATTAACTGGGCTATAGTGTGCTTTACATATTATAGATATGTTACTACCAAAACCTTCTAATCCAGGATTAATTGGATTTTTTTCATATCCATATCTAGGATCTTTACCCATAAAGAATTGATTAGCAATAACATCATCTACCTCATAATAACCTTCATAGTACATTATTACATCACCTACTTCAGGTTCTAAATCTGCTCCAAAGTAATCTGCTTGATCATAATCTTTATTAAAATCAAGATTTCTTTGTAATAAATCATCTCTAAGAAATTTAAAATCAACATTTCTATAGTAACGGACACCATACTCATCATCTGGGTAAGATTGTGGTTGATTATCAATTAAACAACTTAATAATACGGGTGGATAATAGTATTTAGCCCCCGAAGACTCACCATAAAGGTTTACATTAGTTTCATCTAATTTAAATTTATAATAAGCACATTCCTGAGATATAACATTACCTATTAGTTCTCGATTCACATGCCTAAATAGGCTTATATCTCTTTGACTCCCGTATAAAGCCATATTATGCTATGTATATTGTGTAAGGAACTTTATTTAATTCCTTTTGTAAAAAATCATTCTCGTTTGCTCTTCTTTCTAGTAATTTATCTCTAGAAGTTTCATCAAAATATGCTCTTAATCTTTCTACTAATGCATTTTTTTCTGATGTAGCTGCTGATAGTAAATCTGATTGGTTTAATGTTACATTACCATCTGGTATAGGAACTGTGCCATATTTTCCTCTAATATATCCTAGCATTTCTTTACATAATGCTAAAGTATATTCAAATATCCATTGTCTGCCTATAGAATTTATAATATTGTAATTAGGGTTTTCAAATGGTACTTCACTTACATTTGTTACTTTATCAAATCCATCTATATAAGGATTTTGTCTTTCTGATTTTTTAATATATTCAAATACTAAATTACCACAATGAGCTCCTGTAAAATTATTTCCATAAACATCATTTCCAGATGATGGTATAGGAAATACTCTTAATCTATTATTTACTAATTCAAATGTATAATTTGATCTTCTAATGGTGTCATTTAATTCAATAGCCTGTATTACTTGTAAATCATAATTTAAGGGCATCATTAAAAAATTAATAGCTGGTGAGTAACTTCCCCAACCAAATGAATCCATTAAATCAATCATACCAGTACCTGTACCTGCATAAGGGTCAAAATATCTTGTTATTGCAGGGGGTGCTTCGTAAAATATTCTTTTGAGTTCTATTGAATCTCCATTTTCTAAACTTGCACTTGCTTGAGCCCAAGCATTCATATCATAATCTTGTTGACCACCTTTTAAAGGTAAAAATCCTTTATACCATGTTACATTACCACCTACACCTGCTTCTTCACCATATTGTTCAGCTATTCTAACAATACCTGCCATATTAGGTTTAATAATTTTTTCATTTGATGTTGTATTAGAAGTAGAACCTTCTAAAGATAAATAATTTTCTCTTACTTTATAAGCATATAACTCATTTCCGTATGTAGTAACTGCTTCTTCAAATGCTGTAAAGAAAGAACCTGATTGTAATTCTACTTCAGCTAATGGATAACCCAGTCTTTGAGCACAAAAATTAGCTACTTTATTAGCATCAGTTTTAAAGTCTTGTTGATTATCATAAAATCCAAAAGGTGTTTGACCTGGTGCAAATGTTGATACGCCTGTCCAAATTGGTATATTCATAGCATTTTGTTATAAATATTAAAAAAGGGATTCCCAGTTAGAGAATCCCAATGTTAAAATTTTTAAATTAGTTATACTGCACTCCCTGTAAGTAGTAAATGTCCTGAATCGTTAACAGTAAATGCATATCTTGTACCATTAGGAGATAACATTTCAAAACTAGAACTAACAAATGATGCTGTTAAAGCTGTAATTGCTGTTGTAGTTGAAATAGCTGATGATACAATCCCATCTACATTTGCTCCTGCTACATAAGATGCAGTTTGAGCAGTTATTACATAAGATGCTGATTGAGCTTGTTCTACATATGAAGCTGTAGCTACAGACATAGAAGCTGTAATTGAACTACTAATAAATCCTAAAGCATCTATTTGAGCTGAGCTTGAAATTACACCTGCAGGTAAAGTAGCTGTTACACCTGTTATATTTGAACCATCACCCTCAAATGAACCACTAAATGATCCAGAAAATGAATCTGCTATAATAGACCCTGTTATAGCTTGAGACCCTGTGAAGTGTCTAAAATTGTCGTCTAGTTCTTTTATTGTTAATGCTGAACCTTTTACTGATCTGTAAGTTAATGCCATTGTATTTTATTTATAAATATTATGAAGAAGCAACAAAATACTCAAGTTGAGCATTTGATCCTGATGCTTTTGCTTTTATTGTGTCAAAGTTAATAAATGATGAATAATATGTTTCATCTACGTAACCATCGTCTACATAATCTCCTGCTTGTGAAGCATTAAATTCTGCATTTCCCAACATAAATGTTTTTTTAGGCTCTAATTCAAATAAAACACTTTCTTCATTTGTTTTTTGAATATATAATTTAACTGGATGTGAACCTGATATGTGTGTTATTCTAATATACTTTGTATCTTGTTTAACAAATGAACCTGCTACTTGTTGAGGTTCAGAATCTACAAATTTAAGAATTTCTACACCAGAACCACTAAATGTAGTAGCAATAGTATCTATTCTTCTAACTACTTGATTAACTCCTTCAATAATAGATATATTATTTGTAGATTGAAAATTATTATTAGGTAATAAAATTTCTTCTTTTACAGTTACAGTAAGGTTAGCCATTGTTGGATTTTGTTATAAATATTAGAAAATAAAGTAAGATAAAAAAAGACCTGACTAAAAAGCCAGGTCTAATTTTGAATTTATGTTAAGTGTTTATTAAACAGACGCTAAGTCGTTAACAAATACTCTTCCGTAGAATTCTGGTCTGATCATTTTCTTAGCATATCTCGTTAATAGACCTTTTCTTGGTGTGAAAGTGTCTCGATCGTATACTATTGGAGTCATGATCAATGGAATATAAGGGGCAAATACAGCACCAGTTTCTAAGAACTGAGAACCTCTATATCCCATTAATATTACATTTTCAGTCATGTATGGATTTTTGTAAACCTCATATCTGCTGTTCATTTGACCCATTTTCTGGATACCAAAAGCGAACTTTTGTTTAGAAGCATCACCATCTGCACTTGAAGCAAATCCTGGGATTGATTCAATGATTGTAGCAACTGAAGGAGAAATAATCATAAAGTTTGCACCACCTCTAAGAGTTTTCTGGTGAATCTTGTTAGATACTTTCTGTAGTTTAGTTCCTAATGTTTGGAACCATTGTCCTTGTGTGTTGTAGAAACCACCTGCACCTGCAGCTGATTCAACCCATGCAGTTTTTCCAGCATTTAGATTTTTATTAGATACTGCACTCCAGTACTCATCAGCAGCTGATGCATCTGAAATTAACATATCTAAAATCTCTAAATCGATTTCTAATGAAATGTACTCACTCATGATAGATGTTAATTCTGCTTCAGCATCTAGTGCTTGATATGCATTTAAATCTTGAGCGAATTCAGGAGTCCATTGTGCTTTTAACTTTCTAGTTTTAGCAACAATTGCTTCTGATTTCATTTTTACATCGATAGATGGAATTGCTAATGCGTCAGCAGCAGTAGAATGATCATTTGGTCTACCTGCACCTGCAGCATCTTCGAAATCACCTCTTTCATTATCAACTGGTTGTACGTTGTATCTTAATACTACGTCATCAGCACTAGCAATAATACCTGGGTCACCTACATTACCTGCTTGTACAAAAAATACTCTTTTTTGACCTTCATCATACTCAGTATACTGAGGTAAGATTAAAGAACCAGAAACAGCATTAAAAGATGTACCTTTAGATAAACCAAAGGCTCTAACACCTTTTGTATCTACTCTAAGACCATCTACATTAACAGATATGGTTTGGTAAGCATTACCAGCTGCTATTGAAGCAGATAATTCTGGAGCATAGTGAACTGATTCCCATGAAGTAGCAGAATGTACTACATCTGCACCAGTTTTAGAAGCTGAAAATTGGTTAACAGAGTAACCGAATCTTCCAGCACCATATAAACCATCAGATGGGTTAGCACCTGGGCCTGGGTTAGTATTACCATACATAGAAGCTGGGCTTGAATATGCATCGCCTGGTCCACCAAATTTATTTGATTTTTCTTGACCGTATTGGAAATCTAGGAAAAATACTAGACCTGAAGGTAAGTTCATTGGTTGAACAGAAACAAATTCCTTTGCTGCTATTTGTCCAAATACTTTTCTTACTAATGGTAAAGCTACACCTGCCCATTGAGCACCTTGACCTGGAGTGAAGCTTGCTCCACCTTGGTTTGTTTGTGATTGCTCAACAACAAGTTGCTTAGCTTGGTTTTCAAGAATCATACTCATGTTGTTCTTGTTAACTTCGCTACCCATTCCTTCTAATAGTCCTGTTTTTTCCCACTTGTCTGCTAATCTAGCAGCGTCGCTCTGAACACTTTTCCAGTTGTTCGCTGAGCTTTCTAAAAGTGAATTTAATTGTGACATTTTTAGTTGTTTTTTTATTATTATTAATTTATTTTAAACCAGCCAATTTCTTGAATCTTTCCACCATTGGATCGGTTTCAATAATTGGTTTTTTAGCGTTAACTGATCTTGATACTCTTGATGCTGATCCTAAAGATTCTTTAATTGGAGATTTTTTCTTAGTCTTTAAACCTTCGTTTAAAGTTTCAAATACCAATTTAGTTTCTTTTACAGTACCTGCTTTATCAAAAGCACCTAATACTTTAACTTTTTGACTTTCTGTCAAAGTTTTTGCTTTGAAAATCTTGTTAGTATATAACAATTTTGCATTAAGCAAATTAACTTCGTTTAAGTCAGACTTTAAAGATTCGATTGTATTGTAAGCTTCATCAAGTTCTTCTTCTTTTAAACCTACTTTACTCATAAGTTTAGCAAGATCATCTTTTACAGCTTTCATAAAATCTTCGTCATACTTGTTACCTTTACTATATGATGTGCTTGTAGGCGTACCTGAAGCAGCTTCATCAATTTCATCTTCCTCTTTTAAACCTACTTTTTTCATTAAGTTTGCAAGATCGTCCTTTACGGCTTTCATGAAATCTTCGTCATATTTGTTTTTGGAACCAGATTTAACTGAAGTGCTAATAGGGTTACCTACAGCTTCTTCCATTTTATCTTTATCGTCTTCTTTGTCTTTTTTCTTGGCTTCAGAAATTTCAACGTCTACGTCGTCTTCAACGTCTACATCTACTTCTTCTTCTTCGCCTTCTTCTTCGAAATTCTCGCCTGCTTCTAACTCGCCTGAAGCAACCATATCTGCAATTACGTCTTCAATGAAGTCTTTAAGGTCGTCATCTGACATATCATCCAAGTCGAGTTCTTCTTCGTCCTTGTCATCCATGTCTTCTTTTTCGTCTTCCATACCATCTTCATAGCCTTCTTCTTCGGCGTCTGTTCTGGCATCTTCGTCGATGTCCTTTTTATCCATTTCTTCGATTTCTGCTAAGATTTCGTCTAGATCAATTTCTTCATCCATATCTTCTTTTTCTTCATCAAGATCTTTCTTTTTGTTGTATCTTGGTTCTGAATCTAAAGATTTTCTTTCAGCTCCTCGGTCTGGACCTTTGTCATCTTTGTGACGCATGTCTTCAGCTTCATCCATATCCTCTTTATCCATTTCTTCTAACTTTGTAGCTAGCATAGATTTAAGTTGTGGAGTAAAAGCTTCTTCAAGTGCTGCCTTAGCATTTGCGATAGCGGTTTCTTTTACGGTTTTGGCGTCAGCGATAGCTTCTTTGAGAATGTCTCTTTTTGCCATTATCCTAAAATTTAATTGTTTGGGAAATACGTTTATTTGGAAACGTAATAGATTTTATATTATGTCAATGCTATATGGGATAGCATATTTTACGGTTATACGTATATTGGGAGTCTTGAAGGTCGCAGTTTTAAGCTATAAGTCTTTCTAATTCAGACTGCATTTCATCTACTGTATAGTCAAATTCTTCACCTGTGTATGGGTTTAAACCATCAGCAACAGCTTGTATTGCGCTGTATACATCATCATTTGATGGGATTCTTTCTAGATAATCCATTGATTTATTTAAATATTGAATTAAATCTTCACTTTCAGCATATACACGAAATTCATCTAATATATCAGTAGCTAGTTTTGCTAGTAAATCTGCATCTTGCATATTTTCTTTTAATAGCTTGTTTTCAGCTAAATATTTTCTTAAATCGAAATTATCCATTTTATTTTAATTTTGATGAATCACCGTTATGATTAATTAAGTATACTTTACTATATTTTGACATAAAACTGTTTAATTCATC
>Ga0181418_1000048_pt1 | contig 33054 bp, 60 predicted proteins | sample 41SPOviralmetaG_FD_130143 | JGI IMG/M metagenome (GOLD analysis project Ga0181418, IMG submission 130143) | Marine viral communities from the oligotrophic San Pedro Time Series (SPOT) site, San Pedro Channel, CA, USA - 41 SPOT_SRF_2013-03-13 | ecosystem: Environmental > Aquatic > Marine > Strait...
AAAGCGAACCCGTAATAACCTATCAAAGATGTTTAAGGATGGTTCTTGGGATGGTTCCCTTGACAGTCTTTTGCCATCTTCTGAGTGAAGTTAGAGCGATTAACTGCTTGCTTAGTTAATAACTAAGAACACCTTAAATGGTGAAGCCGAAACATTGGGGGGTTCGCCCCCCTTTGTTTCTTTTTTTTACTTATGGTGATTAAATGAGACTAATAGAAGAAGTATATCTAAAAGCGGACAAAGATGAGATTTGTCAGAAATGCGGAGTAGATATTGCTGAAGGCTCTAATCACCTTTTAGAAAGTTATATTCATAAAGGGGTTATTCTTTCAAATACTTATTGTTTGAAGAAAAGATGTAACCCTATCAACAATCTAAGATTAAGACTATTTTGGGGAGCAATAACTCTTTCAATGGCTTCTTGGATTATTTACGGTATATGGTTCAAATAAGAATCTTTACCGTCTGTTCAATCAAAGGTTGTCGTGGTGGCCCGACACCTTATACGGCTGGCGGTGGTTCCTAGTGAATCAAGTGCCTAATACAGACATTTGCACAAACAACACTAATTAATATCAATTACATTAACTCAATCAAATACAAATTATATTCGCTTACAACGCCAAACTTATCTAGTGGAGGAAGACAGAAATTGTCTTAGATAATAGATTAGATTGGTTGCTTAACACACATGGGAGAAGTCGAGGAAAGGGGCATTAACGATGAATACAATAGAAGGTTTCACTACCTCCTACCGACTATTGTTTCCTCCTTCTCCCGCCTTGTGTGTAAATAAATTCAATTAATAAGAATAAGGAGGAATAAGAATGATAACAGGAACAGCACAACAACAAGCAATATGGGAAGCCATAACAGAGACAGATGACCATGTATTCGTTAATGCAGGGGCAGGAACAGGAAAAACCTTTACAATAGTAGAAGGGGCAAATAGAATAGATAACAACTTAAAGGCAGCGTTTTTAGCCTTCAATAAATCTATTGCCACTGAATTAGAGAAAAGGTTGCCAGAAGGTGTAGATGCAAAAACATTTCACGCATTTGGTTTTGCTGCAATTAGAGCAGCAGGAATTAGAACTAAAGTAAACAACTTTAAGATGAATAACATCATTAAAGAATTACTTGGTAAAGACTATTATGTTGCTCCACTAAAGAAATTAGTATCTCTAATTAAAGGTTCCATGATTAATGGGACAGATACGAAATCTATTCTAAGTCTAATAGATGAATATAACATCAACTTTGAATCAGACAGAGAAGAAAAGATAGCATTAGAATCAATACCTGCTATCCTAACACTATGTCGTACCCAAACTCATTTGATTGATTTCGATGATATGATATGGCTACCATTGGTAAATAACTATCCTTTACCTACTTATGATATTCTTTTTGTTGATGAAGCACAAGATTTTAATGAAGCACAGAGAGAACTAATCAGTAGATGCGTTAATGGCGGCAGATGTGTAATTGTTGGTGATAAAAACCAAGCAATTTACGGATTCCGTGGAGCAGATAGTAACTCAATTAGCATGTTTTATGACAGGCTTTCTTCAGGAGATAGGAAAATAAGCCAATTTCCTCTCAGTATTTCGTGGCGTTGTCCTAACACAGTAGTTAAGGAAGCGAATAGATTCGTAAAAGACTTCCATGCTCATAAAGACGCTATTAATGGAGCAGTAATAGAAAAAGCACCATTTAGCCCTCAACATAATGATATGGTTTTATGCAGATATAATGCACCATTAGTAGGGGCTTTCTATGATTTAATTAGTCAAGGTAAATCAGCCTATATTCTAGGAAGAGATATGACTCAAGGATTAATTACAGCAGTTCAAAAGGTAACTAAGAACACTAATATGGGGTCTGAAGAGTTTTGGGATTTATTTATGACCGATTATCATTTTAATTATAATCGTCTTATGTCTCAGGATAAAGTAAATCAAGCACTTGCTCTTGAAGATAAGAAGGATTGTATCAGTATCTTTGTTGATAAAGCAACAACAGTTGGTGGAATTATTGAAGAGATTAAGCGAGTATTCGATAATCCTGATGTCGGAGAGATAATGTTATCTACTGTTCATAAGGCTAAAGGTCTTGAAGCGGATAATGTTTATATTCTAGCAACTGATAGAATGCCTCACCCACTGGGAGGCAAAGAAGAGAATAACATTTGTTATGTAGCAATTACAAGAGCAAAGAAGAATTTGTTTTATTGTGGGCCAAGGCCCCAATTAAACTGATATTCACTTGGCAACATACGGCCATTTGATAGTAAGTTTATAGAGTAAAAAGAAAGAAAATCCGTTAAACGGTAAAAGGTCAGGTAACTTTCGTATTCGCTTTCTTTTCTTACACAGGGGGTTTCTCCATTAAAAATAATATGTTTGGTTTCACAGCCGGAGTAGTGCTTCTTAGTTTGCATTAATTATTTTTCCTCCGCCTTTTTAGGTGATGATATGATAGAATGGATAAAGAGTTTCTTTGTTGTCAAAGAAAAAGAAAAAGGAAGACCTAAATGCACAATATGTGGATTAGGTGCTAAGTACCATATGTTAGTAGAGTTTAAGACTCTTGACTTAAAAGAAATAGAAGATAAAATATTAATAAAAATATGTGATGGTTGTTATGAAGAAGTATATGAGAGATATAATCCCGAAAGGAAACCACCGACAATACAAAGCGGAGTTTTTGAATCGCAGTTGGGATTTAGAACAGAAAAGAATAAAAATATTTAAAGAACTAAATGCGTTAGGTATGCCGCACTACAATGCATATCAAATATCAATAAGGAGAATGAAAATATGAATATATTCGCACTATCAAAGTGTCCCAAAGAATCAGCACAGCAAATGATTGACAAGCATGTAATTAAGATGCCGACTGAAACATGTCAAATGTTACATACTAACATTCTTTACATGCAATATGTTCAAGAACACGATAAAGAACCCCAATTGAAAGATTTAAAGGCTTTTCATCAAGCCACCGGCTCAAAATTAATGAAGCCAGCGATGCTAAACCACCCCTCAACCATTTGGGCGAGGCAATCTATTGCTAACTTTGAGTGGTTATATGCACATGGAAGTGCATTATGCCGTGAATACACTTATCGCTACGATAAAGAACATGGTTCACATAAAAGACTACATCAATGTCACGATAATAAAGAAACTGTATTTGCTCATCAATTTCCTGTTAGTGGATTAACTCCAGTAACTATTGCTATGGATGATTCATACAGAATTAAAAATACATTCGATGATGAGTGGGATTTTGTAATTAAATCCTATCGCCACTATTACCTTGAAGGTAAATGGAAAATGGCGGATTGGAAACGAGAAGAACGCAGACCTAATTGGTTTCCCACTAATTGGTTTGCTATAAAGCATAATAAGTATGTAAGGGCTTATAATGCAGCAGAAGAAAGAAAATACCCCTTACCACTAATGGAGGAATAAAAATGAAACAATATAGATGCCCAAGTTGTAATGGAACAATGTTTGAATGGGAGACAGAAAATTATGAAGGAGTCCAATGTAAAGATTGTGGCTATAATGAGCAAAGTTATAAAAATTATTAGGAGGAATAAATATGGAATATAAATATAGAATGACATGTGATTGCGGGGCTTCCGCAGGATATAATAATACAGAATCAACCGTAGTGTATGTTGATACACTTAGAACATTAAGGGCTAAATGCACTTGCTCACAAGAAGTAGGAGGAATATGAATGAGTTTTAGTAAAGTAGAAGAAACAATAATAGATGTTTTAAAAGAACAATATGGCCCTGTATGGAAAAAAGAGATGTGTGAAGTTGTAGAAGATAAAAGAACAACTAGCAAAGAAATGTATGATAAAACGGTGCTTCAGTTTGCTGATAATCAATCAGCACAGAATTATAATTTGTTGATAGCCGCAATGTTATCATTACAGTATTGGAATCAAAAGAAAATCATGAATTTTTCTACCGAGGTGGATTTCTAATGAATACTTTAGCAAGAGCAGTAAAAGCGATTGAAATGTGCAGTAAAGCCGAAAAAAATTGGCTTAGATTGTGGATGAATGGTGAGTTTAACATGCTTGCTTTGGAAGAAGCGAAAAAAGAAATGGATGGGGAGAATAAATGAGTAAAGATTGTGATAAGTGCGAAGGTAATATGTATTATCTAGTACCTAACTATCAACATGATGTTATGGAAAGAATAGAGTGTTGGGATTGCATTAGTGAAATGCAATATCAAGATGATATTAAAGACAGAATGACTAAATTATTAGTAACTTGTAGTCCTCAACAGTTAGCACAAATAGTTGCTGAAATGGCAGTTAATTCAGTAGTTAAAGACCATAGCGGAAACCTAAGCAGGTTTGAGACTATGTTAGCCACCAAAAACACAAGAGAGGCTATAGTTTTATCTAGTATGTATGCGGAGGCTATTTAATGTTCACAGTCGAAGAAACTCAAGAAATGACCGTTTTAAACGCTTTAATGTCAGAAGGTTCTATTGTTTTTTCAGACATATATAAGTATATGTTTGAACATTATGAACCCCCTGAAGCGTTAGATATTAGAGAAGCAATTAGAAAACTATGTAATAGTTTAAAAAAGCAGTTTAATAAACTGGGTATTAGGTTGTTTGAACAAACTGTAATGGGTCATCGTTATACTATTACTGAAGAAGCAAGGCAGTTTTGTATGGAGAACTTATATGAAGTATTATTCGATGAATATGGAGAAACAGTAGGGGCGTTCTTTCAACACCCTTTGTCATTATCAGAAGAAAGGAAGGAATTAATATGAGTAAAGTAAATGTAGAATTTAGAATAATAGATGCTGAAGATATGCCACCTTTGGTTATATCTCAGAATGAAATAGAAGAACCTAAAGTAGTAATTAATACTTATCATAAATTATGGATAAGTTTAAATAGACAAACTATCGCTGGTATTATAGAGGCACTCCAAGAAAAGATGGATATGATTCTAACAAGTTATTTAGAAGAACAATATGCTTTTGAACAACAGGATAGAGTTGACCTTAAAAAGATGGGTGAATAAACATGGCAGAAACAATAGTAGCAAAAAGAAACTTAGGCAACGGTAAATGGGATAAAGTCCTAAAACGCCGAATGGTAGAGTTATCTGTTGCTGACAACTATGATGAGGCTAAAGAAGAATGGATAGCCACTGGTGAAGTTTGGTGGGGTCAAAATGATAATATCCCTGAATGGGTTAGGAACTCACAAATGGGAACAGGTAAATGTCTATGTGGGCACATAGTAGTATATCACTTTGAAATCATTAATACAGAAAATGGTATTAGAGAATGCGTTGGTAGTGACCACATTAATACTTATCTAATTATGCGAGCAATTGCTGAAGATAAAGGATTGCCTATTGATGCAATTACCGATAGACAAATTCAAGAATGGATTGATGTAAGAGTTAAATCAATGAAACAAGAGGCATGGTGGAAAGATAGCGGTGCTTCTTTTGAAATGATGTTTGATGCAGTAAAAGAAATGGATTTACATTATAATACCCGTACAGTTGATTGGGTATGGGATAATGAACTGGATAGAACAGAACCAGTAAAAAAATTAGTTAAGAAAGGGAAAGGTAGGTTTGGTGCAAATAACTATAAAATGGCTTCTATTGTTTGGAGATGGAATCATCCCGATAATGTTAAAGCACAAATTAATACCAGAGGTTATCCTAATGATAAGTTAATGCAAGATTTGGCATTATTTTTCGTTAAGTCCCAAGGTCTTAAGCCAGACTTTACTAAATACAAAGTGGAAAGGGCAGAAAGAAAAGACAAGATAATTAAGGCAAAGGCAGCAAGAATAGCAAAGCGTGACGCAGAAAATCTTAGGATAAAATTGGAAAAAGAAGAACAACATCGTATTTACAATCTTCCTGAAAATGTTGAAAAGCGCAGAATTGAAGAAGTTAAACGACAAGAAGAAAGACAGAAGCAGAGAGAAATAGCGATTCGTCAGCGAGAGGAAAGAGAAGAAGCAAGACTAATAAAACTAGAACAAGCAAGAAGAAGGGCTAATACTATTTTAACTGAGCAAAGCCAAGAATTTGACTTTGCTTGTGCTAATTACGGAATAGAACCTTTCGATGCTTCTTTAGCCCAAGGCCCATGGGAATTACAATTCTTGGTAGATATTAAAGAAAGAATGTTAATTAGAAAGACATTAACACCTAACCAATTAGGTAAGTTGGTAAATATTCTACAAAGAAACAAGCCAACTCAAAAACAACTAGATTACTTAAAAGACTTGGGGTATGAAGGAGAAGTTAATAATAGAAAACAAGCAAGTGAATTAATAAATAAATTAAAAGGTGAACAAATATGATAGGAAGAATAATTTTTGGAACAATGTGGATAATGATGTGGATATTTTTATTTGCATCAGGATTAGGATTAATTGCATTATTGGCAGACGGAGACTACCCTCTAGAGTAGGGTGGTTTATATAGAGAATAGGAACTAGGAAGAACAAGGAGAGATTAGAAATGATTAAATTACGGATTATAAATGATAGCGGACATACAGATTTAGTGCTTGAAGCAACAGGTATTATAGAACAGATAGATACACACCCGACCCATTGGGCCTTTATTAACGGCGAAATGGTAGCAAGGGAAGAGATTACTAACATCAATTGGGATGAAGTTACGAAAGTGGACTTAATGCCAGCAATTGTTGGAGGAAACTATTGATTGAACATTAATAGTTTCTATACTCTTTTGGGGGAGTTGGCAAGTTTAATTACTTGCTGGCTTCCCCTTTTTTGGGTATGAAGCCCGATTTACTTAATTTTATTCACGAAAACGCCCTTCAAATAATGTTAGATTTGAAAGGATGGACATATTCTAAAAATGCAGTTTTATTGAACGGTATAGCCGTTGTGAAACCGGATTTTTATGCTAACAATCATATCCTTGCGACAGGTCGTAAGGGTTACATTTATGCGTGTGGCGAGACTCGCATAGATTACGCAGGGAAAGAGTATTCTTCAACAGAAGATTTGCTCTCTGAATGCGGTACTGAAGCCTTAGATGACTTCAGTAATTGGAAGTTTCTAATTGAAAAAGAATGGGTAGTTACTGATGGTAGTGACCATTTCCTCATTTCTTTTTCTACTTTAGATAAACTTCCTAAAAGAACAACTTTTAGGTGTTAAACATGACAAGCCCCAATATTAAAATATTATCAGATATTACTGTGCATATGAAATATGCAAAGTATAAGCCAGAATTAGAAAGAAGAGAAACATGGGAGGAAATAGTTGAGCGTAATATGAATATGCACATTAAAACCTATCCTCAATTAGAAGCCGATATTAGAAATGTTTACGAGTATTTCGTAAAGACTAAACAAATATTGCCATCTATGCGTTCAATGCAATTTGGTGGCAAGCCAGTTGAAATTAGCCCTAATAGAGTATATAATTGTGCATATATGCCAATAGATTCCCATATAGCATTTAGTGAGGCTATGTTTCTATTACTAGGTGGAACAGGAGTGGGTTATTCTGTTCAAAGACACCATGTTGAATTGATGAAAGAGATTCATCAACCTAATGCAAATCGTCAGCGAAGATATTTAATTGCTGATTCAATAGAAGGTTGGGCTGATTCCATTAAAGTATTAATGGAGTGTTACACAGGTATTAGAACCTCTACTCCTATATTTGATTATTCAGATATTAGACCTAAAGGAAGTTTATTAAAAACTTCTGGGGGAAAAGCACCCGGAAGTCAACCATTAAGAGAATGTTTAGTTAAAGTAGAAGGTATTTTACAAAATATTCCTAATGGAACTAAATTAAGTCCTATTCAAGCACACGATATAATGTGCCATATTGCAGATGCAGTATTAAGTGGCGGTATTCGGAGAGCCGCTATGATTAGTTTATTCTCCGCAGATGATATGGAAATGATTTCATCTAAGTCTGGTAAATGGTGGGAAAATAACCCGCAAAGAGGAAGGTCAAATAATTCAGCAGTTCTATTAAGACATAGAGTAACTAAAGAGTTCTTTATGGATTTATGGGAACGAATTAAAGCAAGTGGTAGCGGAGAACCCGGAATTTATTTTAATAATGATAAAGATTGGGGAACCAATCCATGTTGTGAAATAGCATTAAGGCCATATCAGTTCTGTAATTTAACAGAAGTTAATGCTTCTGATGTTAAAGACCAAGCCGATTTAGAATCGAGAGTTTCAGCAGCAGCCTTTTTAGGAACATTACAAGCAGGATATACTGATTTCCATTATTTAAGAGAAGTATGGAGAAAGAACACTGAGAAAGATGCTCTATTAGGAGTGTCTATGACTGGTATTGCTTCAAATGTTGTTGAGCATTTAGATTTAGAAATGGCTGCTTTTGAAGTAAAGAAAGAAAACGAAAGGGTTGCTAAGTTAATTGGTATTAATCCGGCTTCAAGAACTACTTGTGTTAAACCTGCTGGAACCACTTCATTAGTATTGGGTACTTCTAGTGGTATTCATGCTTGGCATAACGATTATTACATTCGCAGATTAAGAGTAGGTAAGAATGAAGCAATCTATTCTTATCTATTAAATAATCATCCTGAATTAGTAGAAGATGAATTCTTTAATCCATTAGAACAGGCAGTTATTAGTATTCCACAGAAAGCACCTAATGACTCTATTACTCGTCATGAGTCAGTATTTGACTTATTAGAAAGAGTAAAGAACTTTAGCATTCGTTGGGTAAGAGCAGGACATAAAGACGGGTTGAACACCCATAATGTTTCAGCCACAATTTCTATTAAAGAAGGAGAATGGGAGAAAGTTTCAGAATGGATGTGGTTAAATAGACATTATTATAATGGTCTGTCTGTATTGCCTTACGATGGGGGAACATATCAACAAGCCCCATTTGAGGATTGTAATATGAATACCTATACACAACTAAGTCAATCATTAACTACAATTGATTTAACTAAAGTTGTTGAAACTCAAGACAATACTGACCTATCGGGCGAAATAGCCTGTGCTGGCGGGTTGTGTGAAATTTAGGTGAGAGTATGAGTAAACTCTTCAAGAATTACGAAGAGTGTGAATCAGTAATAATAATAATGAGTGAGGACTTATCAGATAAGTCTTTAAAGAATATAGTATTAGCAATGAATGTCTCGGCATCTCTATTAGATGACAAAGATAAAATATATAGATTAACACAAACATACAGAAGCGCATTATGGGATATTCCCGAAGCAATAAGTCAAGGGTTTCATAAATATTTAAGAATTAATGCTGAAGAAACAAAGAAAATGTTATCATATCATAAAAAACATTGTCCTAAAGATACAACTTGTAAAGTCTGTTCAAATAAAAATAAAATGTTAATTAGAATGAGGAATGTCAATGAAAGAAAAGAACCCCAAATATATAATAAATAAGCGAAAAAATAGCAAAATAGCCACAAGGTGTAGGGTCTGTGGTAAGCAACTTATGGTTGCTGAAGAGATAAAAAACGAGATTCATGAATCTTGTGATAATGATAATAAGAATGTATATGTGATGTGAGATTATGGGAAGATTAAGTATTAGAAAACCGGATGATTCAGGAGACTATTATAAAACCGTTATTGAATGTGAGACTTTTGATTTCGCTACTGATTCAGTAATGTCGGATAGAAGCCACAAAGACCCTCTTCAAGCAGCATTAACTTCTTGGTGGAAGAATAAAATTCAATATAATAAAAGAACTAGGTATAACCGAAGAAAAGTAAGTTTTGATAAAACCTTTAGTCATTTAGTTAGAATAAATGGTTGTCCTGTTCTTCTTAGTAGAGAGGGAGTTAGGTATTCGATTAATGGTAAATCCTATAATCTGATAGGTATATCAGAAGCATTAGCAAGATTAACTTTTAAATCTTGTTTTGAGGATGACCCTGCTGTATTATTATCTACTCTGTATTCTACTCTGCAACTGCCAGAAAATGTTAAGTATTGTCTAGAAAATAGACTACCTTATCATTGGTATGATATTCATAGAGAAGGAGTAAATAAAATAGAAGTAAGGCTAAACTGCAAACAAATAAGTGATAGTGAAATAGCCATAGAAATTAGTGATGGGGTTTGGGGAACTATGACTCTTAAACAATTAGATGTATTTTGTAATTTTTACAAGAACGGTATGGAGAGAGGAAGTTGGAAGAATACTTCTCCGATGGAGTTATTTTACAAAACAGTTGGTAGAATGCCGAAACCTTCTGAAATGGAAGTAATGAAAGCATTTCTGCAACAAAACAGAACACAGGACTTAGTTGAGTCTAGGGCTATTGATTTGGTTAATGAAATGCTGGAAGAATATTCTGATAGACTGAAAGGGGTCTGGGAGAATGATAAATTAATAGAATTATATGTTAGAGGAAAGGATTATGATTGGAAACTAACTAATAATGGTTATAAAACGGATATTCAAATGGTTTCAACATATGTTTGGCAAACTATTACTGACAGGAAAAAAACCAATGAGCATGATGAAAACGGTAATGTTATTTACGAAGAACAAGAATCCGAACCCGATTGGCAAGGGCCGATTTGTATAGATAATATGGCTGGTGGTTCTTCATTAGGCGACCAATTTGCTGCTAGGGCATTAGCACTACTAAATGATAGATTCACAATAACAATAGTAAATACCATTAAAAGGTATTTAAATGCAAAACCAAATACTAATAGAGTTGATATGAATGCTATGTGACGAATGCGGAAGTAATGAAACAGAATTTAATGAAAGGTTAGGGGAAACCTGCTGTGTTGAGTGTGGGTTAGTTATTCAAACGGAGATGTTTGAAGAAACGACGCATATATTAAACTCGCAGGGTGAATTAGTCCATTCATCTGATAGAAGAGGACTAGGTTCTGTTATAACTGGTAAAGGTGCATTTAAATATAATGCTCATGGGAAGGCTTCGGTTCTTCCTAAAAAAATATTAGAAGGCCTTATACATTGTAATATGGTTCTAACTAATGTAGCACCTCAAATGGGTCTAAGAGATAGAGTAGAAGAAATATATATTCGCTTTATGAATAAAAACCTCTTTGGTAAAACTACTTATGAGGCAAGAGCAACTGCCACTGTTTATTACGCTTTACTAGAGAACGGTACAGAGTATTCTATTAAGGAAGTAAGTGAAGAATTTCCTGATTCTCTCAAGTCTGCTAGAAAGTTAGTTAAGAAAATAAAAACAGCAGTAGGAGTAAGTAACTTACCTTACAACCCTAATTTTAGATTAAACAGAACCGCTAAACTAATAACAAATGATTTAGTATTTATCGCAGAAGCGGAAGCGGCTTTAGTATTCTTTGAAACTAAAATAGCCAATAGTGATTACACTAAAAGCCCTGCGTACTATACAGCAATATGCTGGATAACTGCTAAAAGAATGGTTCATCCAACTATACTAAGAAAAACAATAGCAGAAAAAACAAAAACAAATGTTAAGACTATCTATGTAGAAACTAGAAAACTATTAGCATTAATAGGATATAATAATATAAACGAAATAAAAGGAAAAAGAATATGGTGATTTAAATGGTAGGAATAAATAATATGGAAAGTAAGAAAGAAAACTGTACCCAATGTGGTAAAAGACAAGGAGTAACTAATTGCGATAAGTGTCATAAAAATACTTGTAGTGATTGTTTAACTATTATGCCCGTTGCTGAAAGCATTTCAACAACGATGATTAAGGTTTTACATACTAAGTGTGCGCCAGCAAAACATCTTGCTAAATTAAATGGAAGTGAAGCAGAATGAGTTTTGAAAAACAATGGGATAAAGTAGCGAAGCAAATTTACAAGAATGCAGTTGAACATGGTTTTTGGAAAGGAGAAGTAAATGATGGAGAAAGAATGGCTCTTATTCATGCAGAGATTAGTGAAGCATTAGAAGCATTAAGAGAAGGAAACCCCTCATCAAATAAGATAATGGAGTTTTCTAATCTAGAAGAAGAATTAGCAGATGCAGTAATTCGTATAATGGATTATGCGTTTGGTAAGGATTTAGATGTAGCAGGTGCGATTCTCGCTAAGATTGAATATAACAAAGACCGTGAGTTTATGCATGGTAAAACATTTTAGGAGTGAGTAGAATGAACAGTACAAGAGTATTAAGCAATAGGCTTTTAGATATGGCCTTCGTGGAAAGAGGCAAACAATATAATCATATCGTGCAAACAACAAAACAATTACACCAATTGGCAATAGATGCGGAATCAACCGATGTCTTAAATGTAAATGATTGGGTGCTTATGCAGTTTCTAATGATGCATATGGCAATGGATGAAGGAAAATTAGTAATGAAAGAGGAATTACAATGAGAAAAATATTAATTATAGGAACAGGCGGAATTGGGTCATTTTTGGTTCAGTTTTTAGATAAGGTAAAGTTATATGATATTCATGTGGCTGACCCTGATATTGTAGAAGACAAGAATCTACCTTATCAAAACTTTAGATTAGGTCATGTTGGTCAAAATAAGGCTAGTGTTATGATGGATTCTTATTCTTCTGTTAATTCTTTTAGTAAATACCCTGTTTTAACTGAAAAACAAATGAAAGGTTATGATTTGGTAATTTGCTGTGTAGATAACTTAGGAGTAAGAAGAACCTTATACAACACAAGTATTAAATGGCTTGACTTACGAGCGCAAGGCAGGAATGCCGCACTTGTGAGCCATAAGGCCGACCCTAAAATGTATGATATGCTTTTAGCAGGGCCGGATGGTTCATTTAGTTGTCAAGGAGATTCATGGGATGGGACAAATAAGAATGTTCAAATGATGCAAATAGCAATTGCAGGATTAGGCGCACAATGGATTCAAAGATGGTTCAATAATGAAGAAGTGAAAGAATATATGGTGATAAATATATGAAGTGCATACATGACAATTATATTATTACAGCAGAAGATATTTCTGGCTATCAAGAATGTGCCTGTCCTATATTATCAATCATGGTTATATGTGAAGATTGTGGAATTACAGGTCGCTTCACAAGAAATACTTGTGAATGTGAAGAAGAAATAGAATGGGAGGTTTCGTAATGGAATTTACAGAAGATAATATCGGAGATATTATAGAATATAATGATGATAAAGGCTCTTATTTTGAAGAGAGAGTCGTTCTCGCTTATTGTCAGGTTTGTGGGGCTAGATTTATTGGCCCTATTAGAGAAGCAGGTGGTTTTCTAGGTGGCCACGAAGTATTTCACACTTGGGAATTTAAGATGGAAATGAATCAAGATTTGGAGGCATAAATATGAATAAAAAATGGACAAAGGAAATGGAAGCATATATAATAGTTAAACGAAGTATGAAAGTACCTTACAAGAAGTTGCTTATTTCTTTTAATAACAAGTTTATGGCAGATGCAAGTCTTTCTGACTTACATCAAAAAGCATTTAAATTAGGAGTAACCAAACCAACAGCACCAAAACCGTACAGAAAGAAAAAGACTTTACCTGTTAAAAGCCCTGTTGTTGTGAAGAAAACTAAGAAAGTAGTGACAGGTAAATACTCTAAAAAGGAGATAGAGATTTTGTTGAATTGTAAATCTGTTGAAGAAGCAAAAAACTCTGGCTTAAATAGAAAGGAGAGTTCATTGGTTCAAAAGTATTATTCTTTGAAAAGAAAAACTACTAAGAAAACAACCAAAAAGAAAAGCACCGTAACTAAAAAGAAATTGAATAGTGATAGTAGCATACTATTTACAGAAAAAGGATTAGATTGGAGAGATGAGCCAGCCACACGAAGGCAATTAAAGTATTTATTGTCTCTTACTAATGCTGATTTGGGATACCAAGAAAGAAAGGATATGGTAAAAGTTTTATTTGGTAAAACAACTAAGAAAGAAGCCTGTGATGGCATAGAAGCAGCACTCGCTGCTCTTGATAAGCAAGAACTAAATCCTTTAGATAAAGCAGAAGAGATTGAAGAATATCTAAAACCTCAACAATCAGTTTCTTATGTAGCAGAAACTATGTGGACTAAAGAAGAGGATTTTGATATTCTTTGTAACTTTTATGAGTATTCTATTGACGAAGCAAGAAATCATTTTAATACACCTTATTCAGTTATCGCAAGTCGTTTAGAAAGCCTTGTTGATAGCACAGAACCCGAACATATTGAATTACTTATGGAGGCTTCTAAGGTAATTAAAGCAAGAAAGGCACTGGCGGCTAGAGAGGCTAAGACTGGCTTTTGGAAGCGTAGAAAACTGCGAAAACAGGCTAAGAAAGCGGCTAAGAAACAAGCAAAGTTGGATAGAGAAATCGCTAAGGTTGAAAAGAAATTAAATAAACTGAAAGGTGAATAAAATGGGAAGACTGAAAGACCACTATTTTGATGAGATTAATAATGATGATGATGGATATGATAAGTATGTTTCTGAATTGGAAATAGCAAGAGCAGAAGCAGAACAACATATTGATGCGTATTATGAGCAAGGTATGGAGATAAAAGAATTGTTTGAGCATATATGGTATGCTTCAACTGAAATACTACCTAAACTTGAAGTGCAAGTAGTTATTGATGGTAAAGATGCTATTCATATTTCAACGGGTTCAGCAAGTTATGTCGGTGCAGATTGGGAAACAGGATTTAATTTACCAAAAAAGGTAACAATTCCGATTAAGTGTTGGATTCATACACACCCATTTGGTCGTGCTTATTTCAGTGGTACTGATATTAGAACAGTAACTCGTTGGGGAACATATGTGGACAATATGAAAGAAGCCTATGTATTAGGCGGCGAAGGCCACTATGGTTATTGGAGTCAAGAAACTCCTAACGAATTACAGATTTATACTGATAATAAATATGAAGAAACCCAAGTATGGCATAGAGGGAGAGAGGAAGAATGAAAGAAGGATTAAGCACAGCAAAACAATATAAAGGCAAATCAATGAAAATGGTAACTGTTTTTACTAAAAATAGCGAAGGTAAGGTACGAGGTAATTTAGTACCTATTCCTCAAACAACTATATTAGAAGCAAGAAGACAGCATATGCTTAGGCATCCTAATGATAAGAACACACCAAGAAAAAACAAGGGTGTTATCTGGGGAAAGAAGACAGAAAAAGATAAAGAGTTAGATTTGTTTTACAAACAACATATCTATACCTTTGTTGATGAAAATGATTTGTCTAAGAAACAATGGGTTCGTATTAGTGGATTTGAAGGTGATGATGAATGAAGGCAGTAGGAAGATTTGCTCTTATTAGGATAGAAGAAACAGTCAGTAATAGCGGAATAGCAGTAAAAAATGACGGAGTAGGTACTTGTGTATCTTGTCCTGAAATGGCTGAATTAGAAGGCTTAGTAGTTGTTTATGATACAGGCCCAAAACATGAAGAATACGACGGGCATCTTATTATGGATAATAAACATATAATGGCGGTGATAGAATGATTATACAAGGGAAAGAAGTTAAAGAGAAACTATTACAAGGGATTGATTTAGTAGCAAATACAGTTAAACCAACACTAGGGCCACAGGCTAAGACAGTTATTTTACAGAATAACCCTCCGGTCATTATTAATGACGGTGTAACCATTACTAAGTATATTAATCATGAAGACCCTTATGTTCAAATGGGTATTCAAATGGTTCAAAACTTAGCAAGTCAAGCACAAGATAAATCAGGAGATGGTACTACTACTGCTTGTATTCTTGCTCAATGGATTTGTCATGGTTTAATGGCATTTGAAGGAGAATCCACATATACTATGAATAATACTTTAGAAGGCTTGAAACTTAAAATAATTAAAGAGTTAGAAAGAAGAACTATACCTGTAAAGGATGATGAAATTCTAAATGTTGCTACAATTGCGGCAAACAATGATGAACACTTAGGTTCTTTAATACAAGATGCTTTGAACATAGTGGGTCGAGATGGAATAGTAACTGTTGAAGAATCTAATGGTTATGAAACTAAATTAGTTCATAGAGAAGGAATGGAAATAGCCGAAGGTTACATCAGTCATTTAATGTGTAATACAGAAGAAGGAAAGGTTGAGTTTAATGAACCTCTTATCTTTGTATCTAATATTCCTTTTAGAGCATTTAAAGATTTATTACCTATGTTGGAGTATGCTTCTTCTCAAGGTAAACAACTTCTTATTATCTGTAAAGGTATGGAGGGTGCGGCTCTTAACAATTTAGTAATGAATTTAATTAACAAAACTGTTGAATGTGCAGTAATTCTTGCGCCTAACTTTGGTGATGCCCAAATAGATGAATTGGGTGATATACAATCATTAATAGGTGGTAATATCTTTAATGCTGAAAGTAAAGACGACCCAACTAATGTTACTGCTTCTGATTTTGCTACTTGTCAAAAGGTAGTTATTACTAAAGAGAACACTACTTTTATTGGCGGTGATGGTGACACTAATAATAAAATATCTATTCTTAAAGATACATTAAAGGATATGAAAGGTCACGATGCTGCTAGGATTAAATCTCGTATTGCTAGATTAAAGGGCGGAGTAGCGACAATTAAGGTTGGGGCTTCTTCTTCTATGGAAATGAGAGAAACTAAAGAAAGACTTGATGATGCGCTTAATGCAACTAAAGCGGCATTGGAATCTGGTATTGTTCTTGGTGGGGGTATGGCACTATTTGAAATAGTAACTGAAGAAGATATTCCAACATGGTTTGGTAACGCCTTAATTAAGCCCTTTGAAACTCTAAAAGAAAATGGTGGATATAAAGAAGATGTTCTATGCAAGAAAATTAAATCTTTGCGAAAGCAAAACCCAAACATGGGTTATAATGCACTAACAAATACATATAGTGATTTGCACGAAGCAGGAGTTTATGACCCTGTAAAGGTAACTGCGAATAGTTTCCTTGCGGCTATGTCTATTGCTCAATTGTTTTATTCAACAGATGTTGCAGTATTGGTGGAGGAATGAATATGCACATTAGAGACGAAATTAAATTTGCAGAAGATATGAAAAAATATTCTAAAGAAGAATTAATTCAAAAAATGATTAATATGCGTAGTTTTTTACTTGAGTTATTGGGGGAATATAAGCGTGTTTGATGATAAAGACATTGTAAGAATGACTATTGTTTACAAAGACGGTTCTATGATTATTCTTAAAAAAGAAAAGAACGGTATGCTTAGTGTTGATAGGAGAGAAAAACCATGAAAAAGAAAGCAATTACAGTAACATTACCTGCGCCACATAAAGCACAAATACATTGTCCTATTTGTAAAGGAAATAAATGCATTGTTTGTAATATGACAGGTTCTCTTAAAATAGATGTGGCCCCTAAAATACCAATTCAAAGAGCGCATATTATTAAGTATGTTGTTGAGAACATACATGATATAGCAAGAGAAATTACTCGTAAATATGGATTAGTGCCTGAAGTTAATACTTTAGAAGTTATAGAGATTAATGGAGGACAATATGAAATAGTACAGGTATCCTCTTTAGGAGGGGCCTGTTGGGTAGTAAATCGTTTAGATGAATTAGATACACCAAGATACTTTACTGCTAGAAAAGAATTAGATAAATTTAAACAGGGGTGGTTTAGTGAGTGATGAATTAGAAGTAATAGGAACAATTGTCCGTGATGCTACTACGGAAGTTAAAGTAAAAAAGGGCAAATATTGGAATATCGAAGTCTTAGATATTCGTTGGTTTAGAAATGATAAGCCGACTAACAAAGGTATTCGTTTGAATAGAGAAGAAGCAAAATTATTATTAAGTATATTAAGGAGAGAGATAGATGAGAAGAGTGAGTGAAGTCCAATCTAAGATAAGTCTTAGAAAGGCGAATAAAGACAGACAATACGGAAACGGTTCAGTAAGCAGGTTTGGCACAAGTGCTGGTAAAATAATTGATTTATTTGCTACTTATGTCGAAAGCGAAATGAAAGTCCCGCCTAATGGTGGAAGAGGATGTAGAGTCCAAAAAGAACATATAGATTTATGCTTTGGTAAGTTTTATCAGGCTATGAGAGAATTTATGGATGGTGAAAAGAATGAATAGATATAATGAAATATTAGATTGGCTACAAAACGAACACAATGAAGTGTTTAATCAATGGGCGCAAATAGAAGAAGTAATGCGTGTTGAAGAAGAACAAAAACAACAAGAAGAAGAAAAAGCCCGCTTTGAAAGGCAAGAAGAACATTTAATTGCTCAACACAAGTGGTTTAAAGAAAATTATGATTCTATTCATGCAAGATTAGATATGAAAAAAGCAGTTATGTTGTCGTTTGACCTTATGTTTGAAGCAGTAAAGACAGGAAGATATGATACTATTCGTAGTTATAAAAGTGCTATTCGTTCACTTACTGCTGATTCTAATTTAAGCGTGATGGGCTATCTTAAAGATGGAAGAAGAGTAATTACTCCGTTTAGTCATTGTTGGCCTCATAATCATAGTGATGATGTTAAGTATGATTCTAATGCAGAATACGATTGGAGGGATGAAGAAGAATGAATACCAATAAATTATATCTAATAACCGTCAATGACAAGAAGTTTGATGAATGGTGCAAAGTAATGAAAAAGGATTTGAAAAAGAATCCTTTAGCACTAGACCATTTTAATCAAGGTTATAATGATGTTGCTAGAGGTAATTATTTAGCAAGAGCAACATTTGTTTGTTATTGGGAAATACACGGAAACAATGATATTGCTAGATTAGCACCCGCTATAACTCAAGCATCACTAATTCATATGATGCACAGATTTATAGAACAAAATAAACAAGAAGAGATAATGATTTGCCAAAATTTGGCCGCAAATTTTTTGAGGCTATTACAGGTATTAAATACAAATAAAGGAGAGAATGAAAATGACATGGAAAACAATGGCGAGAATGCTGGAAGCGACAGACCAAATGATACAGACTCAACAAGTAGCGACAATATCAAGAAGCCTTGAAGAGTTTAATAATAAAGGGTTAGTATTATCTATCTTAGATAAAGATAGTTTAATGGCTAATAATCTAGGATTAGCGAAGGCTAAGAAATGGATGGCTAAAATCTTTGATGTATTCGATGATGAAATAGAAGGATTAATGACCGCCCATAATGATTTAGGTGAGGCTATTTATTACCTTGATGTTTCAGCAGAAACAGAGATTAATACTGGAGTAATGTCAGTAAAGAGAGCATTAGAATCTAATTGTGGAAAACTAGATTCAGATGCTTTTAGGGTTGTTGAGACTCTTATTGAAAATATGTCAGCCAATGAAAGACGATGGTTTGTTCGCTATCTTTTAAGAACTCCCCGTAATGGAATGAACATTGGAACAGTAACTAAGATTATTGCTAAACACTATGGAAAGAAGCAAGCAATTGTAAAGAAACACCTTAACTTCAATTCAGTTGAAGTAGTTTGTTCTTATTATGATAGAGAAGAAAATCCTCCCTGTAACTTAACCTATGGAAAGTTTGTAGCACCGATGCTTGCTAAGGAAATACCTATGAATAAGTGGCCTAGTGATTTTGTTGTTGATTACAAATATGATGGTAACAGATACCAAATTCATATTGAGGGCCAGAAAACTATGATTTTCAACCGCAAGGGTAAGATAGTAACTCATCAATTCCCCGATGTTGTTGAAATAGTTCAGGGCTATGGGGTAAAGAATGCTATTTTAGATGGTGAAATATATCCTATCTTAGAAAATGGCGCACCTGCACCTCATAAACAAATGGGTACTAGGGTTCATTCAAAGAATATTCAAGAGGCTATGGAAAGAGTCAAGGTAAAATGGGTCATTTTTGATTGTCTTTTACTAAATGATGAAACAATAATGGATATTTCTTATAGTGACAGGCTTGAGAAGATGAAAGGTTTGCCGAATCAAGCCCACAGAATTACAGAGGGAGATATTTTAGCCTTTTATAATGAAGCAATCAACGAAGGCTTTGAGGGAATCATTGTTAAAGATGCCACCGTTCCTTATGATGCTGGCAAAAGAAGCAAATCTTGGGCTAAATATAAACCTCCACAGATAAACCTTGATGTTGTTATCCTATCCGCTAAATACGGAGAAGGAAAACGGTCAAGCGTCTTCGGCACTTATGAGTTAGGAGTGAAGGCTAATAATGGTTATCATTCAGTCGGTTGGTGCGGAACAGGATTTAGTGATACTGATTTAATCAATTTAACTAATACCTTGCGGAGAAACATTGAATCATTTAATAATGGACAATTCTTTGTTTCACCTATTGTTGTTTTAGAAGTAAAGGCTGATTTAGTTTCAAGAGATGAAAAAGGCAATCTTGGTTTAAGGTTCCCAAGATGTGTCCGTATTCGTGACGATAAGTTTGTTACAGATATTAATACCTTAGAAGATGTGGAGAGATTAGAATGAGTGACAGTGCAAAATGGAATACAGAATATATATCAAATTCAGTAGGTAGAGTATATAAGATTAGTGACTTAGACTTAAAGCAAGTCAATTCTTATATTGCTCAGTATAAAAGAAGTATGCATTTATCTAAAGTAATGCTAGAGAAATTATATGAAAAAGCAAGTATTATTAAAGGAGAACCTATTGATGCAGAGAAGCCGAGAATAAAGATTCTAAAGACTTTAAAGTATAATAAAGAATTTACTGACTCTGATAGAGTAAGGCAAATTATTCTTCTTGCTTTACAACATCTACAACAAGGCGCAGAACATGCCTTAATCGAGGCCATATTGATACAAGCGAGGGATGATAAATGATTCAACAGGGAGAGATGACAATTATAGATGCTATTACTTATAGATGTATTCAAGTGGATATTGAAGGCTATGCTCACTTAAAAAATATATTACATGAGCAAGGTAGGCCAAAGAAGGTAATGCAGAAGTATTGTCCGTATATTTTAGATGGGCAATTAATTACTCCTGAAAAACCTAAGCCGAAGCCAGCCCCTAGAGTTACTAAGATTAATGTTACTCAACTAATCAAAGAGAACACTGACTTAACTATTTCTAATGAGGCAAAGTATTTTCTTAGTGAATGGGTTGAAACTGCAATTGCTAACTTAATAGCCAATGCAGAAAAAAATGCTCTTGCTAGAAACGATAAGAGAATAACACCGGCGCATTTGTTTTGGTTAGAGACAAATGAATTACCTGATGGTTTTTGGGTAGAAAACAACAAATATATGCAGGGATAAATATGTTTAGTAAAGATATGTTAATTGGTATAATACTGTCCTCATCTAAAATGGACTTTAATATAGAAAGAGATGATAACGCAGAAATAGGCTATCGAGTTAGAATGAAACTCTTATTTAGAGCAGAAGCATCTTTTTTGCATGCTTTAGGTAGGTCTTTAGCCATGCATGGTATAAGTTTTAAAGAAAAACAAATAGAAAGCAAAGCAAGACCTAGACCTATTTTATCCATAGGTTCTATTAAAGCCCTATTTAAAGTCATTACTTTAGTACCTGACAAACTACCAGATGCCAAAGATGAATGGCGTACTTTTAGAAGAGTAGTTAATATGTTGGCAAATCACGAACATAAAACCTCAGAAGGATTAGATAAAATTTTTGAATTAAAAGGGGTAATTTAATGGGACTAACTAATATTAAACATATACAAACTATATTAATTACAGGTAAAGTAGGAACGGGTAAATCAACAAAGGCAAAAACCTTTGTAGAAAACCCCATTATTCTATACGCTAATGATATTGATTTTGATGTAGGGGCATTTCCTGTGGAGCATGGTATTATTATTGAAGATGTTCATTATAAACCAGACAAAAGTTCAATACTTGATATTATTAGAAAATACAGAGGACAAATAGTTCTTACTTCCATTAATCAAAAAAGCGTACCTAAAGAAATCTTTGCTATGTGTAAAGTAAAAAGAGCAGGTTCTAAAGATTTCTTAAAAGAACAAATTCAGGAATTAGCCCCTCATTCGGTTGCCCCTGTAACTTGGGAAAGAGATACTTATTCATTAGTATATGAGTACCTAAAAGAAACAGACAGGGAGTTAATTCGCAATCTTCTTCTTTTTAATAAACCCTCTGATACTCAGATTGTTAGTTGGTTAGCAGAAAACATGCACCCTAATAGATTATTATTTATTGATGGAGTAGTTAAGAGAAGATGGAAACAAAGATATTTTTATGAGATGTTAGCCTATGCTCATGACGGTAATGTAGTAGGTAGATTAAATATGCCTACTAGAAGAAAGTATTCTAAAGTACCTTCTTTGTCTAGAAGACTTAAAGTAAAGAATCCACAAGTGTTACAGCAACTTCTTATGGATGAAGACTTCAAAACTTGGGCAAGAAAGAAATTAAATAATGGCGAGTGCAGAATACTAAAAATGGGCGAAAAGAAAAGAAGGAAAAAAACAACACCAATAATAATAAACCAATCTTCACTGGAGGATTTTATATGAAAAATAGAAAACTAATAGATAAAATGATAATATTGATAGGTAACGAAGAGTTATCTAGCGCACAAATAATCCATAGACTTAAAGAGAATGGATATAATAAAAGAGGATATTCGTTTACAAGTCAACAAATATCTGTAATACTTTCAAAAAATAATAACTTTGAAAGAACTAATAAAAAAGGAAAACTGGCAACATGGAGAAATAGATATGTCAGATAAACAAGAAGATTATTCAAAATGGCATACTTATGGTTCTAGATTTTTAGACCCTACAACTGCTAGAGGTTCACCTATTTTCTGTAAGGAATGTAATAAAAAGGTAAGAACTATGGTTAGAAATCCTAAGTTTACTACACTTAGAGATGGAACGCCTTATAGAGAATATGATTCTAAATGGGATAGAAAATATGATTGTCCTTGTGGGAAATGGAATACCCCATACTTGGATTTAACTGAAGAAGAAATGAAAATATGGAGGAATGAATAATGTTATGGACAGAAAAATATAGACCCGCTTTACTAAGCGAAATAAAAGGACAAGAACACTTTACTATGGATGCTAAAAGTTGGGCACAAGAAAAAAACATGCCTAATGTATTAATCTTTGGAAATCCGGGAAATGGGAAAACTACTGCTGGTATTGTTCTAAGTAAAGAAATACTAGGTGAAACTTTTAGAGATAACTATGTAGAAGTAAATGCTTCTGATGATAGAAGACTAGAGACAGTTAGAACTACGATTAAGAATATCGCTCAAAGTGGCACTATTGGAGATGTACCATTTAGAATTGTATTACTAGATGAAATGGATGGTATGACTAATGATGCTCAAAATGCATTAAAGCGCATTATGGAAAGATACTCTGCTAATATAAGATTCATTATTACTTGTAATGATAGAAATAAAATTATCTTTGCACTTCAAAGCAGGTGTGCAAACTATCATTTCAAACCTCTTTCTAATGAAGACATGATTGAAGTAATGACTTCTATTCTTGATAGTGAAGGAATAACTCGATTCTCCCAAGATGAAATAGGGTCTTTTATATATGCTATGAACGGTGATATGCGGAGGGCGATTACCGAGTTACAAGCAGCAAAGGCTAGTAATTCAACCCTCAACAAACAAATAGCGATTGGTTTAACTGACTATAATAAATTACTAATATCAATAACAAATAAAAATTCTAATTCTTTAGACAGTATTCATAACCTTTTGCACGATGGTAAATCTATTAGAGAAATCTGTGTCGGATTACATGAAGCGGTAATTAATTCAGAAGGATTAGACAATAATATTAAATTCAAGTTCTTACGAACAATAGGAGAAAGCGAATGGCGTTCCAATACAATGACCCCAAAATTATTAGCCTCTTGGTTAATAGGACAGTTATTGTAGGAAAAAAAATAAAAAAAATAAAGGTGAAAAAATATGGATGAAAATATGAAAAATGAAATACTAAAAGGTGCTGAAGTCATAGGCTTGAGTGCAGAAGAAGGTATGAGTAAGTTTGAAGAGATTTGCTCGGAAAATAGCATAGAGACAACAAACCCTATATCAAAGGGTCTTTGGCGTAACTTTGTTGCTAATACCCGAAGAAGTCAAAGTAATGATAGTAATAAAGAAGGAAACAGCGATGATTCCTTTTACAAGTCAGCCTTTGGTTTCTTTGTATCTTTAGATGCAGCAAGAGATATGATGGCATATAATAGGTCGAGAGCGAAAGAAGAGTTTATCCGTGATGCGGATAATGCTTTAGAAAAGGGTATTGTTGCAGTAGCAAATCAAAATGCTTTGGGTAAGTGGGTTGTTTCCCGCTATCATAATGGCGAATATGATGAGAAAACTCTAACTACTCTTCCTTCAGGAACAGAAGAAACAGAAGACGGTAGATTCTTTATTCCTCTAGATAATACTCCCGTTTATATGAACGGTGGTAAGAACAATAACTATGGAAAACCTCTTCCTTCTGAACAAATGAGAAGAAGCGGTATTTTCTATGGTTCTTTAGGAACAGGAGAAATGCAGCCTTATTACTTCTCATATAAGAATCAGGGCGGAGTTGATTTCACACCAAATACTTTTGAATGGTGTCATTTCCTTTGTGTTCTTGGTTCTAATGGGACTGATATTTATGGTGCTAAACAATTAACTGTTGATAGTTTGACTCTAAATTCAGAAATGGATAAAGAGAATGACTTGTATCGTGATATGTCTAACTATGACTTTGAGGATTGTCTAAGAAACAACTTTAGTAGTCACTTAGTTCCTTTGGTTGAAATGGATAGAGCGCATATTCAGAGACAAGCACTTCCTTCTAAGGAAAGATTTGTTATTACAGACGGTACAGTTTGTAATATGAATATGACCCCAACTAAAAATGGTAATAGAATCATTAATCTAACTGATTTAAATGCAGAAATATCTTATGATAATGATGGCATTACAACTTGTTGGATTCCAAGTCATTTAACTCTTGACTTTGGTATTGGTTCTTCTGTTATTGTTGTTGGTCGTACAAGTCAAAGAACAACTGATGAAGGCGTTGAACCTGTAACTATTAATGTAGCAGGGGTTTATTGTGTTATTAAGCATGGTAATGCTGTTGAAGTATCTCAACCGATTGAGGAAGACTTTGATTGGTTTTGAAATGAAACTCCGTCTAATCTCCCCTAGAAATGCCGTACCGTTATTGTTTTCGGTAACATAGTGGGGTATGATGCGTTGGCGACATTACAGAATTCATGTCGAGATTAGAAACTTAGCAAGGTAAGTGTGACTTGTGGAGCAATTGACACTCAATTAGGTGCGAAGCCTATACCTTTACGGAGGAAATAATAATGAAAGATATTAAAAAAAATAGATATTTACTAAAAAAGAATAGTTATATTATTGACCTGTTTAATGTTGATTTTATAACTTGGAAAGAGAACGAAAAAGAAGAAGGTACTTACTGGGTTAAGTTACATATGGGCAACAAAGAGGCTAGATATGTAAGCAGAGATATTGATGATTTACAATTGTTATTGATTCAATGGACTAATGTAAGAGGCTTAGAAATAGAAATAGAAATAGATGAAATAAAAGGTGATTAAATATGGGATTAACAAGTAACAATGGTAATACAGCAGTAGCGAATGATATGCAGAACAATACAAGAGTTTCTGCATTTCAAGATAAACTAAAGAAACAAACGGAAGAAAGGCTTTCTAGAAATAACCGTCTAATTTGCGGTATTTGGGGCGAACCTAAGACAGTTAAAAGTGGACTGGCTTTAGACTTTCCTAATAAACAAATATATGTTTTAGACTGGGATGATGGTTGCGAACCAACATGGCGACAGAATCATGAAATGACTGATAGAATTACCTTATGGAATCCTGAAGTTAGAAACTCTAATGGTGAATTAGATATTCAAAAGTCTGAAGCAAATTCAGAAGATTTTGTATTGTTTGTTAAGCAACAAATTGAGCAAGGTGAAGATGTTTTGTTTGTATTTGATGGGATAGACAAATGGTTAGATTGTTGCACACTTCATGTAACAGGTTCTTCTAAGATAGGAAAGCCCCAAAAGATGAAGTTTGAATGGGGTAAAAGAAACGCTCCATTTTATTCATTACTGATGATGTGTAAGAACCTTAATTGTGACCAAATATATATTACTCATGCTAAAGCAGATTATGGTGCAACTGGTGAAGTAGTAGGTTCTAAACCTAATTGGCACAACTGGGGCGATTATCTATATCAGATTATTAATACTCGAAGAACACGCAAAAAGAATGATGTCGTATATAAGTCAGAACTACTTAGTAGTAAGACTAATACCGAATTAGTCGGTAAGACTTGGGAAACATTAACTGTTGGTTCAGGTAATGTTTCATGGAATGGCATCAAAGAACTAAGAGAGGGATTAATATGAAAACAAAATATACATTAATAGAAATTAAGCCTAATGATAAAATTGGGTTTATTACAGGAAATCGAGAAGTAAATGCTTCTTCTGTTGCTAAACTGAAAACGAGCATGGAAAAATGGGGTATTTTAACAACTATTACTGTTACTAAGTATAGAAATAGATATTTTATTATTGACGGACAACATAGATATACTGCGGCTAAAGAATTAGGTCTAATAATTCCTGCAATTGTGGTTCCTAGAGACAGTCTTAATGTTATTATTGATTTAAATACTATTCAAAAGAATTGGAGTCTAAATAATTATGTGGATTTCTTTGCATCTAATGATGATAAAAAGTTAGCAGAACCTTATGAAATATTAAAAGATATTCATTTAGAGAGTGGATTAAATTATACTGCTTTATGTAGGATTTATAGTAAGGGTGGTTTAACTGCCTTTAAAAGAGGCAATCTAGAATTAGATAATATGGAATTTGCTTATAGTTTTATTAATTATCTTGCTGAAATAGCACCATATGTTCCTTTTGCTAGAAGTGCAAGATTTATTGATGGTTATATTAGAATAGTTAAGAATGAGAATTATTCCCATAAAAGAATGATGGTTAAATTAAAACTGAATGAAAAGAGACAAAAGTATTCTATGGATGGAGAAAGTAAGCCTTCATCTTATGGAAGACTTATGCAAGATATTTATAACCTAAATCAAAGTAAGAACCTCGTAATGTTCCATAAGTGGTGAAATGAATGAAATTTACAGTTGATTGTGATTCACTAAGTAAAGCATTAGATAGCGTACAAGTAAAAGGTAAAGGCTCAACAGGAAATGGTTTCGGTAATACTTCTTTTGGAACATACGCTGATATTGTAGTTAGTGGAAATAATTTAAGCGTTTGGAATGCCAATGCTACATTTTGTGCTAAGGTTGATATTGTTCTAGAAGGTGAAACAATAGATGGAACAGTATGTGTTGATAGCCGTACTATTATTCCTTATCTAAAATCATTTGAAGAAACAGTAACCTTTTCTATTGGTGATTTTATTGCTATGAATAGTGATGTTAAAAAGGCATCAGTACCTAGAGTAGTTACTCATCCAAATGCTGATTCTTTGAATAGATTAAAAAATATGCTCAATCATATTAGATATGAGATTCGACCCGAAACATTATTTACATTCGGTAATTCTAACTTTGAAGGGGCATTTACTGTTACTCAAAAACAACTCAAGGAAGCAATTAAAAATTGTGAAATAGTTAAAAGTGGAATATATAAATTTGATTACAATAACAACCTTCTTACTGTTTCTTCTAGAGAAAATGTAATGAATAAGTATGAGGAAGTAATTACTCCTGTATTTCCTATTGGGGAACCAGCAACGGTTGAGTTTAGTAATGCAGTATATTCTTTCTTTGATTCACCTCAACTAATAAATATATACATGAGAGATGAGTTTCCGCTATTATTAGTTTCTACTGATAGAGTATTACTCAAAGCACCTACCGTTAACGGGGATTAATAATGATAATAAATAAGATGAAAGACGGCAAAACCATATATAAGTCTTGGAGAGAAAATGGAGAAAGACGATTTGATATGGTAGAATTTAAACCGTATTTTTTTGTTGAGGCCGATGTCTTAGAACCAAGAACATATTCTCCTTCTAAGTATCTAACTAGAGATTTTGAGTATGTTACTGGTGATTCAATTAACATTAATAAAGTACCTCTAAAGAAAGTATATGTAGAAAATTCTTATGATATTAAAGAAGCAAGAAAGTTGTTTTCTAAAACCTATGAAGCAGATGTTCCACTACATTTTAGATATTGTGTAGATGAAATAGAGGAAATGCCCGAATACAATATGCGTAAGTGGTATTGGGATATGGAATGGCAACAAGGCGGAGAACATCATGATAAGATTACTACTATTGTAATGTATGATAATTATGATAAAAACTACTTTCAGTGGGTTTGGTTTCCTGATGAAACGCCTATTGATGATAATGTTTTTGATTCAGCAAAGTGGAGTAATACTATTATTTTTTCTAACGAAAAAGACATGATTGAAAACTTTATGACAACTATGGTTGTAAAAGACCCCGATATGTTAATTGCTTGGTTTGGTAATTTTGCTGATGTTCCTAAATTACTTAACAGGGCTTGTATTCTTGGATTAAACCCTTGTGTAATGTCTCCAATCGGTTCAATTAAAGGGGTAAAGAAGGTGAAGGAAGGCTATTCTTTTGCTTATGCTGAAAAAGGATTCACTCCGATAGAACAGCCCATAGGTGGCCGCATAACCCTTAGTTTAGAAGTAGCCTTTGAGCGACAATGGAATGATTCTCAAAGGGGTACGCTACCATCTTTAAGTCTTGATTATATCGGTAATATGGTTCTTAATAAAAAGAAACTGGTTTCAGAAAAGTTTCCTGATACAAATGAATTTTATAGAAAGGCATGGTTAGAAGATACAGAGACTTATTTATCTTATGCTATTAAAGATGTAGAGTTGATTGTTGAACTAGATGAAACAAATTATTGTAGCGAAGCAATACTTTCATTACAAAGATTACTAAAAGCACCATTCGATGCTTGTTTCTATGCTAGTCATATGGGTTCTATTTACTTTATGCGTAATGCTTGGTGGAAAGCACCAACAGGTAAAAAGGTTGAGAATAGACAAGAGTATGAAGGAGCCATGATTTATGACCCATTAAGTGAAGGAACAAACGGATTACATCTTAATGTAGCCGCTTTTGATTTCGCTGGTCTATATCCTAGTATGATGATTTCACGCAATATATCGTTTGAAACTAAGTCAGAAGAACCAACTGCATTTGGAGTCAATATCTTAACTCCAAGAGATTTCAGCGAAGTTAAGCATGTTAAGATGTTATATTATAAAACAGATGAACTTGGTTTATTGCCAAAAGCGGTACTTGAATTGAAGGAGTTGCGGAATGAATATAAGCGTCTTATGCGAGAGGCAAGAGAATCAGACAATGGAGAATATGCTAAGTGGTATAATAATCAAATGGCAGTAAAAAGATTAATGGCCTCATTTTACGGAATTGTTGCCTTTCAAGGCTTTGGATGGGCTGATGTTGATTTAGCCGCAAGTATAACAGCAAGTGCTAGAGAAGCAATTAGATTAGCGGCATTCAAAGCAAAGGAGATGGAAGTATGAGATGTTTACAATGTAAAGAAGGAACACTTAAATTAGTAAAATACGAAGTAAAGAAGAAAGCATCGTATTATCCCGCAGTTAAGAAAGGTTTATTAGAATGTGATAAATGCGGTTATAGGGAGGTATTATAATGACAATGACAAAATATGTAACAGTAAAAGTATCATACGATACAGAAGAAACTTGGAATACTACTTTACAAGAAATAAAAGAACTATTTCAAATGATGAATAACTTAAAGCGTAATGCTATTATTCTTGATATTGAACAAGGTGTTAATAATGATGATGGACAAGACGAATGAGTTATTAGAAGAATTGCTGGCTATGATAGCAAGAAGTAACAAGATATTAATGATGGTAAATATCGTAAACATAGCAACCATTATAACAATAGTGACGGTGATAATATGAATCAATACGAAATAGATAAATTAAATAAAGCAGTTGAAAGACTAACAATGGAAAACGAAGCATTAGTGGATAGAATTAACCGGCTAGTAGGTCATCAAGAAGATATTTTAGGGCGAATATGGAAATTAGAATCCGAGTTGGTTAATGAATCCGATGTAAAAGATACTCTTAAAATCAATGAGATTGACTCTTGGACTATTAACCATCAGACTATATCTGATAAGATAGAAAAAAGAATACTCGCTAAATTGAAGGGATTAGAATGACTGGTATTGCAGATAAAATAGCAGAAGCGATAATTAAGGATAAGAAAGCATTTAATAGCATTAAAAAATCTATGTCTTGGAGATTATCCGATATTTTGATAGAAGGGCAAATAAATCTGAGAGATGAAATTAGGGCTATTATAATACAGGAATTACCTAATGCTTTTGATATGTGGCTGGCTTCGGGGGAGGAAGAATGAAAGTAGTTTATGGACATACTGATTCAATCTATGTTCAAATAGATTCAGTTGAAACTGCTGAAATTGCTATTAAAGAAATAGAAGCATCTGTTAGAGAACACTTCCCTAATGTTATGGGATTAAAAGAACACCCTGTCCAATTAGAATTTGAAAAGTATTTTTCAGCATTAGGTGTAGGAACCACTAAGAATAGAAATGCTGGTTTAGTATCTTGGGAGGATGGAGTTTGGTTAGATAAGCCAAAATTCACTATGACTGGTTTTACTGCTAAAAGAGTGAGTGAAACAAAACTCGCTAAAGCAATACAGATAAAAGCCCTCAATATGTGGGTTGAAAACAAATCAGAAGCAGAACTTACTAAGTATCTACATAAAACATATATCTCCGTAATAAACGGAGAAATAGAAGTTAATGATATTATCAAAAGAAGCAGGTTAAGACCTAACAGATTTATGGTAAAGTGCCCTGAATGTCGTATGAAATATCATCTTAGGGATTGTATAGAGTTAAAGCATTCAGTATGTAAAAAATGCTCAACAGAAACTAAGCAGTTTAGGACTCTTGAAGAAAAGAAGCCCTCAATAGGTTCCGGTATAGCCGGAGTATTATATGCTTGGGAGAAAAAAGACTCTATTTTTGATGACTCTTATGTTTTCTTAAAAGTTAAAGGGGTTAATGACTATTATACTCATCCCCTTACAAGAGAAAGGAAGCCAGTTGATTATGTGTCTGGTACTGAATTAAAAGATTTTGCTAATTATTCTCCTGATTGGCAACATTATGCGAACCAAGTTATTGATAAAGCCAAGCCGATATACAAGGCTATGGGTTGGGATATATCAAGTATTCGCACAGGGAGATTACAAACAAGTTTGGAGGAATGGTTTTGAATACAGAGGAAAAATATAAAGCGAAGATAGCATCAATGAGAGATTTTACATATAAATGGAATGCAGAAGGATATACAGACCCTTCTAAACCCATCCTAAAGATTAGTAAGTCTTCATTAGGGTCATTTAATTGGTGTCCACAAAAGTATGTGTATAATTACATACAGAGATTGCCCCAAGACCAAACAGAAGCGATGCGTAAAGGAACAGTTTTACATAATTATCGTGAAGACTTCTTTAATGATTTTGATGTTAAAAAGGCAGAGACTATGAACAATTCAGAAATAATAGATTATGCTACCGGCCTTATGCCAGTAGATGAGTATTATGACATATCTTTAACAGTGGCGGCTTTTGAAGCACAGCGTTTTATTGAGGCTAAGTCTGAAGGTAAGATTGATGAATACTTACCTATTGTTAATGAAGGAATATTTGATTGTGAAGTAACTATTCCTATTGGCCCATATAAGGGAGGGGCTTGGAATAATAACGAAGAATGGCAATTAAGTCGCCCTTATACCGTTAGGCTACAAGGAATTATTGACCGTATATTTATTGAAGACGGTAAACTTATTCCCTTTGAATATAAGACGGGCGGTTGGAAAGACTATAAGAGAACATCTATGAGACAAGAGATGGCTTTCTATCAACTAATGATAGAAAATTGTGATGAAGAAGTTTTGGCTAAACATGGATTAAATAGAGACATGGAAGTAAGTCACTGGGGTTGGTATTATCCAGCCGCTAACCATATAACTGTTGAACCAGTAAAGAAAAGGTCAATGAGTTCTGTAATGACTAATATAGCCAAACTCATATATTCTTATGAAAGAGAACAATTTGATGCTAAGTTTTACTATAAGACTTGTTCCTTCTGTTCTTATTTTGGAATATGCGAAGCGGCAAACACAGATACATGGTTGTGATAAAATGATACAATGGACAATTAGAAAAACAATAAAAATAATGGGAACAGTATATGTTCTTTTAGATAAGATGCTTAAACATGAAGATGGCCCAATTCTAGGATTAGAAATTGATGATGATTTTCAAAACATGTCAAGAAAAGAACTATGCAGATATATTGAAGCAAAGTTTGGGTGGGAAGATGATGCGTTTTGGAATCTTGAATCAACTCAAAAGATTAGGTTATGCTGTCAAATAGCAAGAAGTAATAAGTTTGAGGTGAAGAAATGAAGGAGTTAATTAAAAAGAAAGTGCTTTCTAAGAATTGGACATTTAATGAAATAGCAGACTTAAAATCAACAATTACTACAATATGTAATGACCTTGCAGAAGAATTAACTCTCATGGAAAAATTTAATTTAGCCAATGAAGTTAGAATTAAAGAGTCATATGTTGGGATGGAATTATATCATGTCTTGGGAGATATAGTATATAATACATTACAACTTCAAGTAGCAGAAACAATTAAAGAATTATTAAATACAGCAACAATTGATTTTGGAGGTAATAACAATGAAATTTCCACGAATGGTTTGGTCGGGAAGCCAAATAAGAAACGCACCACAGATGAAAAGAAAAAAGATGACACAAAAGAATGACTATATTCAATTTGTTCAGTCTCATAATAATAGAACAAATGTATATACTACTGTTTATGATTTTGAATACTTTACAGAAAAAATGCCAGTTGAAGCAAGTGTTATTATAGATAGAATATTTTTAGATTTTGATGCCCACGAAGATGAATTAG
>Ga0181418_1000049_pt1 | contig 32769 bp, 48 predicted proteins | sample 41SPOviralmetaG_FD_130143 | JGI IMG/M metagenome (GOLD analysis project Ga0181418, IMG submission 130143) | Marine viral communities from the oligotrophic San Pedro Time Series (SPOT) site, San Pedro Channel, CA, USA - 41 SPOT_SRF_2013-03-13 | ecosystem: Environmental > Aquatic > Marine > Strait...
CTAAGTCGCCATTCTGAGGCGCATAAGTGCTTCCTATATTGTTAGTACTAAAGTTTGTAATTTGCTCACCGTTTATGTATATCCTAACTCTATCGCTGGCATCTGAGTAACTTGTATCTACACGAACGACAATGTGATACCAAGCAGAAAAATCTCTAAACTTTTGAGTGCTAACTAATAAATAAACAGACTGTAAACCTAGCTGAAATTCATCTGTATCAAGAAATCCAAACTGAAGTGTATTACTGTCATTGTCCCCATAAGGGGGAATCACACTTCCAAAAATACATTGGCGAGTTCCGCTTGACGATCTTTTAACCCAGCCACTCCAAGTCCAAAGTTTGCGATTACCAGCAGACGAGGGAGTTCTTGAGTAATACGAATTAGTATCTAAACGCGCAGAGTTGCCTATCTCATGCGGATAAAAGCCCGATGAGTACATCCATTGCGGTGAACCAAATGGACCTGACATAGCTTATCCTCAGCTAAACGCGAGTTGTGGAGCGCCAAGCAAAATGCGGCCTGATGCGGCTACAACGTAAGGCACAATGTCCGTGGTCGATGCGGCAGAAGACAGGGTAAGCCCTGCTCCACTAGCAGTTTCATAGTCAGTGCCAAGAGACACTGTACGTCCACCCGTACCATCCTGAATAAACACGATAAACCCAGACTGACCTACAATCTCTGTGGTTGGGTTAGCCAAGGTCACATTACCTGTCAGCGTTAGTACAAAGTTTTGGTCAGCACTAAAGTCCAGAGTAACTGATCCAGTGTTGCTGGTGTCAGTTTCAGTACTGGCGACTGCCGTAGTAAACACACCTGTTGATGGCGTAGAAGCCCCAATGGTAGTGCCATTAATTGTACCGCCTGTGATTTGTACACTAGACTCGTCAATTCCATCTGGCAAATAACTTGATAGATTAGCCATTAGTTAGCTCCCTGTAGTGCCGCTACTTCGGATTCAAGTGTTTCAATTCGTGTTACTGCTTCCTGAAGAGCCGCAGTCAACAGAGGCACTAACTTAGATTGGTCTATGCCTTGATACACAGGAACCTCACGAGTACCCATAACAGCCGCCGTAACAACATTGTCGTCATCGTCCATTACCGCAGGAGTAATCTCGTACTCTTCTGTTTTTGTTTCATCTTTAGTGCCTGTAATTGCTTCTGGCACGGTGTCAGCAACTTCGTGAGCTAAGAAACCATCAACAGTTACGTCCGGTTCTACAATAAAACTAAAGCGGCGAACAGGGATTTGCTTAACGCGCTCAATAGCGTTATCAAGATCAACGATATTTTTTTTAAGTCGGTAGTCTGAGGAGGTGTTGTAGGAGGTTGATGAGCCGTTAGTTGTAATCGTTCCAACCGTTGACCCCCCATAGCGCCAAACCGCAAAATAGTTAGATGTTGCGTCAATACGACACCATAATGCAGCTGTGCCTGCAGCTGCTTGATAAAGTTTTATAGCATCTTGTGCAGAGTTATTATATAGCCGTAATCTACCGCTCGCTCCCCAAGAGGAAGTATCAGAAGAGCCGATCAACACGCTACCGCCCGCAGGGTTAAGGGCTATAGTTTGAGCGCCTGCCGAAAGATTTCGTGATTGAAGAAAACCAATGGCGGTTCCGCCACTGTTATCCATACCAAACTCAAACTGGTTGTTATTGTTGCCGCCTTGTATTGAAAACTGTGGTGACTGCGAACCAAGTGCCCCGTCTGCATCTGCTGTTGCCCCAGCGACCTGTAGCTTATAGAGGGGATCACTTATGCCAATACCTACGTCACCAGAGCTATCAATACGCATACGCTCTGCGTCATTTGCATAAACTGCTAAATGATCGGTTGAGTTATCGTAGAAAAACCCACCCCTAAAGTCATCGTCAGTGTCTCCAAATAAAAGACCCCCACTTTGGTCAGTGGGTGTTTTTACTTGAATGTACGATGCGCCAGACGCATTTTGTACTCTTAAAGAAGCACTGGCATGAAATGCATCTCCTGAGTCTGTTCCAATTAATACCCGCTCTGAGCTATCAATCGTAAGCGCCGTGCTTGTAGCATTATCATCAATGCCCAAACTAGGAGCGGTTCCTGTTTGTGGGTACAACTGCCACGTTGAGCCGTCATAGACCATAGTGACAGAGACGCCGCTTACGTCCATTACTAGGTCAGCGGCTACACCTTCAATAGTAGAACTGTTACGCCCTACAGTCAGGTTTGTAGTTCCCCAAGCATTGCCGTCTGCGATAATAACTTGATCGCCCGTAGAAGGGCTTGCAGGCAACGTAATTGTAAACGCGCCTCCAGCAGTGCTTGCAATAACACCCTCACCCGCAGACATAGTGTAGTTAGCAGTCTTAGTGACATAAGTAATACCACCGCCACCAGACACATCACCAAAAGACAATGTGCCACTGCCGTTGGTAACAATGGCCTGACCGCTTGTTCCATCACTAGTAGGGTATGTAAGCGAATTAGCTACCAAAGCACTAAACGTGCCTGCGGCTGCTGAAGAACCACCAATAACAGTTCCGTCAATCGTACCGCCATCAATATCAGGCGTGTTGATGTCAGGAGATGTAAGAGTCTTGTTTGTAAGCGTGTCGGTTGTTGCTTTACCAACCAGCGTATCTGTAGCAGGCGGCAGGGTTAGCGTTACATTGCCGCTATAGGCGCTGTGTGCTGCTGACTGAAGCTGGGTGTAGTGAGCATTGCTAGATTCACAATACAGCTTAATGTTAGATACCGAGCCAGCGTTCTTAAGAGCAATCTCGCCTGATTGAATATCTACGTTACCGTCCAGCCTAACAACGCCGCTACCGTTTGGCGTAAGCGCAATGTTTCCGTTAGACACGCTAACTATCGCATTACCGTTTACGTCTAGGTCACCGCCTAGTTGCGGAGTAGTGTCTTGAACAACATTTGAAATTCCACTACCAGCAATAACTTGAGAATCAACATAAGCCTTAACTGACTGTTGACTAGGAATAGATGTAGCAGAGTTGCTAGACATGTTGTCTTCATCGACAAAGGCCGTAACACCATCTAATACATTTAACTCTGTAGCAGTAGCAGTAACACCGTCTAGTATGTTTAGTTCAGCAGCAGTACTTGTAACACCATCTAAAATGTTTAGCTCTGCTGTTGTAGAGGTAACCCCGTCTAAAATGTTTAACTCTGTAGCAGTACTGGTAACTCCATCTAAAATGTTAAGTTCCGCTGCTGTAGACGTAACGCCATCAAGAATATTAAGTTCTGCTGTGGTGGACGTAACTCCATCAAGGATGTTTAGCTCTGCTGTACTAGATGTAACACCGTCAAGAATATTTAACTCTGTGGCTGTTGATGTAACACCGTCTAGGATATTTAATTCAGCCGTAGTAGATGTCACTCCATCCAGAATATTCAATTCCGCAGTCGTGGAAGTAACACCATCAAGAATATTTAATTCTACGGCGGTTGAAGTCACGCCATCCAGAATGTTTAGCTCAGCAGTAGTGGACGTTACTCCGTCCAAAATGTTTAATTCTGCGGGTGTCGCAGTAATAGCAGTCCCCCCAATAGAAAGGCTGCTTGGATTTGAACCCACCTCAATAACAGCGCCGCTACCGTTTTCTGTGTACAGACGCCTGTTAGTCAGATCAATCGCCGGTTCGCCTTGGACTAGGTCACTAGCTGCGGGCGCACCCGATCCGTTCTTGAGTTTAATTGTGGTTGCCATGAACTACTCCAAGAAGAACACGAAACAAAAGGAAAAGGGGGCCGAAGCCCCCGTGTAGATTAAGCAGATGGTACTGCTAGTACAAAGCCTGCCTCTGGGCGATATACCTGGACACCGTAAAGGGTGTCTGCGGTGTACAGCGTAGAGAGGTATTCTTGCTTGTACTGAGTCTGCGAACGCACACCCAATTGCTCTGCCATCACAACAGCCTCGTTGTGGAACAACAGGGCAGCGCGAGTGTCAGCGGTACCGCCAGAAGCAGTGTTGTCCCCAGCAGCTTCAATGGTTCGGCAGTTGGCAGAAACGTAAACGTCTACACCATACAGGTTACCAATGAGTCCACTGTTGACTGACTGACCGCTTACAAAGTCAGAAGACACATACCGATCAATGCCCATAATCGCGTTGCGCGTTGCAGGCGGGATGATCAGGTTACGGTTTTCCATCGGTACATTGTTGTCATCCATCTTCTGGATCATGTCACGGAAGAAAGCATCCGTAAACTCGTCCGCAGGAAGCAGAGTGTCATCAGTGTACTGAGTGGTAGTGCCGCCATCGTTGAAGAAACAACCAGTGTGCTGGTAGTCAGTAGCAGCAGGGCTAAATACGATAGCACCGCCGTCACCAAAACCAGTACCAGCTACGTGAAGGTCGTTGTCAACCTGCACAGCCAAAGAGTAACCAGCGTCTTCAGTGTAGAACTGACGCAAAGATCCAAGTGCTTGAACCTCTACAATGTCCTCAATCAAACGCGAGTATTCAAAGTGACGGTTAATAGTAACTGTCAGCTCTGACTCAGTGTTAGCAATGATTGTTACCGCAGTGTCAGCCGCTTTAGCATTGGCATCGCCGCGAGTAGGCTTAGGAATGTGAATAACGTCACCCTTCTTGCCATTCATAGCGATACGCTTGACAAGGGGAGCCATCTTCAAATTCTTTTGATAAGCAGCAATGATCTCATCTGACCAGATTTCTGGTACAAAAGTTGCCGCTTCCGTTAGTGCGGTATTACCACCCGCGCCAGGATATGTTGCAGTAGCCATAATAGTTCTCCGTTAGACTATTTTACTCGACCCTCCGCGTATGCTCTTAAAATCTCATCCGATAAAGATGCATAACGATCAGGGTCAGTTTTCATAAGTTTAATAATGTCAGCACGACGATAAACTTTTTTCCTTGATCCCTCAGCTGAACCACGGGCAGTTCCTGTTGCCGCAGACTTCACTGCATTCTTACGATTTGCGCGCTCTGCTTTGGCTGTGTCTTGAACAATACTGCTACGTTCCTTCCACAACGAAAACAATTCATCCGCAGCATCGTAGTCATACTGCTGGTCGGCTTGAACAAACAACTTCGTTCTAACCTTTGATCCCTTAATCCAATCGGCAAACTTAGGGTCTTCCAAAAAACGATCCATATCTGGATGATTAGATCGTAACTGAGCAAGAGTGGCCTGTTGTTGGTACTGCTTAGTGTACGTTTCTGCCTGTTTAATTTTGGGATGATTATCTATAGCCCGATTTACAGCACTTTGAGGATCAACAAAAAAATCAACGTCACCGTTGTTATCTTCCTGCTGTGTTTGAGGTGCTTGTTTTTCATCGAGTTCTGTCTGGATGTAGTTATCAACTAACTTTCTAAGCTCGCCTACTTCCGTACTCTGTTTGCCTGAAAACTTCTCAAGCTCTTGGTTCATCTGTACAAGTTCTCCTACAGACTTACCACGGTACTTTTCTGGAATATCAGACTCTTCAGGTGTGTCCTCTACAGGAACCTCAAGGGTCTCTTCAGCTACCTCAGAAGTTTGTGTTTCTTCTGCATCTTGACGCTCATCAATAATTGTCGCTCTTGACATCATTTAAACTCATTCCGCCTAAAGGTTATGGAATTAACGGGACTGACTTTCCTCTCGTTGAGCTTCCCGTCCTCGTTGTCCCGCTTTTTCGTGTTCTCGTACCCACTTCATGTGTCTGCCAGGGAAATCCCCAGAAGACCCATCCAGCACGAAATTCGACGCTGAGACAATTTTCGTAGCACTGGCACCACATTTGCACCTACTCGTCGTGGTTCCGCCTTCTACAAACTCTTCAAATATATGACCTTTTTCGCAACGAAAGTCAAATATCTTATACATCTTGCTTCTGCAATTCGTCAAAGTTGTTGTTTACAGTAGACTCAAGGTTCAGCATATAAGCCAAAACATTAAGCTGCCCCTTACGGGTATATAAATCATTCCCGTCTTTCGTAGCTTCGACGCTGTTTATTGCCGCAGCATTCTGTGTAAGCTCTTCGATTAACTGTTTCCAACCATCGTTGCCAAACAGGTCAAAATACTTGTTGTAATACTCTTCTACTTCTTTTTCCATTGAGGCCATAAGGTTATCTCTTAGTTAAGTTTTCTTTTTGCGCCTCTTCCCAGAGGCAGTTACATCATGCTTGATCTTAGCAGGTCCAGTTTTTTTGGACTTAGATCTTGCTTTTTCAGCGGCAGTCATTTTGGCTGCTACCTTCTTAGGGCGACAAGAGGGATAAGGTCGTTTGGATTTCTTTGCAGACCTTCTGCCACAAGGCTTTCCGGTCTTTACATCAATCCACTCTTCCTTAAACCACTTGGTTAAACCCTTTTTAGGCTTAGGCATAAGTGCCGCCGCGTTTTTTGTATTCCTTTACAAGCCACGCATTAGCATAGGCGCTAGGGTATACATCAAACTTTTTTTTAGCCGCAGCCTTAACCCTTGAGTAAAGAGCTTTGTTCTTTACATTGCTGGGTATAGACCCTTTTGCTTTGGTTTTTTTCTTAGCAGCCATTACTTTTTAACTGGCTTCTTTTTCTTTTTGGGTTTTGATTTATATGCACCCGTTCCGTAACCCATTGTAATCTCCTTACTTTTTGTGCGCTTTCTGAACAGGAAAATTAACTGACTGTGAAGCACCCTTATGCGGCTTATACCCGCCAGAAGGATTTTTCATTAGCTTAAAGCTCTTACCACTCTTCATCCAGTGATAACCATCAGGAGCTTTTACTTTCACCTTGGTCCTCCTTCGCGTGTTATATGCCCATGCAAGTCATACTGACGTTTACAAGCATGACAAGCACCACAAGCAATAAATCCTTGAGGTGATTCTTCGGGCTTTCTACACGACCAATACGATTTACGCAACTCTTTTGGCATGGCGTAGTAAACACCAAGGCTCCGCTCCAACGGAGCTTTGCTCATATAATCAAAAGGCGCAGCCCACACAGGCTTAATAGGTTTATTTGTAAATAGAGCATTAAAAACACCGTAAGCCTCTGCGCTTTCTTCTTTGCTCATATTGTAGTCGCCAGTAAATACAGCGGCTACAGGCTCAACCATTGTTGATACAAGACGCCCAGCTTGAAACAAAGCCAGCGTCATATCACGCCCCCCAGGATATTTCCCTTTGTACGAATACAAGCAAGATGAAAACTCAAACTCTCTTTGGTTTTTCTTAAGCCAATTAACGCTTTCATAAATAGCTTTAGCTTCCGCTTTAAATCTACCTTCTGAGTTATCAAGGTGAATTGAGTGAAGGTGTACATCATGCTGGGTATGCTCTAACAAGCTCCAAGCTAGAGAAATGCTATCCATTCCTCCAGAGTACATGACAATAACCTTGTCTTTTTTTCTCCCTAATAACCTATGATACTTAAAAGCTATATCAATAGATTCTTTCGTTTTAAGTTTATACTGCTTTTCTAAATCCATTTCCACCCCTTGATTGATTGCTACCACTTCTTACATGACCAATACCTTGCTGATAATTTATCTGGCGGGCTTGTATCGCACTTGTGCCTAGCCCTAAAAGATTTTCTGCGAGCAGGCTGATCTTTTTTGATAGTCATCTTTTGATCGCCAAAACGAATCAGCTTGGTCTTATCACCTTTTTTTGCAACCACTACAAACTTTTTAGTTGGATGCTTCGGCGTTCTCTTCGGCTTGTTGTACCCGCTTACCCCTGCCCGCTCCAGCTTTGGGTCTTTTTTCTTGGTCATTGAATTTGTTCTCCAATGTTTCCAATCGGGCTGTCAGGCGCTCCACCTGTAAGGTCTGGTCCTTGAATGCTTCGTTGATCTGGCTGAGCAGGTTGTTGATTTCCGTTTGTGTCATTAGCATTTTTTGATTTTCCCTCCACTTCACGTTCTTTCAAAAGCCTATCAGCTACCTTGAGTCTGCGATCAAACTCTTTATCGTCAGCATCTCCTACCTGAAGGTTCTTGGTAACTGCTTGAATTCTGTCAATCTCAAGCTCTTGAGGCGCAATCTGGGCTTCAACAGCAAGTTTCGCGGCTCTCGCTTGCGACTCTGCTGCCTGACCATTTAATGCATTGGTTTGACTTTGCTGTAACTCCATTTGCGATTGCTGAGCCATCATTGCCATCTGTTGTGCTTGCGGATTTGGTTGAGACGCCTGCTGCATAGTAGCAATTAATTCTTCTCTGTTACTAAGATTCATGTTGTCGATAATGCTTTGAATCAACACGGGGTACAAAGGACTGTCTTGCTTCATTGTCTGCAACAGTTGAACCAGCTGAGTTACCTCATACTCCCTAGCAATAATGCCAAGCGTGCTGGTTGCTACAAACTTGTAGTCAGCTACGGGGTATTCTTCTGGATCAAACTGCATATACCTGTGAGCCGCTTTAGTTACAAACGGTAACAAGAACGATTGTTGGAAATTTATAAGGGTGCGCTTATGTCTCTTAATAATTGCACCGAGAGACATAGATATCCCAGCAGCAGTAGCTTCACCATTGACCTGTCCAGCGATCCCTGCTGAGTCCACAGCGCCTGTCGCTTGTTGTACCATTTGCTGGAGGCTTGCAGCTTGAGCAAAAGTAATTTGCCCCACTTGCCCAAAGTTAAATGGCTGTAGTACTTCACGCGGATCTCCGTTAGTCAAAATCATCTTGCCCGGTCTGACCTCCGGTTTAGAACCTCGGGGCAATCGGGTTGCATCAATAGCGAGCATGGGGTGGATTGTAAGACTAAGCGCGTCAATCCTTGCGCGTAGCTCTGTATCCAGTGCTTTTTGGCTGTTATAGCCTTTTTCACAAACGCCACGACCCCAGAATCGCCCTGGCACTACGTCCCAAGGGAACGCAACAACAGGTCGATCGACCATCATGTATGGGTTTTTTGTGGCTTTAAGCAATGTGCCGCCGTTTGCAATAACAACAACAGCTTCAACATATTTTGAGTCTTCTTCTACTTCAACATCTTCAGACTCAAGAAGCTCTTTTGGCACCAAGCCATAATACTTTGTAATCCGAACTTTGTCATCATTGTATACGGTAAGGTCTTGGTCTGGCTCAAGCTCAATGTCTGGCGCTGCCGACTCAATCATCCCTTCGTTGTAGCTACCCTGCTCTTGTAAAATTTCTACAGTGTGCTTGCTAACAAACTCATCAATAGCCACCCCGTATGCCTCTTCAATAGAGGTAGCAACAGGATCAATTAAAAAGTTTTGCGGCAAAATAGGTTTTAGCTTTACAACAACGCGGTCTTTAATGTTTACACCAACTGCCTGAAGATCCCCGTCCATAATAGGCTCGGCTGCTGGAGCCATCTCTTTAATTTCTTCAATAACCACCTCGCCAATGCCCGTCCCAAAGACAGCAGCATTGATAAGGCACTCGGCAACTGCTTTCCGAACCTTGCAGGTTTCAAAATCTTCGCCCAGTTTCTTGCGTAAATACAAAATATCTTGCTTGTCGCCATCAACAGCGTCATCTGCAATATCAAACCACTTGCCCCGACCAAAGGTTGCCTCTTCAAGCTCTGCAACATTCGACTCTACAGCCTGCTGAAGCGCAGGAGAGATAATTCTAGAACGCTCAGACGCTCTTTGAGAGTCATCAGGATCCCATTGACCTCTCCATAGCCTATAGTATTCATCGAATCTTTCTTCATAGTTTGACTCATAGTAATCTCGCCAATCGTCACACTTTGCCATAACCCAACCAGCAAGGGATTGCTCAACCATTAAAGGGTCGGGTTCGTAAATTTCGTCTGCCATGATCTTTTCCTATTAATATCCAGCTACAACGTCCAGAATTTCGTGGTCATCAATTTCATACTCGTAATCGTATGCGACCTGCGCCAACTGATCTATATACGCTAAAGCGTCAACTAAATCATCGTGCGTTAAGGCGTCAGGAAACTGAAACAGCTGGTCAAGGAACCGCGTATTCCACGCACCCTTGTTTAAAGTAACATAACCGTTTTCAAATCGCCCCTGCAATGCCCACATAACGCGGTCAGTCTTCTTTTTATTTCCATGAGTAAGCTCTTCAACACGAAAAAACAACCCATACCGCTTCATTAAGTCTGTTAGCGGGGACATTACTGCTTGCTTTGCAATCCCCTTTTCTATTCCTACGCTTACAGGCCGATAATCACGCACAGCTTGGAAGATTTTCATAGCAGTTTCGTTTAAGTCCCACCTGCCGTGAATAATGTTTTCCACAAACCAACCATCAGGACTAACTTTTGTGACTGCAATCGCTGTTTCGTCCAAGCTAGTATTCTTTGTGCGCTTTTTATTTACTTCCTCAAAGCCAGCAAGGTCAATGGCAATATAATAATCACCTTCTATGCTGTCTTCGCCAACACGAACCCAATCCTCTTTGAACATTTCAGAGCCTCTAGCCTCAAACGAAGCCATAAACTCCTGCCGAAACGCATAACTAGACATAGACTTTTTTGCCATGTCGATCTCAGAAGGGTCAAGAATCGGATTGTCATAGCTAGTAAAGTGCCAGCCCTTGTACGTTTCATCTTCTCCAAGCTCAGCGTACTTGTATAGCTCGTAAAAGTGGTTACGTCCCATAGGAGTACCAATAAACAGAGCCTCTCCCTTTTGGTCAGCTAGTGCTGGACGGAGGATTTGCTCCCATACGTCAGGCTTCATGTCTGCGTACTCGTCCATCACAAGAAACTTCAAGGACACACCACGCATTGTCTCTGGCCTATCGGCTCCCTTGAGACTAATTGTGGCCCCGTTGACCAGCTTGATTTGCAGGTTATTAATATGCGAACCCGCAATCACAGGGTGTCCTAGCTCCAGCAAGGTTTGCCACATAATATCTCTGGCCTGCCCCTGCGTGGGCGCAACGTAAAAAACATGGCCCTTATCTGCTTGAAGGCCGTTAATAATCAATAACCATGCAGCAAGCCTGGACTTCCCTGTCCGTCTTCCAGCAGCGACTACCTTGAACCTCGCGGAATCAGAGTAGACATCCTGCTGCCAAGGCAACAGCTGAACATTTAAATCAGCCAAGGCTAGTTACAGGTCACTACGATCTTGTTGTTTGAATCGGTGGTGATTGTACAGCCGTTGTTTTTCAGTATGTCTTGCATAATTACATCGCTCTTATTGAGGTAAGAAAGCCAATCTTCGTTAGTTTGATGGATGCCCATCATCCCTTGAATGCCTACGTTCTCAACTGAGTCAATAGCAGTTGTGCCTAGGGTAACCAGGTTGGTCATTCCAGCGATCCCTACGGCACTGGTTGCGTTAATGCCAGTAGTGGCGATAGTGGTATTGGCATCAAAGCCTGCTTCACCCATATCAACAATATTATCCATGCCTGTAACACCAAGCGTTACCATGCCATCAATAAACGGGGTGTAATCCACATTGCCCAAGGCGGTAAAGCCAGAACTTGAAATGTCACTAAAGCTCCCATATAGGGCTTGTTGAGTTTCAGCGTCAGCTTTTACCTGCGCCAAGTCCACCTTAGCGTTATATCTTGCCATCGTCTTGGCTGAATCCGCTTGCATCCACATCATTCCAAGTGAAGTAACCGGACTAGCCAGCACAGACGCCCACTGCAAAGCAGTAGACTGCTGAGGCATCGGCTGAATTGTGGGGGTCTGTGACAAGGCTAACGCCATTACAGCTGCGCTAGCAGCCTGACCATCTCCCGATGTAGCAATAGCAGATAAGGCATTAAACTTAGCTTGAGTTGCCTGAGAACTAGCCTCTGCTGCTTTCTGCACTGCCTCGTAATACTGAGAAGTGTTAGAAGCACAGCCAGTAAGCAATAATAAAGTGAGTACCGCCGTGATAGTTTTCATAAATCACCCCTTTAGGCTTTTAGTACGTCCAAAGTACGGGAACTGCATTGCGAATATCTAGATGAACAAATGCCGAATCTACACCGATCCCCGTAAATCCCTGTTGAAAAGCGTAGTTAATTAGTATGTATCTGTTGGACGCACTATCCACTGCTATATCTGCAGCGATGCCTTGAGCGTGAGTGCCAGGGGCGTCTTTTGCAGCTTCGATAGGGTGATCGTAGCTTCTATACCCGCTTGTAATCACAAACGGAAACCCACACATCTCCCTAAGCTCGTCTAGCCGCTCCAAAAACTCAGGGTCCATCTTATTTTCCCCTGTGTACTGGCAGTCAAACTCGGATCTAGCGAAAAATTTCATGCACAAACTGGTCAATACTATCCTTAATCGCTCGGATTTTGGATCGCAACAACCGCATCTTCTTCTTGAGCTTCCGCTTGATCTCCATGCGTAATAGACGCACCTCCAACCCCAGTGATGTTAATCTGTATCGCACTTCGCCCCCCATCTTTAACAATGTCTTTCTCAAATGCCGCTACTGGCAGGATTCTATCCATTACCAGCTTCCATGCTGCGGCCTGATTCCTGTGGTCATGGTCTAAAGCAGCCTCAAATATGGTATCCATCACCTTCTTTGAGCGCGGAGAGGCCAGCATACGGGACTTATACTCGTTAATTATCGCCGCGTCACCCTTTGGGCGACCAACTTTCTTTCGCCCTCCAGCTGAATTGGCGGCAAGATCCTTTTTGGACGGCCTGCCAGAGCCTTGAGTACGCTGGTTATCCATGCTTTCCCATCATAATGATTGAATACCCGTCCATTTTCCCTACTTCTTCTGGGGTTTTTTTGGGGTCATGCATAGTCTGATAGCCAGCCTTCTGCATTCTATTAATCTGGTCTTTAGATTTTTGGCACATTGAATGGTAATCAATGGACGTATACTCAACTGTATGGCTTTTGTCTTCCATCTCGGACTCCTTAAAAACTAAACGGGCTTATTACGCCCGCCTTACCCCCCCTATCCTATAGATAAATCCATAGAAATACAAATATCTCTCCGATATTACTTTTTCTTCTAACAGATCCGCCTCTTAACCATTATCTATAACACATTCCCTCTTTTCAATTTCCGCTTTTTTTGTATCTGGGTGGGAACTATATATATCTCGGCCTGTGGTTCCGCCCCCCCGTGGTGTCAATTGGACCCCCCTGAGCCTGCGAGGTAGTAGTGTTCGATATGGGAGAGTGTGAGAGTCTGGCTGGGATCCCCCTGAGCTATTCAGCAGCTATCCACATGGGTTATCGACTAGCCCGATCTAATCAGAGTGAGCAGTTGTTGTCGGCAGCTTCGTAGCCTTTGTCCTGCATTCCCAAATGGCAGAGGGGTCGCCTTCAATCCTGATTGCTCACACGGATTCCGTTTTCCGCTGCTCCTCACCCTCGCCGTTGCAGAATCCTTTGCCGCTTCCGAGGTCAAGCGCCATAAGCGATATGTCCTCTATCGATAGATTTGTACCCGTCGTAGCCTGACAACCGCAACGAATTCACAGTCTGCACCTGCTCGCAAGGGCCGCGAGAATAACGGTTTCCACGCGATAACCCCCTCGCGCGGACCCTCCGCGATTCACGCTCAACTTCCCCCTTGCAATCACGCACAGCCAGTGAAGTTCTGCTCATGTCGGCAACGACACAAATCAATCAATAGAGGAAATATCATGGCACTTAACATCGAAAACAACAAAGGAATAGCCTTCTACAACGACAAGGGACTCGAGCGCAGCGAAAAAGCTCCATCCTTCAAGGGAGAAATCATGCTCGAAGGCAAGAGGATTGAGATCGCCATTTGGGAACGCAAGACAAAAGCAGGTAAGAAGATGCTGTCGATGGCGGTTGAAGATGCTCACTCTGCTCAGATCGAACGAGCCGAGAAGACACTTGAGTATCTCCGCAACAAATCAGAGCAGGTGGCTTAATCACTAAGGGGCTTCGGCCCCTATTTTTTTGTCCAAGGAGATTGGTATGAATACCTACAAGATATTGTTCTATGTGTATTTGGTAACGGGGATTGCGCTCTGTGTTCAGGCGTTGGTGATGGCGGATGGCAAGCACATGCTGTTTAGCCTGGGAATGTTTGCGATGGCGATGCTGATGGTGGCTGCGCTTATATTTGTTCCGGAGGAGGAGTGATGGATACGTACCGGATTGTGGATTGCACGGGGATTCATTTGGCTGAGGTGAGATTCCATAGCCGATTGGACGAGGGCTTGCATCCTATTTACTTGCAGGATATTTGCGACTCAATGGATGCGGTTGGTTATGCAGCCGTTGAACAACCCGAGCTATCTGAGCTTGGTCAATTAATTGCTGATTAAGGAGAGTAACGATGGGTTTAGATCAATACGCATTTAGTGCACCAGAGCCATTGACTGTTGAGGTTGACAGCGATGGTCGATTTGAAATCAAAGGTGTTCATGGGGAGGAGTTCCAATGGCGGAAACATGCCAAGCTGCAAGCGTTTTTTGAGGATGAAATACTTAGTGAAATGCTAACACCGCTGGTCGATGGCGAGTTTAATTGCAATCCTGTGCCGATTACTCTTCGATCAATACTTAGATTGGAGCATATGTTGAAGATGGATGACATGCCTCATTCGCCAGGAGGATTTTTCTTTGGTCATCAATTCCAATCTGAGTCGGCAGCCGAGTATAAAGAGCAGGATCTAAAGTTCTGCGAATGGGCAAAGCAAACTATCAAGGAGGGCGATCACGTTTACTACGATTGTTGGTGGTAATGTTTGCATAACTTTGCAAAGGTTGGTAAAGTTTAACCAAGGTTGGGGGAAACTCCAGCCTATTTTCAATCACAAGGAGTAAGGTATGTCTAAGAAATACAGTCGTATTGTCGAGCTTGTATCCGAAGCAATGCAAGATGAGTTGACTTGGCGCAAGACTTGGCAATCACAGTCACGACTACATTGCAACTGGTTAAGCAAGCGTGCTTATACTGGAACCAATCAGTTGACGACGATGATCTCAGCATGGGCTAACGATTACTCAAGTCCATATTGGGTGACGTTTAATCAAGCAAAAGATCTTGGCGGTTCAGTCAAGGGGCAGACGGCAACACCAGCTGTGTTCTTTGGTAAGGGTGTTGACAAAGAAGATCCTGAAAAGATTTTCAAGTTCGCCAAGCTGTATAACCTTTTTAATTTAGATCAGATAGGCATTGAAGTACCGCCAGTTCAGATGAGGACAAGTAAATTAGAGAAGCCATATGAAATACCAGAGGCTATTCAGGTCACGCTTGACTGTAACTCTAGTAACAATCCTTGTTATTCACCTGTCACTGACAAGATCAAGATGCCTATGCCAGGACAATTTGAGTCAGATGATGCCCACCAATCGACGCTATACCATGAGTGTATTCACGCCACTGGTCACAGCAAACGATTAGATAGACCGCTTACTGGCATGTTCGGCAGCGAGGACTATGCAAAAGAAGAACTTGTTGCCGAGCTTGGCAGCGTGTTCTTGTGCGCTGAACTTGGCGTGTCTTATGACTTGAAGCAGCACGCTAGTTATCTTCAGTCGTGGCAGAAAGCAATCAAAGATGATCCCCAATACATACTTAAGGCTGCGTCTGCTGCACAGAAGGCGGTCGAGTATGTCATGTCTCAATTCACCATGAAGCGTAAGTATGAGGAGGCAGCATGAGCAAAAGCTTATATGAACTGGAGCTTCTGGAGTGTGGCAACGTCAAGGTAACTTGGGTTGACAATAACAACGAAGCAAAAATTGGTGTCATCCAACGTAAGTTAGTTAAGCCTGATGAGTTGGAAGATGGTGTTCGCGAACTGATCAAAGCCTTTATCAATGAGGAATGATCTCGGCTGGAACCGACCCCCATCCGTGGGTGGGGGGATCGGATTCCCGCCTCAATCAAAAGGAGAAAGAAAATGGCAAAGGTAGTTTCTATTGAGTTAATTTCAGCTGCGTGTCCTGAGCTTGCAAAAGCAGAATGTGCTGCGCTGCAAGACCACCTTTACGATACGGGTTCAGATTATAAAGACGCTTACGCAATTCAAGCTGCGGCTCGTAGTTTGTTTCCGTATTCGGCTAAACCAATTAGTAACGTAGTCCCGTTTGATAGTCGGCACTACATCCGAACGGCGATTGAGAAGTTGCAGCAAGCCGACGCTGATCTTGGCAGGACAAAGCCTAAGAACGACAACCTTGCTCAGATACAGCTGGATGTGCAGTGCTGCATACATTACTTGCACGAGGAGCTTGGTGAGCATGATGCCTAAAGATCTTTATTACCCAGAGTCTTTAGTTAAAGCATTCTTTAGTTGGTGTGAGGCCAATGATGAGAAAGCAAGCTACGAAGGGCTGCATGGGTTTGTATCCGAAGTGATGGGCGACAAGCACATTAACTTTATTCCGAAGCACAAAACTATTGAGGAGATTTTCGATGAAACGTATCAATCAGATGAAAGCTAACTCCGAGCACATGAAAGAGTTGCTGCATTGGAGAAAAAGTTTGCGATCAAATAGAGCATACAACCTGCGTGAGTACAGGCATTACAGAAAAAAGTTTGGTGAAGCTGATCGTATTACAGGCTACATGAAAGGTTTAGCTGAAGGATCTAAAAGCCCGCTAAGGGTGATGGATTATTTAATCAGAATAGAGGAGACAAGAAGCTATGAGTAAGATTACTTGGGAGCACCCAGCTGTCGGGGTTGTAGTAGAACTTTACTATGAGCCTGGGAATAGAGAAGAGCCACCTTACATGGAGATCGAAGCTATCTATGCTGGTGGTGTTACTCCAGCAATAAACATACAGAGATTGTTTAATCACGATGAAGTGATGGATGACTTCTGGAAATACAGGCCTGACTTGGAGCAATGGTAATGGAGATTGAAAAAAACATACCGCTGCCAGCTAAAGGATCACGCACTGGTAGGTGGCAAAAGCTAATGGACAAGATGGAAAACGGAGACTGTGTTTTGCTTCCGTATTACGAAGGAAAATCTTTTGCTGCTTCCATGTATACAAATGGAGTGCAGCCTGCATCTAGAACAGAGCACCATGATGAAAGAAGAATGCTCCGAGTCTGGAAGATGGGGGTGTTTGATGCCTAAATGTGACTATTGCGATAACTCTATCTGGCACTCTGCTGTCTGGTCACCTGAATCTTTACCAGATGACATACCGCTCCATTTATTTGGAGACGATGAAGTGGCTTATCACCCTGGCTGCTGGGAAGCAGTCATTGATGACGCAAGATACGAGATAGCACAAAAGCATGGAGACGGATAATGGATAACGAAATGGTAATTGGTTTGCTATGCATTATGGTTGTTGCGCTTGTTTGCCTGGCATTGGGTGGTGCAATCTAATGGACGATGATGATTTCCGTGAGTGTGAGGACTGCGGCAAGTCTGTTGAGTCTGGATTCCTACATGATGATGGGGTTTGTGATGTGTGCTGGGAGCTTTGGACTGAGCGAAACGCGGGTGATGTAGACGAGTCACAGGAGTGGCATGACTTCGATCCCGATTGTTAGTACACTCAAGCTCGACCAAGGGTTGCACTCCTACCCTGATTGAGTCGGTTGGCAGCGCCCCGATGGTCGGAATCGCTGCACCCCCCGCTGGCACTGGCCCAGAAAATTGTTACCCCGATGCCTGATCTGGCACTTACACCTTGTCTAGCTAAGCGATGTTGACGATTCCGACAGCCCTTCCGGAGCGGTGGATGGGACGATGGCGTTGATACTTTCTGACCCCAACGCCCCTTCGATAGCGCTGCGGGTGGTGAATGGCTTGCCCTTGGCGTCAGTAAAATACTTGATGCCTTGGGAGTCCAACACGCGCATTAGCTTAGGCGTGGTGTATGCCTTAAAGATGCTAAACAGTTCACGGTAATACAGATACTCAGGTTGCTGACTCATAACCTCTCCTTAAAAAAAGCCCCGACTAGCGGGGCAAGGGCCGTGAAAACACACGGCTAGAATTACCAAGGTACGTCTTGTGACGGTGCAGATGCCGCAGGCTTTGGCTCTTCTGGCGGCTTCCACATATTGCGCTCGGCATACCACTTACCTGAACGCCCCTCTTTAATCTCGATGTTGATCCACTCTAAAGACTCTTCGCTTTTTTTCTGCGTAGAAATCCAAGCTCCAAGCTCGTCAAGTTTTAAAGACAGCTTCAGCTTTACAAAGTCTGGAGCATTATCGTCAGGCAGTTTAATAATCAAGCCGTCTACAAAATTCTTTTCATCACTCATCTTATGTTCCTGTTTGGATTGGTTTTCATTACCTTATTTTCAAAGGTCGTAAAGATGCCACCCTTTGATGGCGCCAGATTTAACACCTCCTTCACACTGTTTGGTGTGTCTTCAATGATAGCCCTAAGAAGATCCCACTCTTCATTTGCTACTGCGTGTTTAACATCACAGACAAAATCAAAGTTGTCACGGACAGATTCCATGTAAGCGAGAAACTCCTCGTATGTTTCTACCACGTTCTCTTGTTACCTGACTCTGCTTTATTGGCATCGTCATCTTTGTCTGCTCCAATACCCAATGCCATTGATAAACTGTACCGCTTGGCATAGGTTACGGCGCTTCCAAAACTCTGGGCTGTCGGCTTGTCTGCTCTGACAATCATCTTGCCAGTACCAAATGTCTCGCCGTACCCAATCAGAATGGTTTCGATACACGCGCCAACCTCACATTCATGGCTGATCTGCTGAATCAAAATGCCACGCTCATTCAATGCTTCCTTGGCGTAATCCCATAGCGCCTCAAACGGAACATACTGACTTCTGAAGTGTGGATTTGTAGCTGATGCAGTAGCGTGTGACAGGTGCCGCTGCGCGCTCAGCAGGTTTTCGAATAGCTTGCTTTTAGCCTCAGACATTGCGATCCTCCTTTGTTGATTTCCTTTACTGTAATCATCTACCCCAACAATGTCAACCTTTGCAAACATTATAAAGTCAGCGATAGTTATTGACAAGTAAGCAGGGTTGAGTCAAAGTTGAAAGGTTTCTCCCCTCAAAAAAGGAGTGTTCTATGTCGGACGATTGGGCATCTTATTGCCTTCAAGAAAGCCAGCTACCCAATGCCCCCTCACAGGCCGTCAATCGCCCTGTATCAAACGAAAGCAAAACCAATGGGGTAGCCCATACAGAACCCGTATCATCGCTCAGCAGGCTTAGAAAGGCCGCTATTAATGGAAGGATCAAGGAACTAGAAAGTCGTCTAGCAAAAGAACGAGATGTGATTCCTGGCATGATAACTACAGGAACAGTCACACTGGTATACGCACCTAGTGGTGCAGGCAAAACAGTCTGGATACTCGGCAACCTTTTTCAATCAATACGAAACAATCTAATAAGCGGCTCTGATGTTATCTACTTCAATGAAGATGATGGAGCTAGGGGCGTACTTCAGAAAGCAAAGCTAGGTAACAAGCACGACATGACAATGGTTACGTTAGCAAACTCTCCTGATCCTTACCTCAGAAATACAGGTGATGCCTTGCGGTTACTCAACTCAATCAGGCTGGAAGGCGAAGCTGATGGCAAGATTGTTATTTGCGATACCCTCAAAAAGTTTGCGCCAGTTCTAAACAAAGCTGATATGCGCGAAGTCCTGCACGTTTTCCGAGAGTTTGCTGCGGCTGGAGGTACTGTTATTTTGCTGGGGCACTGCAACAAGCACCGGACAATGGACGGCAGGCTAGTCTATGAAGGCGTTGGGGATCTTAAAGCAGATGTAGATAATATGTTTGGCCTTGATCCCTTGAACGATAAGTTCGCCGCATACCAAGAGCTATTAGTAATCAATGAAAAGGATCGTAGTCAGGTCAGCTTTGAGGGAGGGTTTAAGTATAAGCAGACTTCAGGGTTGATTGACTACGAAGAGTCCGTAGATTCTGTGCAGTTCATGACGGCTGATGACATTGCAGGTTTGAAGGTACGCCAGCGAGCGCAGATTAACATCGGCAAAGCACTTGCCAAGTACGAAGATGAGTTTGTATTCCTAAGTAGCGTGATGAAAAACAATCGCACCTACTCTCAAAGCGATCTGTTTTCCCTGCTGAATGATGATGAGGTAAATCCAAACGGTTGCTCTCGCAAAACGCTACGGAATTGCATCGATCTTTTAAAGGGAAACCACCTAAAACTAGAGCGGCGTGGCGAGCATGGCAAAAAGTTTTACTCTTGGAGTTCAGATATCTAATGCCCAGAATGCCCAGAATGCCCACAATGCCTCTAATGCCCGTAGTTTAGGGGGCGGGCAGGAGCAGCTGGCCCCGTAAAACATGGGCTGGCTGGACTTTCTGGGCAAACTGGGCAAACTGGGCAAACTAAAAAAGGAGTTAATTATGACAGTTGAGCAGGTAGATGAGCGCGTATTGGAGCTATTTGTAAACCAAAAGTATCATTGGAAATCTTTATTGCCCAGCCAGCAACGAGCAATAGCAGTAGAGTTGTTACGCCATAGATGTATAGAAGGGCAGCTGTACCAGTTCATTGAATCCATGGTTGAAAAAGAAGATGCGCTGCCCAAGTATCGCAAGTTATTATTAGACGCAATAGAAAAACAAAAATAAAATCAACAGCTTAACAGCTGGGGAGAATATAATGGATCACCCATTAATGCAGTTTTGCTCCACACAAAAACAAACCGATGCTGTTAGGCTGGTTTTTGAGGATGGCCTTTCGCAAAATGAAGCCGCCGTAGTCATGAACATGACTCGTAGCTCTGTCAAGGAACACATCAGGGCAGTCAAGAACAAGGCAAAGCGCCAAGGCTATAGCCCAGAAAACGATTGGCTGCACCCCGTGCCTGATGGTCATAAGATTAAAGGCGTGTCTACCTTCTACGATGAGGACGGCATCCCCATACGGCAGTGGGTTAAGTCCCAGACTGATGAGCAAAGACAGTTTGAAATCCTGATCGAAAGATTGGAGGCCGCTCAAGAAGGCTTGCCAAAATTTAAACCTACACCACCGCCTAAAAACTACGACACAAACCTTCTCAGCCTATTAACTATTACTGACTTTCATCTAGGAATGTATGCTTATGAAGCAGAAACTGGCGATGATTGGAATGTAAAGATAGCCAGGGATGTATTCCTTAACTCTATTAGCGACATGATTAACACCGCACCAAAGGCTGGAACAGGGTTCCTCTGCCAGCTGGGTGACTTCTTGCATTGGGATGGAATTCTTAGCGTAACCCCGCAGTCTGGGCACATACTGGATGCCGACACTCGATACGGAAAACTGGTTGAGCTTGCCATGTCCGTCATGTCTGAGGCAGTACGCATGATGCTGCGTAAATTCAACAAGGTAGTGGTAGTTTCTGCCGAAGGAAACCACGACATATCTGGCAGCATCTGGCTGCGGAAGCATATCAAGCAGCTGTTTGCTGACGAAAAAAGGCTGACGGTAATTGACAACGAGTTCCCGTACTACGCTTACCTACACGGCGAGACAATGCTTGCGTTCCACCACGGTCACAAGGTCAAGCTCGCTCAGCTGCATAAGCTGTTTGCCAGTGAGCCGCGCTTCAGGGAGATGTGGGGACAGGCTAACTACACCTATATCCATACAGGTCATTACCACCACGAACGCTTGATAGAGGACGGTGGCGCTATTGCTGAGATGCATCCCACGCTTAGTGGTCGTGACGCATATGCCGCCAGAGGTGGATGGGTTTCCCGCCGAGGTGCTAAAGTAATAACCTACGACACAACAGATGGCGAGATTGCCAGAGTAACGGTGAGGCCCAGAGCATGATCCCTTTGATTGGCGTAAAGTTGCCAAGTGGTAATGCGGTACTGCTAACGTCAACCATTGGCGGCGCAACCACAAACACTAAGAACATTAAACAAACTGATGTTTACACCGACACCTTTCCAGAGGGAATCACAATCGACATGCCGCTAGAAGAATTTTATGAGGTATGGCTAACAAGTTTAGTTACAGAGCTAGAGATAAAAGAAAAGTTTTACGAGATGCATTAAGGGAGTGGCATGTCACATAGATGGATTGTAGATAGCAAAGACAAAGCAGAGTTCTTCATCGCTTTTATAAAAGATCAGTTTCAAAATGGCGCAGTTTTAACGTACAAAATTAGAGAAGAAAACAGAACGGAACGTCAAAACGGTGCAATGCATCTGTGGTTTCGACAGATTGCTGACAAGCTAAATGATGCAGGGGATTGGGCTAGGCATCCGTACAGTGATACGCTCGAGATTCCCTTTACAGATGTCTTAGTAAAAGAGATGCTGTATAAGCCTGTCATCAAGTCCATGTACGACAAGAACTCTACCGCTAAGCTGACGGTGCGCGAACTAAGCGAGTCTGCTGAGGTACTGGTTCGATGGCTGGCAGAGCATCGTGGCGTCTATGTCCCATTCCCTCAGTCACTAAAGGATCAACTCAAGTGAGAATCAAAAGAACCCCTGCCGATCATTGGTTTAGCCGCTGCGTAAGGCTGCGAAATGACTTCTATTGCCAGGGCTGTGGCACGAAGTACGAAGAAAACAGTAAGGCTTTGCACTGCTCTCACTACTTTAGTCGAGCCAAAAAGGGGATTCGTTATGATGCCCTTAATGCTTTTGCCCACTGCTATGGATGTCATCAGAAATTCGGCAGCAACCCTGACTACTTCTACCGCCACTATGTAGATACCTACGGCGAGGGAGCCTTGGAGTTAATTAGGGAGAAGGTCGAAGATATTATGCTGGGCAAGCGCATGGTCAAAGAAGAGAAGGAAGTAGCCAAGCATTATAAAGCCGAAGCCGCCCGTCTTGAGAATGAAAGGGCGGCTGGTGTTGTAGGCTGGTTAGAGTTTGAAAGCTGGGATTAGTTTTCTTCTAATCTTTTTTGAGTCATCATCCCGCCAAAGTCTTCCAGCGGATCAATCTCAAGTCGCTCGCCAACATTTCTACTAACACGACCAACATCTCTAATTAAAGGAACCTCTGACGCAAGGCGAGCTACAGGGTATTCCCTGTCTGCCACGCCAATTGCTGTTCCCGCAACATCAAATGGCCTAGTAACAGTTATCGGCAGTAGTCCCTGTGCAAACGTCATCATAAGGCCATTTTGTTTAATCTTTCCAAATTGATAGTCATTAAGACCCAGAGTATTGGCTGTCAGCAAGGACGCCCATGCATCTCCATATCCCCTAGCAAGACCACCAAATGATGCTTCTCCATCGCCAAAGATAAACTGCCTGCCTTCATTAATGGCTGCATATCCTCCAGCGCCATATACTGCATATCGACCTAAAAACTCTGCTGCCTTTTCTGGCTTGCCCGCCTTGATATTTCCCATTACTTCGCGCAAGGCAAGTGCTTGTTGTTTTACTACAAAGCCTCGTAGCGCCCACAATGGACGCAAGTTAGGATGCCGCGCCCATGCTGATGGCCTGCCTGCCGCGCTAATCAACTGCTGCTGACCAAGACCTGCAAACATAAGCTCTTCAATTAACTCCGAGCCTTTGCCTGTATATTTTGTCCAATCTTCGCCATGCCTTTTAAGCTGGCTAGACAATATATCTAGCTCTGCCTTGTTAAAATAAAAGCTCCAATTATCAGCTAATGTTCCAGCTTGGGCATCGTCAGCTGCGCTTTTTAATACGCCGCGCATTACGCCCTGCTTGCCAACGCGATCCATTGCCGCAAAGCCAGAGCCTTTCATTAAAAAGTTAGCAGTGTTTCGCATCTTCTCTGCGGTTGTAACCATCCAGTTTGATGCATCACTAGCCTGATCGTTTATGATGTTTACAAATTCGCCAAATGTTTGATTATCGAGGCCCATTTTTTTAAGGTCAGCATTTGGGACGCTTTTAAATCTTGATGGAATTGCAGCCTTTGCGCCTTCACGAACAGCGCTGCCGCCATACTTGGCTCCAACAAGAGGAATATCAGCAAGGTTAAGTACAGCAGATAATGGACCTGCAAGCGTAAGTGCATATGCCAGGGAATTTGCAGCTTGAATTAATGGATGGGGCGCTTTAGCCTGACCCATAAGTGCTTCAGTTATTTCCCGTACAGCAAACTCAGCACCCTCTTCGCTAATTCCTTTCTTTTTGATTGTAAACTTTAATGCATCCATAAACTCGTCAGGAGTCAATGCGTCCGTTGCAGCTTTACGCAAGTTGTCTGTTAGCAGTATAGGGTCAGTAGCCATTTCGCCTGTTCTTTCAATAACAGACGATGACTTTTCTAATGCACGCTCACGCCGTGGCCCTGCTTTGTAGTCATCAATGCGAACGCCAAACTTGCGTTGTATTTCTGCAAGCCGCTGCATTTTAAATATACGCCGCATATCAGAGACGATAGGGTTCTCATACTCAGAAGGATCAGGTCGCTTTGGATCTGACTCATCAAGGTAAGAGCCGCGAGTACGTTGCTCAAATGCAGGATCTTCAAACATCTTTTCAATCTCTGCGTCAGTCATTCCTTCTTCTTTTAGCCTGTCGCGATACCCTCTGTTGCGAGTATGGAGATAAGTAATGTCACCAAAGTTAGCGCCAAACACTTTTTTATTTAACTCACTATTTTTCTTGGTGCTATAACCAAGATAACGCTTTAAGGTGCTCATATGCTCGGCATTAAGATCGTCAGCTAACTCACGCTCAAGGCGAGCCAATGAATCATCAAGCTTCTTCCCAAGCTTGCCTGCGGCAAAATCTAATAACACGCCTTTCGCTCTAGTGCTTTCATTAATTGCTTTAATTACAGGCACAAGCTCTTCTGATAAACCATCCAGATCCTTGTTGACAATGCGTAATGCAGTTTCATCTGCCGCCTGATAACGACCTCTAACTTCCTCACTAACTTCACGACCAAGACGGTCTGACGTTCCAGTTAATTTGTCATTATAAAAATTTCGCAATGAACCCTTTAGTCCTGTCCACAACTCACCAGCAGTTTGCGCTTCAGAAAGGGGTTTTACTGCATAAGCAGGATTATCTACCTCTGTATACACCGCAACGTCTTCAGCCTCGTCTATTGCTCTTTGAGCGGCTTGAGTATCAAGGTCATATACTTCCTCTGAAACATCATCGGCTTGTGTTTTTAATCCGCCCTGTGTTTTTGGTGTTGTAGCAACATCAATTATTTTGCCGATTGTAAAGCCAGCCAAACCGCCAACAGCAGCTAATCCTGCGCGCTCTTCAAATGTTTCTCCGGTGCCCGCGCCGTATATAGCGCCTTCTACTGCTCCAGCCTTAGCCACAGTTGCGCCTGCTTTTGTCAATCCTTTAACAAGCAAGCCGCCTGTAGGAATTGCGCCAAGTATTTCTAATGGCAACGCCATCCCCGCCATCTCTGGGTTTTGACGTTTCCACATTTCCCGAGCAACTTCATATTCTGCCTTAGCTTGATCGTACTCAATTCCTTCTTTAGCTGCCCTTGCATTAGCAACAAGCTCACCAAGAAATCCAAAAGTAATTCCCTCACCAAATTCTGTGGCTAAAGCACGAACATTTTTTTGGCTTTGATCCCGCCTGCGACCAGCAATTTCAACTGCAAGATCCATTGTTTCGTCAGAAAACTTTGCATCATTAGAAGTTTTTGGCGATGTTTTTATTTCAGAACTTTCTTCAACGCCCGCAAGAATTTTTTTAATATATCCCTGAGTTTCATTTGGCAAAGTTTTAGGGTCGCCATTGTATTTATCTGCTACTCCTGCTCCAGCGTTATAAGCAATAAGTTGTTTTGTCATGTCTCCATCGTAACGATTAGCAAGCATGTCAAAATATGACCTACCAAATTGTCTATTTACGCTTTCAATCCCTAAAAGTCTTTTTGCTTCTTCTTTAGTGCGCCCTGATGTTTGAACTCCCAAATCTTCTGCAACATCAAAAACATTTGGCACCCCAAAACCAGGGTCCATAGCAGTTACAGGCATTACTTGAGAAATTCCAAGCGCACCAACTCGCGATGTAACAACGTTTCCTTTGCTGTCAAACTGTCTAGTTCCCGACTCTTGTTTTAACAACCTTTCCCAAAGCCCATTTTGATCAATTGCCGCATTGCCAAAAGTTTTTTGCGACTCATCTGCCTCAAAAACATCTTCAATTCCAAGACGCCGTTTAGCAATCGAGTCAGCAAGTGCTTGGCTTTCTGCCGATAATGCCATTATGGTTTTTGCCTTCTGTTCATCTGACCGCCAGTGCCAGTTTTTCTTTCAATGGTATACGGCTCTGCAACTTCTATTTTACCTCTTCGGTTTCGCCGTCCTTGCCCTCCAGAATCAGGTGGCGCTCGCCTAGCTAATGCAGACTCAGCACCATCAAGAGCAATCTGTGCTTCTCGCTGAGCAACTGCTCTTTCCTCTTCTGTTGCATCAGCAATGCTAATTCCTTTTCCTTTTAAAATACTGTTAGTTAGGCTGCCAATCTCCTCTGCCTCTATCCTGTTATTTTCAGCAAAAGTCCCAGAACGGCGCATTTCATTTGGGAAGTTTTCAACCAGCCATGCATTAACTTCATTAGGAATTTCGTCTTGAGACAATCCAGCAACGCGCCCCATTAGCTCATTTGCTTGATCTTCGCTCATGTCTTCAATTTTAGTAGCAATGTCTCTATTAAAGAAAAAATCTACATAGTCACCTTGTCTAGCAATGGCTCTTAATTGAGCTTTAACTATTCCCTCTGCCCTTGGCTTTTCAGGAGTGCTAATAGGACGAATAGCTATTTCAACTTCTTTTTCTATTTTCGTTACCATGCCAGCATTATAAAGTTTTCTGCTTAAAGGGTCGTTTGGATCTGTAATTGACAAACCCATTTCCTTAGCAGCTGCCATTTCATCTTTGCTTAAAGGGCCAGTTGCAAGTTGTTGTGCTCTAATTTCGCCTTCAGCTTTTTTTAATTTTTGCCTGGCTTCCGTGTCCTTCATTACAGCTTTTCCAAGACCCGCCGCCTCAGCTGAGTCAACAGCTTTTTGATACGCTTCACTTTCAGGGTCCAAACTTGCAAGGGCATCCGCAGCTGCACTAATGCGTTTTTCTCGCAACGTGGCATCTCGCGTAAGACTTTGAAAGTCTGCATTGTATTGAATGGTTGCAGCTTCGGTAACAGCCCCACTATTCTGCTTCATCAGCTTAAGCCGATCCTCAAGTGCACCCTGAACCTTTGCTCTTTGTATATATTCTTCATTAGTCATAGGGGCAGTTGAGCTATTCATTGCCTCAAGAGCTTCCTCGGTTTTAAGAATAGACATTGCAGTGCTTGTCTGAGAAGCCTTTTGAGTAGCAGCGCGTTGACCGCTTACAGTAGTCAACCCCTGAGTAATTAAATCCCGAGACTTTTGATTGGTATTTCCTGTCAACATCCCGTCAAGAGTAGTAGTTATCTCATTGTGCAGGCGCATATCGCCCTGCTCCTGAGCTGCTTGCGCTTTTCTCAAAAGATCCAAGGTTGTTTCTTCTGTAACCCTAGCTTCAGCATCTTCTTCTCGGCGCTCAGCGCCAAGCATTCCCATTCCAATAGCCGCACCGACTGGACGAGCAAAATCTGGATTAGCCAAACTTCTCGATATGCTTAATCTTAAATTTGGACTTCTACCTGTAGCCATGACTTAACTCCAAATGCCTGTGTAATCAACTGTGTAATAGCCGCTGCTATCAACGTGTACTTTAGATGAGTGATCTGCAAGAAGCTCTTGCGCGATTACGCCAACGCTTGACCCGTACTCTCCAAGCTCGTTTGCCTTGTCATTCCAATCCCAAGAATAAATGTTAAAGCCGTTATCGTTTTGACCAATAAACTCAACATTTTTCTTAAGCCTAATATCAGAAAACGGATTAGGAATGCTTTTAGCTAATTGGCCCAAGGCGTCAAACAAACCATTGCCTGAATTGCTTTGCGCGCCAGCAGATAATATGCCAGCACCTACGTTGCCAAGCAGGTTAGCCTGCCCCAAGCCAGATGCAAGCAAGGCATCAAGCCCTGTCATCTTAGCCTCGCCAAACATTCCGGTACGGAATTGCTGCGTGTCTTCTCGCAACTTAGCTGCATTTAATCCTTGCTGGAACATATTTAGCTGAGCCTGCTCTGGCATCAATGCTCCCTTTAACGCCCCAAGAGACTGCTGGAGTTCTGCGGCCTGCAATGCTTCGCGGCCTTGCATCAAGCCCATGCCGCCTTGAGCATAGCCTAGCCCAATGCCCATTCTGGCTTGCTCTAGGGCTTGAAGTTGCGCTGCAAGGTTTCCACCCATCCCCGTAAACTGCTGTCCCAAAGCGCCAACCTGCGCCTGCTCAGATTGAGCCTGCTGCATTGCTTGCAACATCGCTGTATTTTGAGCTTCAGCTTGAGCCTTTTCTAGTGCCAGCTGCTCTGGTGTTCCGCCGTACATATTAGTTTGAACACCAAGCCTTCCTTGAGTAGCCAGCCTTTCTTCAAGCTCTAGCCGCCTGCGCTCTTCCTCTGGGCGCTGCGCTGCACGAATGCGATCAAATACTTGTTGCTCACGGGCACCAGTAGGCATACCAGCTTGGCCCATAAAATCCATGCCTTGCATTAACGCCTGATTGGACGCAGCGGTAATGTCTCCATACTGAGCAATTGGCTGGTCAAACTCACTGCGCGCTCTTTCAACAAGATTAAGCCCTAAGTCTCCGCCTAACTCTGCCCCTGTTGTTGGGCCAGTAGCGTTCATTATTGCTCGGCTAAACAAGTCGGTTTGAAGTGCGCCAGCCTGACCGCCCAGGTATTGACCCATTGAGCCTTGCTCGTCGACATTTGTTACGCCAACACGCGACCTAACGGTAAACGGTTTAAATTGACCTTTGCTGTAAAGATCTTGCGCTATAAGATTAGACTTAGTTTCCGCTGAATCGCCAATGCCACCTAACCTGTTATAAGCAGTATTGATTGCGGCTAAGCCAGCAATATCACCAAAAAGTGAAGCAGACATTAGTAAGTCCCCCCGTCTATAGTGACCGTATCCGCGCTGCCAAGGTCAACAGTCACATTTCCTGTAATTGTCAACGCGGGAACTGTCACTGTTCCTGTAAAAGTAGGCGAGGCAATGTTGGCTTTTGTAGCCACCGCAGTTACAAGAGCATCAAACTCCGTATCAAACTCACTACCACGAATGATTTTATTGGTATCGCCAGAGGGCAACGTGTCCTTAGCGCCAAAGTTGGTTGTTTTGCTGTAGTTACTCATACTGTTTTACCCATTAACGCTAATAAGTTAATTTCCTGAATAGATAGAATTGCGCCATTTATGTCTGACTCAATGCCAATTGTTACCGCTGTACCGTTACCACTTGCCTGAACAGACTGTCTTGTAATTAAGACCCCGCCCGTATATGTGCCAATGCCGTATTCTGACTGACCAAAAAGCGCTGTAGTCTGGTCGCCTACAGTAATCTCGTAGTTCTTAAATGCGGTTTCAAAATCATAAGACCATTTAACAAACACAGTTCCATCGTTCAAACCAACAAACGTAGGACGTATTTTTTTAAGTAGCTTAACTCTGCTTGGATCTCCAAATGTCAAAGCAGGACTAAAATACCTAAATCGGTAACTTGATGTATTGTCTGTGTAACCATCATACTTGCCAACACCAGCAGTAGAGCCAATATACAACGTGCCATCTGTATCTCTTGCAAAAGACTTATGGATAATAGAGGTCCACCTAGTCACTCTGTATGCATTATTTTCTAGCCTGCCTTTAAGATCAAAACAAAAAACAGTTTGCTGGCTTGGAAAGCAAATCAAGTAAAAAGAGTTTTCAGGACTGTATATAGATGCAAGAGGCTCTGTTTCAGCTGAAATAACCTCAATCAATTCTGTCTTAACATTTACGCTAAGGTCAGATATGGGTAAAGATTTTTCTTGAATGGTTCTACCAAGACTGCGAAGGCCCGTATGAGATAAAAATAAAACGTCTGTGCCAATGCCTTGTATTGAGTTTCTATCAACGCACCCTACTCCAGACACAGTGTCATTTAAGGCCATTGAAGCTGGGCTAGTAGCTCCTGAGTAAACAAGGATGCTGTGTGCGCCGAACACAATTAGCAGATTGTTATGCGCTGCAAGTCCAACAACCTCGTCATATCCGTCAGGCCATGCGTGGGCTACGTTAATTGACCCGCTGCTGCCACCACTAAAATCAGCACCATCAAGAAGATCAGACCAGTAAACAGTCTGTGCTTCATTTGAGTTATCTGTAATAAAAATCCGACCAAACGCTGCTATAGCCTCATTACACTTTAAGGTTGCGGCTGTTGTATTGCTGTTTACCGTACTAAAAGTCCTAACGCCAGTAGCATTGTCATAAACCAAAGGGTCAAAGCCGCGTTGGAAAAAATAAGCCTTGTTATTAAAGTTAATAATCTTCCAATCGTTAGCAGAAATCGAGTAAGACCCTGGCGTTGCATCAACCAAGGTTGTTGTCCCTGTAATAATCTTGTTATTACCAGTACTAAAAATAACCTCGTTGTTATCTTCATCGTAAAAATGATGGATCTTGTGCAGGTGGTCTGAACCCAAAACAGTTTTGTTTGTAGTTAAAACATTAATCCCTTTGCGAGAAGCAATACGACCACGCTTGTCAATAACAGCGTTATCTGCAATGTCTGCAAATGACGGATCTTGTGCAATCGGAGAATCTTCTGTGTTTACCCCTTTAAAGCCTGGGGCAATCAAGTCAATGCTTTGTAATGGTTGTGCCATGACTGCTCCCTATGGAGTGTAAAAAATTGTTTCTTCGGGGTGGCGCTGTGCATCAAGAGCAATTGCGTCTGAAAGGTACTTGTCTGCAATAGCAAAATACTCTGCTGTAGAGGTTCCGCCAGTTTCGCCCCGCTCTCTTGCAAGCAAAGCTATAGCAAGGTGAATAACAGGCTGACTAGGAATCGCTAACGTATCTGTATTGTTGCTTAATGCAACATTCCTAATTACTGTCTTTGCTTTTAAACTATAGACGCCATCAGGCTTAGGGTATACGTCAATCTGAGCATCACCATTAGAGTCAACTCCTGCATAGGTGTAATACTCAGGCGCACCGGACGCTGTGTTTTGAATAAAAAATTTATCATCAAACCATGCTTGAGTTTGATATTTCATTTCCAGATTAGAGGTATCGTTAATAAGTCTTAACAGCTTACCTTTGTCACCTGTTCCTGTTAGTGAATAAGTATAGTCATCAGCAGCTGTTGTGATTGTGAGGCGAGTTCGGAGTGCTGACCAATCCCAAGCAGACTCAACCATGTCTTTGGCATCGTTAACAAAGTCACTAGCCATTATGCTGTAAGTGTCATTGCTAACAGACGTTACGGTGTCTTCCCGCAAGCGGCGAAGCACGTTATTAACTAAATCTAAATATGTCATGTAGGCATTCCCGCGCGTTTAATTATCCTATCAAGCTGTTGTTCAGGGCTATCAAAACTTTCTAGCTGCGCTAAATAGTCTTCATTTGTAAAAACAGGGCCAGACTCTGTTGGCGGATTAAAGTCAAGGCGATACATAAAGTCTTCAGCAGCGGGGGCATTAAATCCACCACTTGCCGCAGCGCCAAGGCCCAGCCCCTTAAACAGATTAAGAATGTCTTGCTCTCCGCCGCTGTCAGGACTGCCATCATTTCCAGAGCCATTTGGAATGCCAGGCAAATCGTCTTTGGTGTTTAGGTCAGTATCTGAATCTTCTCCGTCTTTAAGCTGGTTCTCGCCCTGATCCTTAGATTCAACGGATTCATTTTGATCTTCGCCCCCATTTCCGACCTGACCGTCATCTCCGTCACCATCGCCATCGCTATCGCCATCGCCGTCTTTTGTAGTATCAGCTAAAGCGGTATCTTTTTCTGCGTCTTTGTCAATTCCTGCATTGTTAGCTACATTTTCAGCAAGATCTTTTTCTAACTCTTCAGCCGCTACGTCATCTTTTTCTGTTTCCGCTCGCTCTTTTGTTCGCCGCTCTCCATCTTCTAACTGGCGGTCCATAACCTCTTGCATTGGAACGCACTCTACTCCGCCCTGCCCGTCACTGCGAGAGTATCCAGATGGACAAAATGAAACTGTCCATTGCTCTCTTTCTTCATCTCCTGTAGGCGGCTGGTTTAAGTCTCCTGCGGGCGGTTCGCCTGTGCCGTCTTTTTCCTTTTCTTCCTCTTCAGCGGCAGTCTGAGCATCTGCATCTTTGTCTTTTTCTGCTTCAGCTATATCGTCCTTTTCTTTTTCTTCTGGCTCTGCGGCAGCGTCTTTATCTTTCTCTGCTTCAGTAGCATCCTTATCTTTTTCTGTTTCAGTAGCATCTTTATCTTTTTCTGCTTCAGCAATGTCCTTATCTTTTTCTGTTTCAGTCGCGTCTTTTTCTATTTCTCCAGCAACATCACCGCTGCCATCTTCTGTTAGATCGTCCCCGTCATTGCTGTCATCTTCATCATCACCAACAGGATCTTCGCCAACTCCTTCAAAATACTCACTCCACCCTGGCATTTCAGAAAGCTCTTCGTCATCAAACTCTTTTAGCTCTTCTAAAGATATATCGCCATTTTTGTATTGAGACAAAAGAACTAGCCACTCTCCAGCTGCTTGCTGTCGATTAACTCTATCCATGTCATCCGAATCTAGCCCTTCAATCCACTTTGACAGCAGCAAATTAAATTGCACCAAAAGCGGATTTAAACCCCCAAAGTCTCCTTGCTCTTCTGTGTAACCATCAGGGCTAGGCTGCCCATCATTGGGCATAAGAGGATTGGAGTCATCTTTAAGATCATCAAAGGGGTTGTCATTTGGATCAAAATTTACAGCCATCTATTTTTTCCCCTTCAAAGCCAACAGCTTGTCAGCACCACGAATACCAAAGGATGCAGATACTGCCATGAATAACAAGTACTGATACCAATCAGGAAGCCTGTTAAGCTCACTGAAGGCAAGACCAATGCGGTCTATAATCTCTACGTC
>Ga0181418_1000050_pt1 | contig 32721 bp, 22 predicted proteins | sample 41SPOviralmetaG_FD_130143 | JGI IMG/M metagenome (GOLD analysis project Ga0181418, IMG submission 130143) | Marine viral communities from the oligotrophic San Pedro Time Series (SPOT) site, San Pedro Channel, CA, USA - 41 SPOT_SRF_2013-03-13 | ecosystem: Environmental > Aquatic > Marine > Strait...
AATTAGCAATATTTGCTATGAAAAGAATGAAACCTTTAAAGTTTGTACCATTTGATAATTATGAAGGTGCTGGATACGCAATTCAAGTGGATATGAATTTTATCGGAAAAAAACTTAAATAAAGGAGAGTGGCTAATAAAAAACAGGTTTCAGTAAAAGTTCAGAAAGGGAACATACAAAAAGCATTAAGGTTGTTTAAAAGAAGAATGGAAGATTCTGGACATCTTCAATTACTTAGAGAAAAACAAACCTACACAAAACCAACCACAGTTCGTAGAAGAGAGAAGCAATTAGCAGTAAGAGCTCAGAACAAATTAACTCTATTGGAGAAGATAGAGGGTGGGGATACTTCAATCAGAATATTCCAAAAGAAAAAGAAAAAAGGTAGTAGAAGGAAATAATTTTCGTTTTCTTCACTATTATGATACTTATACTAAGTAACACACTAATCTATGTGTGTTTTATATTTTAGTTGGTTAATGAATACCCTTTTTTAAGTGGTAACCGAACAACCGACCTAACTCTATTGAGAATCCAAATATTTTCAGGAAAACAAAAAGGAAGGCAATTATGGCAAATTCTAAATTATTAAAAGAAGCCATCGCTGACGCAAAAGCTGTGAAAGAAACTGCAATCGCTAACGCTAAGATAGCATTAGAAGAAGCATTTACTCCACGTTTACAATCTATTCTATCTCAGAAACTTCAAGCAGAAATGAATGAAGAAGAAGATGAGGAAGAAGTAGAGGAAAACGTAGAAGAAGTAACTGAAGAAAAAGTTGAAGAAGCTACTGAAGAAGTAACTGAAGAAACTGAAGTAAACGAAGAAGCTGAAGAAGTTAAAGAGGAAACTGAAGAAGTATCTGAAAAAACTGAAGAAGTATCTGAGGAAGCTGAAGTTAATGAAGAAGCTGAAGAAGTTGAAGAAGCAACTACGATTACTGTAACTGAAACAGAAGATGAAGAAGGTGATGATGATATGGATGAAATGCATGGTAAAGACGAAATGGAATCTGATGAAGATGACATGGATGAAGAACTAGACTTAGAATCTATTATCAAAGAATTAGAAGCTGAACTATCAGAAGAAGAATCTGATGAAGAAGAAATGGAAGAAACTTACGAAGAAGATGAAGAATCTGATGAAGAAGTATCTGAAGAAGAATCTGAAGAAGAGGAAATGGAAGAAGAAGAAGCTGAAGAAGAAGATGATGATATTGACTTGGATGAAATCTTAAAAGAGATGGGCTACGGTGAGGATGAAGAATCTGATGAAGTAGAAGAATCTAAGGAAGTAGAAGAAAACAAAGTTGATGAAACTGCGAAAGAACTTGAAGAAGCATACGCTACTATCAAAGAATTACAAGGTACAATCAATGAAGTAAATCTTCTTAACGCAAAATTACTTTATGCGAACAAATTATTCCGTTCTTACGCATTGAATAATGACCAAAAAGTAAAAGTTGTTGAAACTCTTGACAGAACAAAATCTGTAAGAGAAGTAAAACTAGTATTCGCTACATTAGCAGAATCGATGAAATTCGGTGGAGACACAAAAAAGAAAACTAAAATTACAGAAGGCATTGCGTCTAAAGTAACTAAGTCAACTGCTCCAAAGAAAGAAATTATTTCTGAAAGTAACGAAGTAGCTAACAGATTTAAAAAGTTAGCAAACATTAAATAATTAATTAATCTAATAAGGAGAGAAAAAATGGCAAATTTTGATTTATCTAAACTTATGGAAGGAAAGAACCCACAAGCAGTAATGCTTGAGCAAACTCGTGGTTTGAAAAACAAATGGGAACAAACTGGACTTCTAGAAGGTTTAAACGAAAGAGAACAATCTCAGATGAGTGTTCTTTTAGAAAACCAAGCAAAACAATTGCTTGATGAAGCAAACGCTACTTCAACTACTTCAGGAAATGAAGAGTGGAATGGTGTAGCTTTACCATTGGTAAGAAGAATCTTTGGTGAAATCAGTGCGAAGAATTTCGTTTCTGTTCAACCAATGAACTTACCATCAGGTCTAATATTTTACTTAGACTTTAAATACAATAACGCTCAGTTTGGTACAGGTTCACAACAACCTTATCAAAACTCATCTATCTTTGGTGGTGATGGTTCGGACTTAGGTTCAACTAACGTTGCTAAAAATGGTTTGTATGGAGCTGGTAGATTTGGCTATACGCTAAATGACCAATCAGTAGACGTAGCAAGTGGAAACACAACTGTTGCAACTGCAAGTATGGTAGACCTTAATCATGACAGTAGATATACTGCTTCTTTAGCAGCTAATGAACTGATTAAGATTACTATTCCTCACGCTAATATTTCTTCAACTATCGACAAAGATGCGATTAAAGCATTTACTGTTGGTGATGAAGTTGGTGGAAACATCAAAGAAACAATTGGTGAGTTTGCACACGTAGCTGGAGCTAACGCTGTATTTATCGTATCTGCATCTTCTGATGCTGGATTAGATGCAGTATCAGTAAACTTCGCTAACGTACCTGCTGCTGAGAACAGAGGTGACTTTGAAGATAAGAGTCCTGTATTAAACACACCTGATTCAAGTGGAACTGTACTTGATATTCCTGAAATCGACCTAGAGTTGAAATCAGAGGCTATCGTTGCTAAGACTAGAAAGTTGAAAGCAGTATGGACTCCTGAACTTGCTCAAGACCTTAACGCTTACCATTCAATTGACGCTGAAGCTGAATTAACTTCTATGTTATCTGAGTACATCTCATTAGAGATTGACTTAGAAATCTTAGATATGTTAAAAGCTAACGCTTTAACTGAAGAAAAATGGTCAGTTACTATCGGACAAGAGTGGGATGGAACAGGTTGGACTGCACCAAATTCATCTGTAGCATATCAGAAAAATAACTGGTTCGCTACTTTAGGTGTTAAATTAAACAAAGTATCTAATAAGATTCATGCATTGACTCTTAGAGGTGGTGCTAATTTCGTTGTGGCTAGTCCTGACGTATGTACTATCTTAGAATCAATTCCTGGTTTCTCTGTAAACGCTGGTAAAGACTCTATGGAGTTTGCAGCTGGTGTAAGTGCAGTTGGAGCATTATCTAACAGATACACAGTGTACAAAAACCCATATATGACTTCTAACGAAATCTTAATGGGCTTTAAAGGAAGTAATTTCCTTGAAAGTGGAGCAGTTTACGCACCATATGTACCGCTAATTATGACACCGTTGGTATATGACCCAGCGAACTTTACTCCTCGAAGAGGTGTAATGACTAGATACGCTAAGAAAATGGTAAGACCAGAATTCTATGGTAAAATCTATGTAAAAGACTTAAACGCTATTTAATAACGATTAAATCTTAAATAAATTAAGGGGGAACGAAAGTTTCCCCTTTTTTTGTGTCTTTTTTTCCAATTCAAAATAAATTGATATTTATATAGGAGGTAAACTATTATAGGAGATTAATATGAGTAATTTTTGGACAGGTTCTGTTGAAAACGTAATATCGGGTTCAACACCATTTGGAATATATGATACGGATTCTCAGTTTCAAACTGATGGACCGAAAGTGGCATCTTGGTGTGCTAAAAGATTGGGGTATCCAATCGTTGATGTTGAACTAATTGATTTAAGTTTTTATGCTTGTTTTGAAGAATCGGTATCCGAATACTCAGCACAAGTAAATCAATTCCAAATAAAGAATAACCTTACCTCACTTCAAGGACAAGAAACAGGTTCTAACTATACTCAGAAAAACATTAAAGGTAATCCTTTATCAAACCTAATAGATATATCACAAGCTTATGGAACATATGCTAATGTTGGTGGTAGAACTGATGTTAAAAAAGGTTCTATAACAGTTGGTAGTGGTTCACAAGATTATGATTTACAAGCTTTAGTTGGTGATGTATCTGAAAGTGGAAAACGATTAAACATTACTAAAGTATATTACGAAGCTGCTCCTGCGATGCAAAGATTCTATGACCCTTATTCTGTAAGTGGGAACGGAACTATGAATCTAATGAATGATATGGGTATGAGTAGATTATCACCAGGTACTCAATTTATAATGATGCCTGTATATGAAGATTTACTAAGAGTACAGGGTATAGAATTTAATGACCAAATTAGAAAATCAGCTCATTCATTTAATATTGTAAATAATAAATTAAAAATATTTCCATATCCAACGCATGAATATGAACTATGGTTTGAATACATTGTAAAAGAAGAATTTGATTCATCATCTACATTAGTAACAGATGGTGTTATAGCAGATTATTCAAATACTGAATATGATTTTCATGTATATAGTAGGATAAATGATGTTGGTAAACAATGGATTAGAAAATACGCATTAGCATTGGCTAAGGAGTTACTTGGAGCAATTAGAGAAAAATATTCTTCAGTACCAATTCCTGGTTCAGAAGTAAATTTAGATGGAGCTGCTTTACGAGCTGAAGCACAGAGTGAAAAGGATACTCTTATAGAACAATTAAGAGATAATTTAAATGATATTTCGGATAAAGAACGATATACAAGTGAAGCAGACCAAGCGGATGCTCAACAAAGGGTAGTATCTAAAATACCATTAAACATTTATATAGGATAAATTATGGCAAGGTTTTTAACAGCAAATGATATATCTTTTTTTGAGAAGATATCATCTGAGTTAGTAGATGATGTAATTGAAACAACTATTCAGTTTTTTAAACTTTCAATTGGTGAAAGTAAAACAAATCTGTATGGAGAATCATTGGCTAAATCTTACCACCAAGGAGTAAATATAAATGCAGTTATTGAAAGAGAAGATTCAGTTACAAACTATGAAGGATTTGGACCGGATACGGCTCAAAATGTAGAATACAGATTTAACAGACACACTTTATCAACTAAAGATGTATATCCTGAAATTGGAGATATAATTTTCCATAATGAGGCATACTTTGAAATAAGTAATGTTAGAGAGGACCAAATGATTGGTGGAAGAAGTGGAAATAGATTCTCTATAATTTGTTCAACATTTATGAGTAGACGTTCTCAATTAAATTTAGAAACTAGAATAGCATAATGGCAAACGACCCGTTAAAGAAACCAAAAAATAGAGCACAACAATTTTCTCATAAAAAAGAAAATAAAGTTGGTATAACTTTATATGATATAGATTATGCTATGATGGAATATATGACTGATGTTGTAATTCCTGATGTTGAAGAAAATGGTACTAAAGTTAAAGTACCTCTTATATACGGAAATCCAGAAAGATGGAAAGCTGCATCTAAAGATGGTTTTATAAGAGATGTTAGAGGGAAGATTCAAATACCATTAGTAATGTACAAAAGAAATAGTATAAGTAGAGATGATTCTTTTGCTAATACTATGAATAGAAATGTATCATATCCAACCTTAACAAAATATAATAAAAATCAGAAATACGATAAATTTTCTATTATGAATGGAGTTAATCCAAATAGAGAAGCATTTAATGTATCTATTCCTGATTATGTAACAATTTCATATGAAGTAATGATTTGGTCAAACTTTACAGAACATATGAATAAGATAGTAGAAGCTTTTCAATATGCTACAGATGAATATTGGGGTGATAGACAAAAATATAAATTTAGAGTAAGAATCGATTCATTTGATAATCAAACTGAAGTAGGTGAAGGAACGGAACGTATAGTTAGAACTACATTTACTATGGCAGTTAACGCATACTTACTTCCAGCTGAGTTTGATAATAGACCAACAACTGCAAAAGAATACACTCCAAAAAGAGTATCTTTTGGTATTGAAGCTGATTTAACGGGAGGTAATAATACTCTAAGTAAACAATCAAGCGTTAATCAGTATGGTGATGTTTTAGATTTCTTAGGAATGAGAGGTTCTGGGACAGGAAGTTTTGTAGATGCAGATACCTTTAGATTAGAAAATGTGGAAGTACCAAAATTACCTCCAGCATTGGTTGATAGTTTCAATACAGATGAGTACTTTAGAATTTATATAAACGGATTATTGATTGATAATAAAAAATATACTTTCGCTGTGAGTAGTTCAGCTAATGCAGTGGAGTTTACAGTTACAACAGGTTCACTATCAGAAGGTGGAACATATCCTGATGATTTAATAGCAACAACTTCATCACTTGGTTATATATTGACTGGGAGTGATGAGATTGGTATAACTGGAAAATATATAGAGTTATGAGTCTAAAACAAATTAAAGATATAATTTCACAACTAAACGCTCCTAATGAAGTACAATTAGAAGAGGTCAATTTATCTACTAATAATTTATATTACATATGGAAAGCTAGTAATTGTAAACTAAGAAATTTTGATAAAAGATTTGAGGATTTGAGACAAGACCATTCTAAATTTGATGTATTTATAAATGGACAATTTATTATTGAAAACGATTACATATTTGAACAAAAAAATAATGATTTTATAATTAATTTTAAAAAAGCAAATTTTCCCTATGTATTAGTTGGAAGTGATGTGATAACAATCGAAGGTGATATAGATAGAATATGAGTAGAAAAAAACCAAATATTATAACACCTCACAATGATAAGGGGGCATTTAATGATTTAGTATTGAACGTTTTTAGCGATTCTTTTGTATCATCACATACACCAGATTCACTTAGTTTAAGTGGTACTTTATTCACATTAACACTATTAAATAAAAAATTTACATATGAAGAGGTTAAAGTTGATGTTTCTTCTGACTACGTTGATATTTATTTACAAACAATAAAGCAAAAGGCATCCGCATATACAATTGTAGAGGATGGAAATAATATTAAGGTTACTTTTAATCAAGCTATATCTTTTGAACCGGGAGATATTGTAGCTGATGATTTTCAAATAAGAGGAAAAATAGTGAGTAGATAATATGGCAACACTAATTAAAAGTAAACAAATACAAGGAACAGTAACCGCATCCGCCGTTAGTGGAGATTTTCAAGTTAGTGGTTCATTTCAACATACTGGTTCATTAGAAGTTCAGGGTTCGGTAACGGCAAGTGGAGATATCCAAGCTACAACATTCAAAGGAGATGGTTCTTTACTATCAGGTGTAGAATCAACAGGTAGAGGAATATTCTCAGGTTCACAACAATTACCAACTGGATTAATAAGTTCATCAGAACAATTTCCAAGCGGTCTTGTTAGTGGTTCATCTCAACTATATACTGATTTAGATGCTAGATATGGTAATGAATTAGGTGATGGTTTAGTAAGTGGTTCTGTTTTAAGACCAGGTGGTGATTCCGTAATATCAAGTTCAGCTCAAGTAAATTATAATAGTTTACAAAATACACCAGAAGGCTTGGTAAGTGCTTCTATCCAAATATTGGGTGGAACTGATATAGTAAGTGGTTCTGTAATAAGAACTTTAAATGGAACTGATATAGTAAGTAGTTCAGCACAAATCACAGCATTAGGATTTGTAAGTGAGAGTGGTGGAGGTGGAGGTTCAAATGAATCTTTAAATTCATTTACCGCATCTTACTATACCGATTCAGCATCATTTGATACAAGAATAGATGGTATTAGTGCAAGTGGTAGTGGTGCTAATTGGAACGTAAACCTATCAAATATTCCAAGTGGTTTAATTAGTGGTTCAGGACAAATTACTGATTTAGGATTTGTTTCTGAAAGTGGAGATAGTACACCAGCAGGAACTATTAGTGGTTCAGAGCAAATAACAGATTTAGGATTTATTTCTTCATCAGACTCAACAACTTCATTAAATACATTTACCTCATCTATACAAACAGAGGTTGATGGAATAAGCGCAGCTACTTCATCTTATTTAACATCAAGTGGTTCAGTTGATTATACTGATTTAACTTCAGTACCAAGTGGTATTTTAAGTAGTTCAGAACAAATTACAGATTTTGGATTTATATCGGAATCTGCAGAAAATACTTCATTAAATGCATATACTGCATCAAATGATATTAATATTACAAATATACATTCTACAACTTCTTCATTAGAACAAAGAGTTGGAGAGATAGAATCAAACACAGGTTCATATAGTGGAGGTGGTGGTGGAGATGTAACTCATCTTAATACATTTACTTCTTCCATACAAACAGAGGTTGATGGATTAAGTGCAGCAACTTCATCATATATTACTTCACTTCCAAGTGGATTATTAAGTGGTTCAAAAACAGAAATACCAAGTGGTACAGTAAGTAGTTCAGCACAAATTACAGCATTAGGATTTGTATCAGCAAGTTCTTCAGTACCAGCTGGAACAATTAGTGGTTCTGGGCAGATAACATCTTTAGGATTTATATCATCCTCTGATTCAACAACATCTTTAAATTCATATACATCATCTACAGATGTAAGAATAAATCAATTAGCATCCGCAACTGGTTCTTATATAAGTGGATTAGATAGTGGAATAGTTAGTGGAGCAGGTCAAATTGGAGGGTTGGGATACATAAGTGGTTCTCAGGTTTCATCTTCAATTTCATTTGATGGAAATAGAGTAGTATCAAATACAGATTTACCAAGTGGAGTTTATAATAACAACTTCGGAACAAGTGGCTCTATAATGGAGTTTGTAGAATCAGTATTTTTTCCAAATACTGCACCAGCAATAAACTCGGTATCATTTAGTATTGATGAATACGAAGATACTAATTCAATTATCGGAACTGTATCAGCAACAGATGCAGAAGGACAAACAATAACATTCGCTACTCAAAGTGGATATTCCGCAGACAAATTCGCAATACACCCATCAACAGGTGTTATAACCGCTAGAGCAAGAACAACATCATCACTAAATACAGATACATCTGTTTACGCTGGTGGAGCACATCCATTCTTAATAAAGGCAACAGATACATTTAGTGGTACAACAAACAAAACAATTCATATTAGAGTAACACCTAATACCGCACCTAAATTTAGAGAAGGTTCAGCGGGGGGAACTCAAATTACATCAGTAGCTTCAAGCTTCAATGAAAATTCATCTAATAACTCTTTGGTAAAAAGAGTTTACTTTACAGATGATGAAAGTGATTCAATAACAATTACATCAAGTTCTATTGATAACGAACATTTTGATATTACAATTTATTCAAACTACTTTGATATTAGACAAAATACAGGTTCATTGGATTATGAAGTTCAATCATTATATACATTCTCAGTAACCGCATCTGATGAACATTTCTTATCAGCATCACAAGGTACAGTGGGGCAATCAATTTTACCTGTATCTGTAAGTGTAACTGATAATGTACACCCTACTATTAATAACCAAACACTATCATCAATTAGTGAAAATAGTTCAAATGGGGCAACTGTAGCAACAATATCAGCTACAGATAATGAAGGAGATACAATAACATTTAGTGATTTTACATTATATAAATTAGAATTAGATAACGCTAATGTTTCAAGTGCATCATATGGAGGTACATCACATACTGACCCAACAAACGATGCATTCCAATGTAGTGGAACTGGGCAAGTAACAAGAAAAAATGGTGTACATATAAATTCTGATTTAATCAACGAATATCAATATACAGTGAGAATTAGAGATTCATATAATACAGCATCTAACGAAGCAGTAATTACAATTCCAATTACAGATGATACTGCACCAACAGTATCTGATAACTGGACTACTCCATATGTTATCGAATCAGCGGTAAGTGGTGCTAGTGTTTATGTTAGTTCAAATGGTAGAAGTGGTACAATAGCAGCATTTTCAGCAAATCAATCAGTAACTTGGACTTTAAATAGTGGTAGTGGAGTATTTGATATAAATTCTTCAAATGGTAGATTATCCATAAAAACTAATTTAAGTGGTTCTACAACATCAAGTGGAGATTTACTAAGTGGAAGTTCAATAGCAACCAATACATTCGGTACAACTACGGAAACACCATTTACTACAAGTGTAGCAGCTAACCAAGCACCATCTATATCATTTACAAACCAATCAGCTAAGTTCGAAACAGAGTTAGCATTGAGTGGTGTAACTATGGTAAGTATGAGTGTAAGTGATGATGAATCGGATACTCCATTTAGTGCATCACTAAGTGGTTCAGATTTACAATTAGTTTATTCAAACGCTAATTCATCATCAATTGGATTGCATTTAACACAAAATGCAACTGCTAGAGAATATTTTTATAGTGTAACAATTACAGACCAATTTGGTAAATCACAAACTTATAGTGATAGAAGTTTCACTGTAGCAACATCAGCTGATTATGGTAAAACTTATGTATATCGTTCAGATTATGGTTCTGATAGTGGATTAAGTTCAAATTACTCAGCAGTGATGGGAATTAGTTCAACAGATTCATCAACACCACCTGAAGTAACTGGATTCTCCGCAAATGATACTTCACCAATGAGATTGATAAGTTCATCTTTAGGAGATGCATCATTAAGTTTAGCAGGTGGAGGAACAGCTACGAGAGTAGCAATACTAAGTGGTTCAAACTTAGATACAATATTAAGTGCTAGTTCATTCTCAATGGGTGGAGCAGCAAATCAATACATAGTAATAGCACCATCAGGTTCAGATATGATTGGAGTACCAACATCGATGACTGATTCATTCGGTGGAAGTACCGCTGGACAATATGTTATGGCTATAAATGCAGATGGAGGTAGTTGGGGAGCAGAAAGTTCGATAGTACATTTATTAGATACATCGGGCTCGGTTAACGGATATGATAAACACTTTGTAATAGGTAGGAAAGGACACAACGCAGCAAATACAGTATTAATGAGAATAATTGCAAGTTCAGGTTCTTTACCATCGTAATATATATAAAAAAGGAAAAAGAATATGCCATCGTTTAGTTCAAGAGTACAATTAACAGATTTAGCAACTGGTTCAAACGTCGTATTAGCAGATGTTGAAAGAATCAAAGGTGCTTTTAAAACCTATGTATCTGCATCTGTAATGAACGCAACATCCGTTAATTATTTTTCGGATAAACAAATACTTTGGGTAGAGGATAGTGGTTCTTTATTTCAAGCAACTGTTACACCTGCAAATTATATTGATACCTTCGCAGATACTGTAGCATTTAAACCATTTAGTTATATAACTGGTTCATTTGTATCGGCATCTTATAATAGTTCAACGGCACATCTAACTTTCTTTGGACAAGAACTTAGTGGTTCAGACCAAATATCAATGTCTGTTGATTTATCAGAATTGACGGGTTCTGGTGGTGGAGGTGGTGGTAGTGGTGATATTACAGCAGTATTTGCAGGAGATGGTTTAACTGGTGGAGCTTCAAGTGGTAACGCTACTTTAGAAGTGGATGCAGGAAAGGGAATTTCTTTAGTAGGAGGAGTTACAGTAGATACAGGTTCAGCACATTTTACGGCTGGTGTACAAAAAACAAATTTAGATGGTGGTGAAGTTTAATCATCATATATTTATAAAAGAATAATCCTATATAGGATTTAATCGGGGTATATACTCTAATAAATTGGTTATATTATTTTTAATTAACAAAACGAGAAAACAAAAGAAAAATTATGGCTCAAACTATTAAACATAGAAGAGGTAAACTCGAGAGTATTAAAGACATAACCCCGATTAATGGTGAGTTAATCATCGCTTCGGGTTCTGACTTATCGGTACACCAAGAGGGTTTACTGTTTGTCGGAGTTGAAGGAAACGTATTAACTCCCTCGAACAAAATATTAACAGGTTCGGCAACCTTAGACGTAACAACGAGTGATTTTGACCACTCAGTCGATGGTATTCCGTACTACGAAACCGATGCAAAAAAATTAACAATTTTAGGGCACGGAGGTAACACAGATGTAGAATTAGCACATGGACAGATTGATTTCAAAGGTTCAGGTATTGTATCTTCATCTTCACAGGTATCAGCATTAGCAGGTATCAATGATTCAACTTTAACTATTACCGCTGGTGATGGTTTAAAAACTGGTGGTACATTTACTACTAACCAAAGTGGAGATTCTTCAGTAACATTAGATATTGATGTAGATGCTATGGCTGGTGTAGGTATAGTTGCTGATAACACAAATGAAGAATTAGATGTTAACGTAGATGATTCATCTATTGAAGTAAATGGTTCTAATGCACTACAAGTAAAAGATGGTGGTATTGATAACGATATGCTTGCTGGTTCAATTGGAGCTTCAAAATTAGCTGGTTCAATTGGAGATTCTAAATTAAGTCAATTAACTACTGCAGGTAAAGTTGCTTTATCAGCATTAGAAATAGATGGCGGTACTGATATCGGTGAAGCGCTAGTAGATGCTGATTTAATGATTGTTGATAATGGAGCAGGTGGTACTAACAGAAAAGCTACAATGAGTAGATTGGCAACTTATATGCAAGGTGCATTATCATTCTCAAGTGGTGATATCGAAGGTGTAACTGCTGGTTCGGGTATTACACAAGGTGGAACATCAGGTACTGTTGTAGTTGGTGTAGATTCAGGTTCATTAGCTGGTAGTGGTTTAGTTGCACCTGCAGGTGGAGCAATCAATGTAAATGTTGATGATTCAACAATTGAAATCAATTCAGATACAGTAAGAATTAAAGATGATGGTGTAACATACGCTAAAATCCAAAATGTATCGGCAACTAACAGAATCTTAGGTAGAGATTCATCAGGTGCAGGTGTAATTGAAGAAATAACACCAGCTAACCTTAGAACAATGTTAAACGTTGCAGATGGAGCAGCAGCAAACGTTGCTACTGATTTATCAGGAACAACAGCAGCAGCTCAACTTACAATTAATTCATCAACAGGTAATAACGTTGTAATCGCTGAAGCATCCGCTACAATCGCTGGTTTAATGAGTACAACTCACCACGATAAATTAGATGGTATAGCGACTGGTGCAGAAGTAAATGTTGCTACTAACCTTTCACAAACAACGGCAGCAGCTCAACTTACAATAGAATCTTCAACAGGTACGAATATCGTAGTTGCTGAAGCATCTGATAGTATTGCTGGTTTAATGAGTACTACTCATCACGATAAATTAGATGGTATTGAAGCTAGTGCAACCGCTGACCAAACAGCAATTGAGATTATTAATTTATTAAACTCTGATTTAGGTGGAGATAAACAAATTGGTACTCAAACAGATGATAAGATGACATTTGGTGGTAGTGTGACAGTAACTGGTGATTTACAGGTAAATGGAACAACTACAACTGTTGATTCTACAACTGTAAACATTGGTGATAATATCTTAGAATTGAACTACGCTGGAACAGCCGCTGATGCTGGTATCTTAGTAAAAGATGCAGTTGGTGGAGCTAACGTAAGTGGTTCTTTACTATGGGATGCATCTGCAGATTATTGGATTGCTGGGGCATTAGGTTCAGAAGGAAGAGTAATTGTAGGTAATGGTACTGATACCGCTGGTAAGATAACTAAATTCTCAGCAGATGGTGTAATTACTGATTCCATACTTTCAGAAAGTGGTACAACATTAACAATTTCAAATGATGTAATAGTTAGTGGATTAACTGCTTCTCAATTAGTAGTAACTAATGGTTCAAAACAATTAACATCTTCAACTGATATTTCAGCACTAACGTTAACGTTAGATGGAGGAGAATTTTAATTAAGTTCTTGAAATTTACTTAATAACTAAAGAGTCCCCTATTTATATAGGGGATTTTTTTTGGTTAATTTATAAATGGTATATTTATTACTATAACAACTTATAGGGGTTTCAGATTAGATGGCGATATTAATATTCAAACAAGGATTAGATAGTGAAACGGGTTCGTTAGCATACGCTGAACCAATATTTCACACACCTTCGAATACTTTAGTAATAAGTGGTTCGGATAGTAGGACGTATAGACTAGCTTTAGTAGATAAAATAAATACGGGTTCAATTCACACAACTGGTGATTTTAGTGGCTCGAATTTATTATTAGATGGTAACGCTACAATACGTGGTAACATCACTATGGGAGGAAGTGGATTAGACTTCGGTGATGCATCAGATGATAACATAGTATTCAAAGCAGATATCAGCTCTTCAATAATTCCCGATTCAAACAATAGTTTCAACTTAGGTTCAGATGCACAACGATGGAATGATTTATACATTAGTGGAGCAATATCCGCTAGTGGAGGTCATTTTGATTTCGATTCAGATTCATTTATTGATTTAAATGCAGCTAGTAGATTCGATGTAGATGCTGGTGGAGTACTAAGTTTGGATTCTACAAACTCGATTACAATAGGTACTGCACAAGACGTACCAATCAATATAGATGCTACTACCTTTGATGTAGATGCTAGTTCAACTTTAACTTTAGATGCAACTCGATTTAATATTGGGCACGTTGGGGATTCTCCAATGGATGTTGAAGTTTCTACTTTAAATATAGGAGCTAGTGGATACCTACATTTATCATCATCAGCTACTTTAGATGTAGATGCTAGTGGAGCAATAACAATTAACGGAGAATCAACTACTTCAATTTCATCATCAGGTGCATTGAGTATTGACTCCGAAACAGGAATTAATATCGGTACTACAACCGATAAACCAATCGATGTAGATTCATCAACTTTAGATATAGATGCAAGTGGTGCAATCACTATTAGTGGTAGTGGTGTATTTGATGTAAACGCTGCTGGAGCATTAACATTAGATTCAGATACATCGATTTCTATCGGTACAGATAAAGATAAACCAATTGATATAGATGCAAGTACATTTGATGTAGATGCTAGTGGAGCAGTAACTGTAGATTCAACATCAACAATTTCATTAGATGGTGTTGGTAACTCAAACTTTACAATTGATAGTGGTAACCTTACAATTAATAATACCACAAGTGGTGATATGACTTTACAATCAGCTGGAGCAATTGATATTGATGCTGATGGTGGTAAAATTAATATAGATGGTAGTGCTGGTATTCAAATTGGCGCAGAAACGGATGTAGCGATTGATATTGATTCATCAACTTTAGATATAGATTCAAGTGGAGCAATCACAATAAATGGTGAAAGTACAACCGCTATTTCTTCATCAGGCGCTTTAAGTATAGATTCTGAAACAGGAATAAACATTGGTACAACTACAGATAAGCCAATTGATATAGATGCTAGTACTATGACTATAGATACCAGCGCTGAGTTAGATGTACGAGCTCTTGAATTAGATATAGATGTTACTCAAGCAATAAAAATAGATGGTACATCTACTTTATCTATTGATGTAGATGGAGCAACGAACATAAACACATCTGTTGGAAATATTTCAATAGATTCAGAAGCTGGTTCAATCTCAGTAGATGGTCACACTGGAGTAGAAGTAACATCCACAAATAGTGGAAATGTTACAATTGATGGTAAGGCAGGTGTAAAGATACAAGAAGATGGAACTGATGTAATTGCAGTAGATACAAATAGAGATGTATTATTTTCACAAACTGGTGGTTCTGAATCAGACCCAGATGTACAAATAGATGGATACTTTAAAGCTAGTGAAGCTTCTACTTTAGTTGGAGCAGTAACTGCTTCCTCAACAATATCCGCAAGTGCTGATATAACAACAACAGGTTTAAATGCTGGTAATATCAATGTTGGTATTACGGGTGATAACGAAATTGATACCGATAGTGGAAATCTAACTATAGATTCAGCTGGAGGTACTGTTACCATTGATGATAATACAATTATTACTGGTGACTTAACAGTGAATGGAACTAGAACATTTACAAACACAGCTACATTAGATGTAGCAGATAATATTATAAACATTAACTATGGAGGTTCATCTGTATTAGCTGGACTTTACGCTAATGATGTAACTGCACCAAATGTATTATCAGGTTCAATCCTTTGGAATGGAACAACTGATAGATGGATTGCTGGGCAAAGTGGTTCAGAACAAACTCTATTATTAAATAATGGTGATTCTATAATTAGTGGTAGTGGTGTAAATAACCAAATCACAACATTTACAGCTACACATGGAGTAGATTCATCAGCAAACTTAACATTTGATGGTTCAGTTCTAAGGGTAACTGGTGAACAACAAATAACACACAATCTTAGTGGTTCAAAGTCAGCTTCATTCTCTGATTTAATTATTACTGATGATGCAAGTATAGCATCTTTAACTGTAACTGATTTAACTGATAATAGAATTGTACTTGCTGGTGGTGGTGGTGAATTACAAGATTCATCAAGACTTACATTTGATGAGACCACTCTATACGTTAATGGAAATCAAAACATTGAAGGTGATTTAAGTGGTTCATTAAGTGGTTCATTTAAAAATGTAAATGTAGCTGATAATCTAACTGTAGATGGTGTAGTAAGAGCTGAACAATTAAATGTAACAAGTAGTGAAAATGTATTAGCAACTTTCATTTCAACAGATGCAGCCGCTAAGATAGTTCTAAAAGATGTAGATGGAGAAGGAGCTAGATTATCTTATATAGGAAGTAGTGATACTGTTGGTTTAGGTCAAAGTAATACTCATAACCAAATGGCTATTCACATTGATAACAATGAAAGAGTAGCGATTGGTAGTAATCATACAATCCCTAATGCAGTATTAGATGTTAGTGGAAGTTTGATAGTAAGTGGAACTTTAGAAACAACTGGTGATTTTGCTGGAGTAAGTGGTTCATTTAAAGCTCTTAAAGTAACCGATTTAGGTGATAATGATGTAGTATTTGTTGGACCAAATGGAGAATTAGAAGGTGATGGGAATTTAAGATGGAATGGTTTAGGTTTAGCAGTTACAGGAGAAATAAGTGCTACAACCAGTGGTTCATTCGCTGATTTAAGTGTATCAGATGATGCAAAAATCGCATCTCTTACTGTAACTGATTTAACAAGTGGTAGAGTAGTATTTGTAGGTGGAGGTGGAGAATTAGTAGATTCTGGTGACCTAACATGGAATGGTACTACTTTAATAGCTTCAGGTCATATTGATGCTCAAGGTAGTGTTATTGCAACTTCAATCACAGGTTCTATTGCTTCAACAAACGGAGTAGTATCGGGCTCATCTCAAGTAGATTATTCTGCGTTAAGTGGAATAAATAATAATATAGTTTCAGCATCAACTGATACTAATCAAGTTGATATGATTATTAACGATGGTAGTATATCAGCAAATTTAAAAGGTAATGTAATAAGTGGTTCGGCTCAGATTACCGCATTGGGATTTGTATCATCAAGTATTGGAGATACACTTCAGCAAGTAACAACCGCAGGAGCTACAACAGATGTTGCAACCACATTCTCAAATGCAACTGATTCAACATCTAAAACTACTGGAGCATTGGTTGTTGGTGGTGGTGTTGGTATAAATAATACATTAAATGTAGGTGGTGATGTGATAGCATTCGCATCATCCGATAAAAGATTAAAAGATAATATTAAACCAATCGAAGGAGCTTTAGATAAAGTTTCTAAAATAAGTGGTAACACTTTCGATTGGAACGAAGAAAAACAAAATACTTATAAAGGTAAGGATTATGGGGTAATCGCTCAGGAAATCAAAGATGTGATGCCAGAACTTGTAGATACAAGAGATAATGGATACCTTGCAGTAAAATATGATAAAATTGTTCCTTTACTGATTGAATCAATTAAAGAATTGAAAAAAGAAATTGAGGAGCTAAAATCTAAATAGAATTTTAGTTTATTATGGCACAGACAATAAAGTTAAAACGTTCATCAACTGAGGGTAAAATCCCCACTACTTCACAACTTGCTTTAGGGGAAATTGCTATCAACACATTTGATGGTAGAATATTCTTTGAAAAGAACGATGGCTCTGCTACTATAGAACAAATTCTAACTACCGATTCCATAACAACGGGTTCGATTACAATTACAGGAAGTTTACAAACCGATAATATAACAATTGATAACGCTACAATTAGTAGTGATTTAGATATAACTTTAGATTCAGCTGGAGATATCATTTTCGATGCAGATGCTACAGATATCATATTAAAAGATGGTGGAACTGAATTTGGTAGATTTAAAAGAGATAGTTCTAATTTTGTAATAAAATCTGCTACCAGTGATAAAGATATTATATTCAAAGGAGTTGATAATAGTTCTACTATATCAGCTCTTACATTAAATATGTCTGAAGCAGGTGCTGCTACTTTTCATGGTGGTATAGCAGAAGCTGGAACTATTAGTGAGGGAACGTGGAACGCAGATGTAATAGCATCAGCTTACTTAGATGCAGATACGGCACATTTGAGTGGTACACAAACATTTAGTGGAGCAAAAACATTTAGTGCTGGTATTACAGATGCAGGAACAATAGCTGCTGGTACTTGGAATGGTACTGCAATCGCATCGGCTTACTTAGATTCAGATACAGCACACCTAAGTGGAACACAAACATTTAGTGGAGCTAAAACATTTAGTAGTCCCGTATCAGTAACCAATGGTACACACATAGGTCTTACTATTGTAGGTTCAGGTACTAGCCATACACAAGGTGCTATTGCTCTTAAAAGTTCAACTTCAGATACTCCAGAGGCTAGAGGTCAGGGTGTATTTATGTTTAATGAGGGTGATGATTCTACTTTTTATATGGGAACTCAATACCAAGATGCTGATACATGGCAAATTGGTAGAGCTACGGGAACATCTATAAACACCGAAGCTGCAGAATCAGGTAATGCGTTTTTAAAAATTAGTAATGCAGGTGTAGTGACTGTTGATGCATCAACTCAATCAACAAGTAAAACGACTGGTGCACTTCTAGTAGATGGTGGTGTTGGTATCGCAAAAACACTTAATGTTGGTGAAGATGTTGTAGCATACGCTTCTTCAGATGAGAGATATAAGGATTTAATCACACCAATTGAGAATCCAAATGAAAAAATTAAATTACTAAGTGGTAACACATTCGTATGGAATGATAAGCACGAAGTATTCAAAGGTAAAAAAGATATCGGTGTAATTGCACAAGAGGTAGAAAAAGTTTTACCAGAGATTGTAGAAACAAGAGATAACGGATACAAAGCCGTAAAATACGAAAAGATAGTAGCTCTACTTATAGAATCAAATAAAGAACTTCTTAAAAGAGTAGAAGAGTTAGAATCAAAAATCAAATAAATGTACGATGTTTATTACACAACTGGTGGTGGTCCTTGGGTCAACGCTGGAACTGATATGTGGGTAAATGATTTCTTAGAAAATATAGTACCACATTTAAAAGTAAGACCAGTTTTACTGATTCATAGAACAAAACCCAACGGATTTGAGGATTTTGAATTTCCAATAGAAACTCATTGGCAGGGAGATAATGTTGGTGAATTTGAAAGAATTTGTGATGGAGCTAGAAGAATCAATATATTACATGGACATTATACTCCAATGAAAGCTATAGTAAACAATAAAAATAAAATACATTCTAATGTATTACATAACTCAGTAGACCATATTTTGAAATCACAAGTAGGTACAGATGCAGGAGTAGGTTGGCATCCTTGGTTAGATTCAAAGTGGGAAAAAGACGTAAACGATTGGGCAACTCATTCTATATGGGTTGGTTTATTTGATATTTTAATTAAAAATAAGAAAATACCTAATTATTATGAATTTAAACATAATTTACCTTTGAGTAAATCAAATGGATTAGGATATGCTGCTAGATGTGAGGGAAGAAAAAACCCACATTACTTAGAAAATCTAAAATGTTTTATTTTTACTAATTCTTTTGAGTTTAACGCTTTTTGGAAAAATGCAGTTAAGTTAAATTATGATAAAGCAAGGATTTATCATTACTATGGTAACTTTAAAGATAAGTTTTATAATATGGATTGGGGAATATCCCATTCAGCATTCACTTCAGAACCATTTGGTTATGGAATATTTGAATCAGTAGATAGAGGAAAACTACCAATTTTACATGAAACTTGGTGTAAAGATTTCGAATATCCATACAGAGTTTCAAATAAAAAACAATTTAATGATATTTATAATCACATTGTAAGTGAATCATATGAGGTAAAGTGTAATTGGTTTGAAAAACTAAAAAACTATATGGTTACTAATTATTCAGATAAAAAACAATGGATTAATTCATTATTAGATATTTATAACATATAGGGATATAATATGGCAACAGTTAATAGTGGAAATACACTAAGTTTAAATAATTTAGCAGCAGCTACAGATGAAAGTACCAAATCTTTAGGTAGTTGTGCTGGTAGTACGGCAACTCCCATTTCAATGTCAGCTTTTGCTATTGATTCAGTTGGTTCACTTAGTGGATTTACATATGTTGTTGAAAGTACTGCTGAAGATTATGTATTAGGATTTACTAATCCTGGTGGTAGATTTGAAAAAATATCCCAACAAAAGAAAAACTTTGATTGGTCCGTAACAAAAAATGGTGGAGGAACTTCACTATTTTCATCAGCATCTTATTCACAAGCAGCAGCTGGTAGTGGTTCAATAACACTAACTGCTGGAGATATGGCAAATTCAGGAGTATTAATAGGAGCTACTGCTCATACATTAGGAGTAACATTTGCAGATGGATATAATGACCATATTGATGTAGCAGGTGGATATAACGTTGAAATGACAAAAACAATATATTCGGTAGATTCTTATGATGGTAACGCAGCTGCACTTTGTTTAGTATCTGATTCACCTATAATGAAAGCTGATGGAACAATTGTAGAAGTTGGTGATTTAAGTGCTGGTGATGTGTTGAGTGGATACTCACTAAGTGGATTATCGGAAGATTCTGATAGTAACTTCTTAGAGTGGGAATCTGATTCATTGGGAGAAACTCAAAAAAATGTAACTGTAGTGAATGTAACATATTCATTCAGTAATAAGATATATAATATAAATGATGGTGAAATAAAGGGTACATCAGAACACCCAATGTTAGTAAAAGATGCATCATCTGGAAAATATAAATTTAAAGAATTAGTAAGATTAGAAATTGGTGATAAACTCATAAAAGAAGTAGATTCGGTATTAACCGAAGTTGAAATAGTATCAATTATAATTGAAGCAGCTGATGTAGAAATAGTTTCTTTAGATGTAGAAGCACAAGATACATATTTAGTAAATGGATATGTAACTCACAATAAAGGAGGAAATTCACATACAGATTTAGCTGCACCTGATGTACCAACTGATATAGCATGGAACAATAGTACTAAAACATTAAGTTGGACAGCTCCATCTTCAGTAGGTACTACTGGAATTACAGCATATAATTGGGAGATAAATACCAATAGTGGATTTGGGGCAGCTGGACAGGTAGCAGTTCAAAATCAATGGAGTACTACTACAATAGCTGTACCATCTATAGTTACTTTAAATAATGGAACTGAGTATTATTTTAGAGTACAAGCAATTGACCAAGGGTTGCCGGGAACATACGGAACTTTAACATTTACACCAGGCGCATAATAAAAATTATGTTTTGTAAAAAATATGATATTTATATATACAACAAATAATGTTACATTAATAAAGAATTATGGCAAAGAAAACAGACGAAGTTAAGTTTACACAAGAAGAATTGGATTCTATCCAAAATATAAGAACAGAGGCCTCTCAAATATTTTTTAGTTTGGGTCAATTACATATCGAAAGAAGAAATGTTAATGAAGGGCTTGATATAAGAGAAGAGCAGATTGAAGAGAAGCATGATGCATTGGTTTCGAAAGAAAAAGAGTTGTATGAAAAGTTAAACACAAAGTATGGGGATGGAACTTTTGACCCAGTGAGTGGAACTTTTATACCAAATGAAAAGAAATAATTATCTTTTTGAATTATTAACTAATACTTATATGTGTATAATATTACATTATCACTAAAGGAGAAAAAAAAATGGCAGAAAAAATCGTATCACCGGGAGTATTTACAAGAGAGAATGACTTATCATTCATTTCCCAAGGAATTGGTGAAATTGGTGCAGTTGTTATAGGACCTTTCCATAAAGGACCTGCATATGTACCAACCATCGTAAATACCCAATCAGAATTTGAAGAAATATTCGGTACACCTGATGGAACTTACTATACAGGATATACCGTACAAAATTATTTAAGAGAAGCAGGAACAGTAACAATTGTGAAAACTGGTCACGTTGGAGGATATACTCAAGTAGACCCAATCGGAATTGTAGTATCTGGTTCATTATCAGGAAACGCATCAGGTAGTGCTGGAGGTAGACAATTAGTAGGTGTTCTACATGCAACTGAAAATGGAACAGAAGATACTGGATTCCCTGTAGCAAGTAACTCAATTGAGTGTCAACTCTCATCATCAACATTTAACATAAGTGGTTCAGAGGTAGGAACATCTGTATCAGCATCTATCATACCATCATCTGGTAGTGATATTTCTGATGTATTTGGTGAATCACCACTAGGAGGTAAAAATGTATATGCATACAAATACTTCGAAAAAGCAGCAACAGACCAAGCAGGGTTCTTCGCAGCTAGTGGTTCATCTGTAGAGTTCGTTTCTTTAGCAGACCAAGATTTTGCATTTAATGAGCAAAGAGCAACGACACCATATATTAAATCACAACTTATATCTGGAGATAGACACAATCTATTTAGATTTCACACTTTAGGACATGGTACTGATACGAACCAAGCCGTAAAGATATCTATCTTTAATGTAAAAGCAGCTGGTTCAACAGCAGCTACAGATTACGCAACATTCTCAATTGCAGTAAGAAAGTTTAGTGATACAGATAAAAGAAAGAATGTATTAGAAACATTCAATAATCTAAATTTAGACCCAGCTTCACCTAATTACATTAAGAAAGTAATCGGTGATAGAGTTATCTCTATAGATGCAAATGGGAAAATGACTGAAACAGGTGATTATGTGAACAACTCTAAACACATCTATGTAGAATGTGTTGAAGAAGGTTCATTCCCAATATCAGCAGCACCATTTGGACACGCTGAGTATCTAAATCCTATAGCTGTAAGTGGAGATTCAACTGGTTCAGAAAATAAAATAGTTCCAGCGGCAACATTCAGAACAAACTCTGATAGTAATACTGCTAGTTCTAAATTGAACTTTGCTGGTATCGATGTAGAAACAGCAACAACTAAAATAGATAACAACAATTACTTAGCACCGATTCCAAATAACTCTGGAACAGGTTCAAACTCAATATTCGCATTTGATTCAACACTTTCTTATGAAATGACTGGTTCAGCTGCAGTAGATATCGCTAAGAGACAATTTACTATCGGATTCCAAAGTGGATTTGATGGTTGTTCACCAACGACTAGAAAACAATTAGGTTCAAATATTTCATCTGGAAATTCGCAAGGATATGATTTATCATCTTCTACTGCTAGTGGTTCAATTGCATATGTTAAAGCAATTAACGCAATTTCTAACCCTGATGATTTTGATATCAACTTAGTAGCTACACCAGGTGTTGTAAGAAGATTACACTCTTATGTATTTGGTAAAGTAGTAGATATGGTAGAAGCTAGACAAGATGCATTCTTTATTGGAGATGTAACTTCAGTAAACGATACTATATCACAAGCTACAACACAAGCTGAAGCAGTTGATTCAAACTACGCTGGTGTTTATTACCCTTGGGTTAAAACAATTGATGTTAATACAAATAAATTAACAGCAGTTCCACCATCAGTATTGATGCCAGGTATATTCGCAGCTAACGATAGGTTGGCAGCTGAATGGTTCGCACCTGCTGGTTTAAATAGAGGTGGTATCGTAGGAGCAGTTTCTGTATTAAACAGATTAACGCACGCTGAAAGAGATACACTTTATGAAAGTAAAGTAAATCCAATCGCTTCATTCCCTGGCGAAGGTATTGTAGCATTTGGACAAAAGACATTGCAAGATAAAGCATCCGCTTTAGATAGAATCAATGTTAGAAGATTATTAATCAAAGTAAAAAAGTTTGTGGCTAGTACATCTCGTTATTTAGTATTTGAGCAAAACACCGCTCAAACTCGTAACAGATTTATTAACACTGTACAACCTTATTTAGAAGGTGTACAACAAAGACAAGGGTTATACGCATTCAAAGTAGTAATGGACGAAAGTAATAATACTCCTGATGTTATCGATAGAAATATCTTAGCAGGACAAATATTCTTACAACCTACGAAAACGGCTGAATTCATAGTAATAGACTTTAACATATTACCAACTGGAGCATCGTTCTCGGCATAATTTTGAAAAAAAGAAATTTATATATTTATTAGTATAATAAAGGAGAAAACAAAATGGCAGAAGTATTAGAATTCAACGAAATGTTTTATACCAACTTTGAACCGAAGATGAAAAATAGGTTCATCATGAACATTGATGGTATAGATTCATATTTAATAAAAACGGCTAACAGACCTACGATTTCATTCGAACCCGTAACTTTAGACCATATCAATGTAAAAAGAAAGCTTAAAGGAAAAGGTGAGTGGCAAGATGTAGAGATTACTATGTATGACCCAATCGTACCTTCAGGAGCACAACAAGTAATGGAATGGGTGAGAACATCACATGAATCCCTTACTGGTAGAGATGGATACGCAGATTTCTATAAGAAAGATGTAAACTTCTTTATGTTAGGACCTGTAGGTGATAAGATTGAACAATGGACTCTTAAAGGTGCATTTATTACATCAGCAGCATTCAATGACTTAGATTGGGCTTCTAATGACCCAGCTGAGATTACATTAACGTTATCTTACGATTACGCAATATTAGAATTCTAAAATATACTTTAAATATACTTTGATTTAAAAGGTTCTCTTAGTGAGAACCTTTTTTTTTCTACTTTTTTAACTTTTATATATTTATATACAAACAAATAAGAGTTATTTATTATGGCAGAAAAGAAAACGTATGATTTCCCAACGGAAGTAATCAGTTTACCTTCAGAGGGTAAAGGTTATCCAACCGATAGTCCACTTTCAAAAGGTGAGATAGAAATCAAATATATGACAGCGAGAGAAGAAGAAATACTATCTTCTCAGAACTTAATCAAAAAAGGTGTAGTATTGGATATGTTATTTGAATCAATTATAGCTGATTCATCTATTAATCCAGATGATATCTTAATTGGTGATAAGAACGCAATTGTATTAGCAACAAGAGTATTAGGATATGGTGCACAATATAATGTTGAACTTCCATCAGAGGATGGTGGTACAGATAAAGTATCTATTGATTTATCAAAAGTAGAAACAAACGGAGTAGATGCATCTAAACTAAATAGTAAAAACGAATATAACTTTGTAACACCAATAGGTAAAAACAAAATCGTTTTTAAATTACTATCACATGGTGATGAAAAAAAGATTGATGCTGATGTAAAAGCTATGACTAGATTAAATAAAGGTGGTGTAACTCCAGAACTAACTACTAGATATCGTTATATGATTAAATCTATAGATGGTAAAGAAGATACTAAATCTATAGTTGATTTTATCAGTAATAAGTTCTTAGCAAGAGATACACGAGAATTCAGGAATCATATTAAAGGCATCCAACCTGATATGAAGATGGAATTTGAGTACGATAACCCTATAAGTGGAGAAAGGGAGGTAACTCCTATACCCATGGGGGTTGGGTTTTTTTGGCCTTCCGAGTAACTACTCATCTGTATTACATAATCAAATATTTGAGATGTGTTACTATGGAAATGGTTACACATTTAAAGATGTATATAAGATGCCTGTTCACATTAGAATGTTCCACTTCAAAAAGTTAGTGGATGCTAAAAAAGGTGAAAAGAAACAACAGGAAGACTCGATGAAAAAAACATCAACCCGAAAACCAAATGTAAGAGTGAGGAAATAATTCCTCACTTTTTTTTTATACTATATTTATATAAGAATTAAACTACATAGGAGAAACTTATGAAATCAACTAAAGAAGAGAAAGCTATTTTTAATGAAATAAAATCTAAATATAATCTTAAAGAAGGTTTATTAGCTAGATTATTTAAAAGAAGTGTATCTAAAGCTTTAAAAAATGATAAAACTATCGCTCAAGCATTGAAAGATGGTGATAAAGCTTTAGGTGATTTAAAAAAGAATATTGATACATTAGAAAAAAAGGGGTATAAAATACCAGCAGCACTAAAAAAATATATCTAAAAATCTAAATGGGAGCAGAGGAGTTAAAAGAACTTAAAGAGTTAACCTCATCTTTAAATAAGATGATGGATGAATTGAACGATAAATCGGACAAACGAAATCGTGCTTTAGAAAGACAAACTCAGCTAACCAAAAGAATATTAGGTGATATACAATCAGAAGAAGATATTAATAACGGATTAATTAAACTTGAAAACCAAAAAAAAGCTATACTCAAAAGTAACTTTGGTATAAATAATAAGTTAAAAGATGATGCTATAACAATGTTAAACGCATCACAAAATTCGTTAAAGGTTGAAAAACAAAAAATAGCAGTACTAAGAAGAGTTGCAACAGTAACCCAAGGTATAGCAGATGGATTTTCAGATGGAGCAGATAATCTAAAAGGACAATTAGCAGAAATTCCAGTACTAGGAGGAGCATTAAGTAACCTAATTCCAGCCGATTCAATCAGAAATAGTATGGATTCACTAGCAGGTGGATTCCAACAAGGATTTGGTACAATGTTTAAAAGAGGTATGAGTCAACAGAAAGGATTTATGAAATCTTTTGCTGGTGGAATGAGGGGAGGAATGGCTGGTTTATCTAAACAATTAGCACCTCTATTAGCTAATCCATATTTATTGGCTGCAGCTGCAGCCGCTGCATTAATAGGAGTTGGGATAATTGCATTCAAAAAAATGGCTGATGCTACTAAAGCATTTAGAGAAGAAACTGGATTACTTCGTTCTCAAACAGATGGATTAGATACTACTATTCTAAAATCATATAAATCTACAGTAGCTTTGGGAGCTTCAATGGGAGAGGTAGCTAAGGTAGCTGCTGAATTTACGAATCAATTTGAAGGATTAGTACAACCATCAAAAGAAGTATTAACATCTGTAGTAGCATTAAATAAAAATATGGGAATAGCTACTCAAGCTTCTATAGGAGCTAATGAGGTATTCCAAAATATGGCTGGATTATCAGCTGAACAAGCCCAATATCAAGTCCAACAAGTTGCATTAGCATCTCAATTAGCTGGTGTAGCGCCTGGTAAAGTAATGGCTGATATAGCCAATAGTGCTGAAGTTGCAGCTACCTATTTCCAAGGTTCAGTTGGTAACTTAACAAAAGCAGCTATTCAAGCTGCTAAAATGGGTACATCACTAAAACAGGCAGCTGAAGTATCTGATAATTTATTAGATTTCGAAAGTAGCATAACAAATGAATTAACGGCATCTGCTATGTTAGGTAAATCTATAAACTTTAACAAAGCAAGAGAATTAGCAGCTCAAGGTAATATAGTAGGAGCTCAACAATCCGTATTAGATACATTAGAAAAAACAGTTGATTTAAATAATGTAAACAAATTTCAATTAGATGCCATAGCTAAAGCTAGTGGTATGCCTGTTGCAGAAATACAAAAACAATTAAATCTTAGAAAACAATTTGGTAAGTTAGATGCAGACCAAATGAAAGCAGCTGAGGAATTATTAGCTAGTGGTAAGGAACTTTCAGATATATCGGATGAAGATTTAAAGAAACAAACAGAATCGGTTATTGCTAATCAACAAATGCAATCTGAATTTGATAAAATGGCTAATCAACTATCAGCTATAGGTTCAGATATATTGATGACATTTATGCCTGTTGGTAAAATGATAATGGGGTTATTATCACCTATAATGAAACTTATAAAAGGTTTCTTTGCTCCGATTGGTAACGCTATTCAAGGAATTATGGATGCATTTAAACCAATTCAAGATATAATGTCTGATATTTTTGGTGATGGTGCTGGAATAGGTGCAGTATTTGAAACTATAGGAACTCTATTAGCAGGTCCACTAACATTCGCAATTAATGTCTTTTCAAATACATTAAAAATGGTACTAGGTGCTGTATCAGGTATATATGATGTATTTAAAGGAATATTTACTGGAGATTTCAGTTTAATTGGAGATGGACTAATGAGTATAGGTGAAAGTATTTTAAGGTTCTTTTATGCAATACCAACTCTACTTTATGAGACTATAGTGGATATGTTCCCATCAATCGGAAGTTTCTTCAGTAATTTATTTGGTGGAGTGGGTGATAGTATTGGAGGAATATTCTCATCAATATTTGATAGAGTCAAAAACGTATTAGCTCCTGTAGGGGATTTATTTATGAAGATAGGAAAGATTTTAACTCTTCCTTACAGAATCTTATTTGCAGGATTACAAGCAGTTGGTAGAGTTATAATGAATAATGTTATAAAACCTATGATACAATTTGGTAAATCATTGATAGGACCAATTGTTGAAGGATTTAATATGTTAAGTTCATTTATTATGGGAACTATAATAGACCCTATGGTAGAATTCTTTGGAATGTTACTAAACCCATTGATAGAAGGATTTAATTATATAGGAAGTCTTGTTCAGCAATATATAGTAGGCCCTATAATGGAAGCTATAGATTACTTAGCTGGATTAAATCCATTTAGTTGGTTTAGTGATGATGAAGAAGTACCAGACCCAGAAGTTGCTTCTGCGGATGTTACATCTACAATGGGTACGGCGGGGGAACAATCTCTTGAAGCAGAACAACTGAAGGTAGCAGGTTCTATTGATGATGGTATCGTACAAAATGGTAACATAATATCAACAGACCCAGAAGATACGTTAATAGCTACTAAAACACCATCTGAATTAATACCACAAGCTTCAGCTGAATTAATACCACAAGCTCCAGACATAACAAAACCTGTAGTTCAAGAAAAATCTAATTTATTCGGTGATGGGTTTATGGGTAAAATGATTGGAATGACTCCAATCGGTATGGCTGCAAACGCTGTAAACGATGCTGGTGGAATTAGTGAAGCAATTGGTGGCGCAATTGGTGGTATTGGTGATTTTGTAGGAGGTTTATTTGGAGGAGATGAATCGGAATCATCATCTAATAAAGAATTATTAGCTAAAATGGATGTACTAATACAAGCGGTTAGGCAGAGTGGAAATATATCTATGGATGGAAAAGCAGTTACAGATGGAATCCAACAAGTTGTTGAGAAAAAAACATCTAATTCATTTGGATTAGTATAAGGAAATAAATTATGCCAACGATATTAGAATTATTTAGAAGCAGTACAGTCGATACAAACATCGAAACAAATCCAGATACTTTTTTAGAACAAGAAGTAAGTGGTTTACGAATCAAATCTGCCGTAGAACTAAATAATCCCCTATTATATGGTAATGAAGCAATAAGAATAGCAAATCGTTCTACTAAAGATGTAGAAGATATGAGAGCTTCATTCTCAGAAACACCTGATGGTGGTTTAATAGGTGGTAAAATAAAAGATTTAAGAGATAAAGTAAATTCAAAATTAGGAATACCAACAACAATAATTCCAACTTCTTATGATGATAGATTAGGAAAAGTTGAAATGGTAAAATATCCTGAAGAATTAGCTAAAATCAAATCAGATGCAGCTGGTTCATTTGTGGGTAACTTATTAAGTGGAGGTACTCCTAAAACGATAGCACAACAAGCAGCTGGTAAACTGATAGGAGCAGCTAAAGATGCAATACGAGGTAAGTTATTCGGTGAATCCCCATCAGCTGGAAGTAATGCAGCTTCAATTCCAACCGAATATTTTGATAGAGGAGATGCACGATATTCAAAACAGATTGAAGATGGAATTTCACAAGATGGTACAGATACCACATTGGCTATTGATTTAGTTGGTATATCTCCTGAAAAATATATTAAAGATAATTTAAAAGTTGGTAGAGGATATAAAACAAAACTTTTTGGTGGTGAGGTTGTAGATGGAGCAACGGGAGTACCAGGAAGTACTGATGCAGCTAGAATAGGTGAGAGAGATAGTAAGTTTAGAGATTCTACAAATGATTTACCAGTCAAAAGAGGATTCTCAAATACTCAAGATGGTATTAATCAAGCTGGATTGCACGATACTATTGGTGAAAACGAAATCACTAAAATGGATTTTATTCCATTACAAATAAAAGCTATAGGTGGTAAAGCAGTTAACTTTAGAGCTACAATAACAGGTATTACTGATAATGTAACTCCATCTTGGGAATCAGCTAAATTTGTTGGTAATCCATTTAACTATTACACATATTCGGGTATAGAAAGAAGTGTTTCTTTTAATTTTACTGTTTTTCCAATGAATTTAAAAGAATTAATCAATAATTGGAACAAAATAGAATATTTAACATCATTATGTTACCCATTGGCTTATGTGGGTTCACCTGGTTATGTACAAGCACCATTTTTATTTTTAACATTAGGTGATATGTACGCAAAAAAACCATCTTTTATTGAAAGTTTAACTTACACTATTCCTGATAATGGAACTTGGGAGATTGGTGTTGATGCGGAAGAAGAGGGAGAAGCTGGTGAGTTTTTTGGAAAAAGTGGATTTGGTTCGGCATCACCTCCATCTAAATCAAAAGGTTATCGATTACCACATTTTATAGAAGTAGCTGTTACATTCAAATTTGTAGAGCACAGAGGAAATAGTGGTAAAACGAATTTATATAGTTTTAACTCATTAACTTAATATGGCAATTAGTAGATACAAAACAAACGGAACTAAAAAATCACCTGATGGTAGAACTGTCTATAAAGCTAGGAGATTAAAAAATATTCCTAAGAGTAATGAAGATAAGTATGTAGTATCTCAAACAGGTGATAGATTAGATACACTTGCTAATGAATACTATGGTTCATCAGCATATTGGTGGATAATAGCTACAGCAAATAATATACACGATGGTAAATTAGGATTACCCGATGGTACAATATTAAGAATACCAGCAAATCATTTAGAAATAGTTAAGAACGAATTAAATAACAAGTAATGTCAACATTTCCCGCATATAGACCAATTGCAGATTTTGTCAAAGGGAGATTGAAAACAAACTCCGAAGGAGTATCCCCAACTCAAAAAGTAGCTTGGCTTAGGGTAGCTGCTAGTGCAGAGCCGGGTTTAGTTTTGTATTCCAATCCATCACAAAGTACATTTCATACAGGTTCAGGTGATATGCACCAAACCGCTTATGGTAGAGGTGACTTTGGTGGTACAGTAGGAGATACATGGGGAGGAAAGCCGGTTAATACTAATGATACTCCGGGTAGAGGTTTAAGACCAAGACCACTTATAGATTCCGTAACTCTTAAAAACGGAGCAGGTGGTATGACGAGAACTTGTGAGTTCAACATTAATTGTTATACCTTAGAGCAAATGGAAATAGTTGCTGAACATTTTCAAGAACCAGGATATACTTGTATGATTGAATTTGGTTGGAATGTTGAAGAATCAATAACTCAATTAACTCCATTAGATACAAACTCTGTTGCTGCATTAAATGATTACGAAAAGGTAATTAATAAACATAAAGATTCTGATGGAACATATGAATGTTTTTTCGGAATGATTACTGGGGGTAGTATTAGTAGTAATGGTGAAGTATTTATAGTTAGTGTAAAGTGTACTGGTTTAGGTCAAATGCCTTCTACACTACAATCACAAAAATCATTTACTAAAAAAGAAAAAGAAAAGGCTGAAGAAGCAGCAACTTCACAAAAATACGGACCAAATGAAATAGATGATGATTCATTGAGTACAGGTCAAAAATTATTTAGATTGATGTTTAATGATTTACCATCATCACGATTAACACCTGAAGTTAAAAAATTGGAGAGTGAATTGGGATTAGAAGAAAACTTCATAAACTTTGACCCAGAAACAAAAGATAGTTTACAAGATGAAACTACAAATACAAAAGTAAATACAGATTCGGGTCAAAGAGCTACTATACCTGAAGGTGTATCTTGTGTTGGTGATGAAAGATTTATTAAATTTGGTACGTTAAAGAAAATTATAGATACGGCACAATTTATTGATTTAGAAAAAGGATTTAAATTAGGTAGTGAAAATTATCCATTGATAGTAAATACCAAAGATACTATTTGTAGTGCATTTGATGAAATGTTTTCAACAAGTAAAGCTACACTAATAGTACCTAATTCAAATACACCAGACTTTGGATTCTTTGACTTCTTAGAAGGAGGTAAGCCAACAGAAAAAACGAATACAGATTGTTCTGCTAAAACAGAAAGTGGTGAAACTGCATTTGAATTTCCATATAGACAACCATTAGCTGATTCACATTGTACAACTTGTGGAGGAGCAGCTGCATGGAACGCTCCCGGTGATAGGTGGGGTTATTTGGATGATTTATTTATAAACTTTGATTTTGCGGTTGAAGTATTGGAAAAACCTAATATGACTTATCAAGATGTATTGTATGATATGTTAAATGGAATGTCTGAAGCAGTTAATTCACTTTGGAAATTTGAAATACTGGAAAGACCTAATAAAGATACTTGTAAGCTAGAACTACAAGTAGTTGATTTAAACTTCACATCGGATGGTAAAGTACCAGCTTCTATATTTAAACACGCTGGAGCAGACTCATTTTTTATATCATCGGATTTGAGTATTGATATACCGGGTGAAATGATGAATTCAATCGTATCGGATAGATTAGCTGGGGTAGATACTCAAGAAGATGTACATCCA
>Ga0181418_1000051_pt1 | contig 32683 bp, 50 predicted proteins | sample 41SPOviralmetaG_FD_130143 | JGI IMG/M metagenome (GOLD analysis project Ga0181418, IMG submission 130143) | Marine viral communities from the oligotrophic San Pedro Time Series (SPOT) site, San Pedro Channel, CA, USA - 41 SPOT_SRF_2013-03-13 | ecosystem: Environmental > Aquatic > Marine > Strait...
AATTTGAGAAAACGCATCTTGAAATAATGCTGCGTGTTGAAGTTGAGTTTCTAAAAGCCTAATTTCTGCTTTTACTGTGTCTTTTTGTGTAATCATTGTTTGTCTATTTTAATGTTATCTGTAACAAATATACACAATATTGTTAATAAAACAACTCTTAGACAAAAAAAAAGGTCAATTAATATCGACCCCTTTTTAAATAACAATAAACAAGACTTTCAAATATACTGTAATTTATTTACTAAATCGGTATAATGGTCAATTAATTCTATTAATTCGTAATCAGCTTGTTTAATGGTCTCCCTAGACTTAATTAATAACTCTGAAGCTATGTCATAACCAAACTCCTCATTAAGATTCATTGCAAAAATGTAATTTTGTCCGTATCTCATACAATTACAGGCATAACATTGAGGTCGGCAATTATCTTCTGACCATCTTAATATTCTTGAAGCTCTAGAAATGAAATGTCCATTTTGCATTCCCTTACCTTTCCAATAAGCTCTCTTTTCACAAGTGTAGCATTTTACTATTCCATCACTATCTGCGTGGCTTCTCCTTATATACTCACTAAATATAGTGTCTAGTTTCTTTATTAATTTTGTTCTAGTCAGCTTTTTTGCCATCAATCTAAGTGCTTTAAAAACATAGAGCCTAAAGAGTTGTCTATCTTTTTAATGGTTTTATAAATGTATTTACTGTTTTTTCTTACTAACTCAATTTCTTTTTTTGTGCTATCTTTTCCACAATTCGTGTATTGAGTTGCATCCATTTCAAGTAGTCTATGAATTTTGGTTCGGTCTGATAGTGACTTGTAATTATAGATTTTATCTACTAATTCGTTAGAGTATGTCATTTAATTTTTTTTAAATATAAATAAAAGTTGTGAATTTACAGATAAAAATAATAACTTTGAGTTTTTTTATTACTTGAAATGTTATAATTCTTTAAATATATATGTATATAAATCTAAAAAATATACAAAAGTAATTATATAAAAATAATGTTATTGGGGATTTTTGTAATTAAGACCCACACCCCTCACAATCAGGATTATCAATAGAACAAGCTTTATCATTTGCTTCATCATTTGTCAACTCATCAATAAAGTCTTCAAAACTATCACTATTCATAAAGTCATCCATTTACTTGGATATTGCTTTGAACTTTTCAACTCCTCTAGAACCAAAATAAGCCACATAGGTAGTTATTAAAAGTGATTTAAGTAAGTCAATCCATTCTGTATTTACTCCAAAATCTATATTTAAGGAATCAAGAACAATAATAAACACAGTAGATATTGTGAGAAATATTAAAGTCATTGGTCTTGTGTTTTTAGACAACCAACTATCAGACTTCATATCCGATTCCCACCTTTTAGATACTTCCTGCATCTCGACTACATCCATTTGAAGCAATTTTAAGGCTGTTTCTTTGTCTTGTGGTGTAAGTTGTTTGTCGTCTGTAATAAGTCCTTTAACTACATTTAATATGTTACTAGTCGGATAAACGCTAGATGCTACATTAAAAATGTGAGGAGCTATTTTTTTTAAAAAACTGCCTACCTTAGTTTCTGAAAATTTCTTTTTTGGTTTCATTTCTTTTTATTCAGTAGATACCATTTCTGAATTGTATATCCTATCGTTACTGCAACGAGTATGATTTTTAGTACGACATCTATATTAGTCATTGATATTGTAAAGGTGCTTGCGTTGATAAATAATACTTGATAATCGTATTTCATTTTTTGTCTATTTGTTGGAGCTTCTTAGCTGCCCAGTTTATACCACTCGTTCCACCCCAACCAAGCCACGCAACATAACCTTTATCCTTCCAAGGCGTTGCTTCAAATTCTGCACTTACTTCTGCATTCTTTTGATGTCTTTTAAATGCTGACATCCTAGCAATGGTTTCACGACTTATTTTTTCTCTTTTAGCTAATTGATTAGCTCTTACCCATCCAACCCTTGTCATTCCTTTGACCTCATCTCCATACTTGTCTCGCCATCTTAATACTTTTTTAGCATTATTAGAAACACTTTTTGGATAGTCATTATAAGTTTCAAGATTTATCATTTTACCTTGAAAAGAACGATAACAAATAGCAATAGCTTGAGACTTATCGTGATACTGCATCATTTGTGGAACGCATCTTATCATATAAGCACTCTGCTTTTCTCCTATTTTTTTATTTGGTATTGGCATTTAGTAAAATTTAAAATGTAAAACAATTAATAATAAATAGATATTAAACTCACTATAATCTGCATCGTTAGTTTTTGGTAAATAGCTGAACCCAACTAGTAAACCAATATATGACCTGTCTATTATAGCAAACTCAAAACTCATTAGCAATCCTTACAATTATCCCAAGTGTAATATTTACCCCTTCGCTTTGTTACTAAAACCTGTTTTCTATTCTTTTTTTCACTTACATAAGAAACGTGCAACCATTTAGGTTCTTCTCCAAATTCCCAAATTAACTGGTCAAAATCTAAATTATCTTTTATGTAATGAAACATCTCAAGATTTGTTTTTCCACCCATTGAGGTTAAATCAATAGCCTGACCATTCATATGTTGTGACCTGTAAGCTCCTTTAATAGCAGTATTTACCTCTTCTGACCTAAACATACTATTAACCCTTATTGGAGCAGCTACCCACTCTCTTAGTGGCTCAAATAACTTTTCAGCTATTAACTCCATATTTTTAATGTGTTCAGCTTTTGGTTTATTTTTAAGACCATTGCGTTTAGCAGTATCTGAATGGGTAGCTTCCCTGTAGGAAATGTGTTTACTTATTCTCTTCATTTTCTTCGATTAATTCAAAAGAACCATCTTGAAGGTTTATGTTTACTTTTCCATAACTTTCTTCAAGTTCCTTTTTAGATTTATCTTGTTCTACCATTAGTTCAACATACATATGGTTTAAACTATGTATTTGAGTTTGTAGTAATCCCAAGTCGTGCAAAATTGCACCTTTTTTTTGTTCTTGTTCTTGTAAGTTTTTTAATTCTACTTCTGAAATTTTTGACATTTTATTGTTTTTTTAATGGTTAAGTCGTAAAGATACTAATTTTTACATTGACATCTCTTTTCTAACATCTCAACTTTTTCATTTAGTTCTTGTATTGCGTTCACTAATACAGGAATTAAACTAGATTCATTGTATGTTAAAGAATCTAAATTTTCATTGTCTATTATTACAGGATTATCCCCTTCAAGTTTTAAAATATCTTGAGCAAGGAATCCGTATTTTTCTTTGCCTTGAGTTTCTTCTGTATCTCTGTCTTTTCTAAATTTATAAGATGTAGGTTTTAATTTATTTACAAAATCTAATCCTAGAGGAATATTTTTAAATTCTGTTTTATCTCTAGAATCAGAAGTAACAGTAAATGCTACTTTTATATAAGCATTAGTAATACTATTATCTCCAATAACAACCCTACCACTTTGAGTAGTTAATTGAAATGGCGAAGAACCACTACCTGAGCCGTGACCAATACAAATATTATAATCTCCTATTGTTGCTTCATCTCCTGCAGCTTGACCTACGTGCGTATTATTAGAACCTGTAGTTGTTGCGTCTCCTGCCCCCTTACCTATAAATGTATTATTTGGTCCTGTAGTAACTTCTGCTCCAGCCTGATGACCTAAAAACGTACAACGATTTGCACTTGTCATTTTTGCTCCTGAATATCTTCCTACTACAACATTATTGCTTCCTGTTCCTACACCAATATAATTTGCTAATGAGCCAATAAAGACATTTTCTGTTCCACCTGTTCTGTTTAATGCAGCTTGATGACCTATTATAACATTTTCTCCTGATGCAGTAACAGTATTCTTTATATTATACCCTGCTCTAAAACCAATAAATATTTGATTTGAGCCTGTGTTTTCTGAAAATCCTGATTCTGTACCAATAGATATGTTCTGAACACCTGTTGTTAATTGTGCTAATGCTCTATCGCCAATAGCAGTACTTTCGTCTCCTGTGGCATCTTGTAATGCTTTATAACCAACTGCAACATTACCATCTCCTGTTTGATTTGCAAATAATGAATTAAAACCTAAAGAAGTGTTTCTTACTCCTGATGTGTTACTGTGCATAGCATTTCTTCCTATACCTGTACTCTCATTAGCTACATTATAAAAACCTGCTGCTCTACCTACAAAAGTATTGTAGTTTTGACCAGTACTTGTATAACCTGCTTCTGTACCTATATAAGTATTTTGCTGACCATCAACATTCTTAGCACCTGCATTCATTCCAATAGCAACATTAGAACTTCCAGTAGTTAAATCATTTGATGCGTCTCTACCTATTGAAACGTTTTGTGCTCCTGTTGTTAAGGCTGGGCTTGCAGCATATCCCATAACAGTATTTGAGCCACCTGTACCATCATAATTTCCTGCATCATAACCATAATAAGTATTAGCTTTATTTCCTGATTGATAATTATAAACATCGCCATCACTAGAAAGAATAAATCTTTGTGCGCCTCCTGTAGAAAAAGATAACTTTCTTGCAGTAGTTGTTCCATCCCTTGAATCAATATTTACATTATCATTTTCTGTTATTGTAGTTACTAATCTTGTTGAGGTTTGACCACCTACTGTTAAAGTACCATTCTTTGCTATCCTCATTCTTTCTGCAAGTGTTCCACCTGTTGAAGTTTGAAATGCTAATTCTCCACCTAAAGGACTTGCATTAGTAATATCTCCAATTATTTTAGCATATATATTTCCTTGTGTTGCATAAGAAAATCCTATTTCTGTATCTCCTGATGAAAATACTTCTAAAGCATTACTTGAATCTTTTCCTACAACTACTTTTCCTGCAAAAGTTGAGTTTTGAGATGTGTCTATTGTTAAAGCCCTTGTATTTCCTGTTTTTAATGAAAATGAATGACTTGTTGATGTTCCTAAAGACATATCAGTAGTAGCATCATCGTAACTCCAATCTCCTGCTACTGCACCACCATTTCTTTGTGCTTTATAAATTATTGCACTTTGACCTGCTGAATATATACCATTAGCAGTTACATCTCCTGCAAAAGTTGAGTTTCCTGAAGTGTCTAAAGTTAATATATCAAGATTACTACCTGAATCAGTACCGATTGTAAAATTACCACTTGAACCTTGTGTTGGGTTTCCTACATACCAACTTAAAACTCCTGTTTTAATCATAGTAATTCTAGGAACTATTGATTGCTCTAATTGTAATTTACTTGTAGGAAAAGAACCTATACCTACATTACCTGCAAAAGTTGAAGCAGTACCACTTACTGCAATTCCTGTACTTGTAGTTTGTAATTTTGCACTACCTTGATGATATAAATATGCAGCATTTATATCTCCTGCAATTATATTGTTTCCACCTACTACAAGTTTAAATTCATTATCTGTTGGAAAACCAAAATATGTATCACTATCTCCTGCGTGTACTATATAATCTGTTGTTCGTATTTCCCCTGTAACTTTTATTCCTGTATTTGTAGTTTCAAATTTTTTAGAGTTGTTGTAATATAAATTTACTGCTCCATTTGGTATTGCTAAAACCATATCTTCATTAGCATTTCCTAACATCGCAATAGAAGTACCATTACTTTTTATTCTTAAATCTCCTGTGCCTGTATCTTCAATATAGCTATGGCTACCATCGTGGTATATTTGAAGGTCTTGCGATGCACCAAATTTTAACTTACCATTAGCACCATCATTATACATTAATATATCTTTATTGACCATTAATGATGAAATTCCACCATCTAATCTAAAATATTCTACTGTACCACCACTACCATTATCAGAAAAGAATCTAATATCTCCATCAGTTGCATCATTTTCTATATATAAATCTCCTGTTCCATTATAAATATAACCCCTGTCATTACTACTGTTGTGATAGATTTGTATATCACTTCCTGTACCTATTTTTAATTTTTTATTATCTAGTAAACTTACATCTCCTGTAAAGGTTGCGTTTCCAGAACTGCTTATTTGAAATAAGTTTCCAGTATCTAAATCACTTGATGTTCCTAACATAAAATTAGAACCATTTGCTCCCATTGAAAAGTTTTGACTTGACGAGTTCCAAGTTAATGGAATTTCATCGCCTGAAGCATCTCCTAAAGTGACAAAACCTTTTAAATTTGAAGTTCCTTCAACCACTAAATTTCCTGAGTTTGTAAAACTTGTTGCTTCTAAACCTGCTACAACTAAATCTGCTGCTACATATCCTGCACCACCAATATTTACTGTGCTTGTTGGCTGTACTGTTAAGCCTTTAAATAGTTTAAATTTATTACTATCAGATGCATCAGAAAACAAACCTAAGTACCTAGCAGTACCATCGTTGTATTTACCATACATTCCTATATCTACAGAGTTTGCAGTATTGTCTTTTGATAGTTCTATTAAAGGGTCCTCGACTGCTAGTGTTTGCGTATTTATAGTTGTAGTTGTTCCGTTTACAGTTAAGTTTCCTGCAATAGTAACATCAGCTCCTGTAGTTAAATCTCCTTCTCTATTAATAGTTAAGGCAGTTGTATCTAGTGCGTTTGCATTTGATACTCTAAATACTATTGATTGAGTTACTGCTGCTTGGTCTATATTTAATTGACCTGTTAAATTTTTAATAAAACCATTTGCAGAATTATGTTGCAAAAGCATATGAAGTCCTGTTCCTAATTGTAACTGTCCTGCATTTGGTATTTGTACACTTCCTGTAAATGCTCCATTTCCTGTTACTGATATACCTGTGCTTGTAGTTTCAAATTTCTTAGAATTATCGTAGTATAAATCAACAGAACCATTTTCAGTAGCTGTAATCATAAATTCACTTACTGCCGCATTATAAACTTGTAGCGTATTAGTTGATAAAACAAGCAAACCTGTACCTGTATCTGATATAAAACTATTACTGCCATTGTGATATATTTGTAACCCATCACTAGATGTTCCGTAAACAGACTTTACATTGTCATTGTGGATAGTATTGCCTGTCATTGTTCCACCAATCAAAGGTAGGAAAGAACCACCTGCTCCAGTAATCGTGCCTGTTACTTCTAAATTACCTGTAACCTTTGCACCATCTGTAAGTGTTTCAAACTTTTTAGCTGCATTAAAATATAATTCTACCGAATCACTATCGCCACATATAATAGCATTTTTATTTATAGATGATTGTATAATTATGTTTGAACCTTGAACATATAAACTACCTGTTCCTGATTCAGCTATATATGAATTAGAACCATCGTGGTAAATCTGTAAGTCAGACCCTGCTCCGAATATAGCTTTTCCGTTATCTACAAAGTTTGCATTTGCTCCTACTGTTACATCTGTTGTAGTAGATAAAGCACCTGTAATATTTACACCTGTACTTGCTGTTGCTAATTTAGTACTGTTTGCGTGTCTTAACTTTACATCAACACCTTCAATATACTGAACTCCTATTTGACCATTAGAACCACCTATAAGAACCTGTGTGCTTCCTTGTATATTTAATGTTCCAGTTCCTGAATCTTTAATATAAGAATTATTACTATCGTGATAAATCTCAAGTCCATCAGATGCAGTTCCGTATATGCTTTTAACATTGTCGTTTAAAACAATATTACCTGTCATTGTACCCCCTGCAAGTGGTAAGAATGAACCACCTGAACCTGTAATAGTTCCACTTACTACAAGATTACCTGTAATATCTACTCCTGTATTAGTTGTTGCTAGTTTTTCGTTTCCATTAAAATATAATTTTACAAAGGCATTAGTAGCAGCAGTAATAAAGTTTTCATTTGTTCCAGTAGATTGTAAAGCAAAATCTGCATTAGCTTGTATTGTTAAACCACCTGTTCCTGCATCTATAATATAAGAATTTGAGCCATCGTGATATATTTGTAAATCACTTCCTGCTCCCATTAAGATTTTACTAGAATCAGTAAAAGTAATGTCATCCCCTGCACTTACTAAAATGTCTTTTCCACTTGTTGTATTTCCAAAACCTAAGACTTCTGTTAAAGTATCTGTTTGTGAGAATTTAGTATCTACATACAGTTTAACAGCAGCACTTGTAGGTAGTGATGTGTTGTTATTAAAGTTTTCTAAACCATCAGTAGAAGTCACGAAACGAGTTATAGTAACCCCTGTACCTGTATCTTTTAAAGAACCCCATTCTAAAATAGCACTTACTTTAAAGTCTCCTGCTGTATTTAAATAAAGCCCTGATTGATTTCCTGAACCATCAGTAAGTTCCTTTAACGATGCTGATATTGCTGCATTGTCAATGGTTTTTAATAACCCCTCATAGGTTTGTGATATTTTAGTATTAAATAGAGTTGCCATTCTTTGTTTTTTTTGTTTTATTATTTTCAATCTTCTTTAAAAAGATTTTTAGCTTTTCAATATTCTTTTCTTTTACCTTGTACTTCATAAAACCCATCCGTTAAAAGTTGCATCATAAGAAGGATTAATGTCGTCATTTATGTTACTTGTATATTCAGGGTAAGTTGTTTGATTAAAACTCATAAAATCTATGAATCTCCTTGAATACCATTCTGCATTTGTTCTAGCCTTCTCAACTAGATAGTCAACTTCTTCTTTAGAAACAGTATCTGAGTTTTCAGAACGATGTTTGAACATTCCCCCATTACGTATTTGGTAACTAGCGAAAGGGATATAATCCACCTGTGCAAACCATATAAGCATTGGAACAACATAGTCGTCTAAAAGTGTCTTCCATCTTGCATTTGCAGGTTGGTCAATATTTGGCATTGCTAATGTTAATGCGTTATACATTTCCGTTCCTAAATAATTCTGAACGTGTATTTCCTGAGCCAATTTTAAAAACGGTAGATATTTGTCGCTATCCACATTTCCATCAATGATAGAGTTTCTTACTAGGTCTGTTCTATTTATAAATAATACTGTTGCCATATTTTATCTTCCTTGTGGGTTATCAGGTAAAAACCCTTTGTTTGGTAAATTTCTAGGTTGTATTGAAACTTGATAAGGATTTGTTACTTTATACCCTAAAATAGCTGCTTGTCTTGTTCCAATTATATCCTGTGCATCTTTTGTGTTAATCTTAGCCGATTTACTTTTATACGTTACTCTTCTCCACGAATGATGACAATTACCACCGCCCTTGTATAACCAAATTGAGTACGTGTCTGCACCTTTCGGACCCCATCCTGGATTTACCTTTTGAGTTCCCATTGCTATAATGTCCTTTTTACGATATAATTTATTTGCGTTCTTCATAGCTCGGCAAAACTTTCTTGCATTATCTCCAACTTTTCTTGGGCTGTAATAATATCTTACTCTAAAATAGTTTTCTCCTATTTTTTTGTCTTGTGCTGACTTACTATTTGGAAAAGCACTTCCTGTGCTAACTACAAACTTCCATATTTTACTCAATACAGATAATTTCTCTTCCGATTGCGAGTTTAATTCGTGTATAACATTGTCGATTTTGTCATCATTTTCATAATCAACAGCTTGGTCATATATCGGCTCCCATTCATTCTCGTCAATATCTTCTCCTAAAGCAATAAGTTGTTTAGCAACCTCTTCATCATTTTCTTCTGAATCAGATGAACAACAAACCCTTTCTATATTTGATAATTTTACACAATTAGGGACTTCTTTACCATCTTTTATTTTAGTTCCATATTGCTCGTACCCATCCCAACAAGGTGCTTTAAGTTCTTCGTGACTAACACAAGGCATAAAATAAACAACCCCTTCAATTTCGTGTTCGTGATGACCACCACACCCCATTTCTTTAGCTTTTGCTTCTGCTTCTTCTTTTGTGTTATAAGCTTGTTTTCCATCAATCATTTTAAGACTAAACTTTTGCATCTCAACCCCAGTTTCTTCTTCAATATCTTCTTTATCTTGAATTGTGCTATCAACCTCTGTAAATTCTAGTGGCTGTAAGGTCGTAAAGTATAGGTTTAAGGCTATATCATTGTAAGCTAGTAGTTGGTCAAAGGAATCTATTAAAAGCTCCTGAAATGGTCGTATAACTGTATTGTCCATTAATAAAGATGCTGTCTTAATCTCATCTGCATTACTTGAAAAACCTGCACTTGTTCTAATACCTAATAAAAAAGGCGAAACAACTCTATGACTTACTTGAATCTTAGATTGTGCTTCTTCTGATAAAAACTGATATTGGTTATGTGCATCACTTAATTGAACAGGGCTTATTTCTGCCGAGCTTTCTTTATTGTCGTTAAATGCTAGTATAAACTTTCCTGCATTACTTGAGCCTGAGAATTTTTGTGCAATTTTATTTTCAATTAATTGTCTTTCTTCCTGATTGGGCGTTCCGTTATTGAAATTTATAAGCATCGAAGGAGCCAGTCCATTCATAATATTGTTGAGGTGGTAATTTGAAACCTCTTCTTCCAGTTCGGCATATTGTAAACCACCTTGATAATCCACAGGAGAATAATAATAAAACCCTGATTTATATGGTTTAATGTAATATATCTCAATGTTTTCTTCAGACATACCAAAAGCAGGTATTCTTAAAGGCTCATCACTTCTTTTAATATTAGCCCAATCTTTAAAGTAATAATAAGCAGGAACATCCCCCTCACTATTACACTTTTCAGCTCGTAAAGTTTCAATAGGCATATGCTCAATTTGAGCAATACTTTTTCTATCCTTAGAATATATTACTTGAACAGCACATTGACCCATTAATTTTAAGTCATAACACAATTTTCTAACAACATCCTTTTTAAACAAAGAAATCATTTGAGCGTACTCATTTGGCTTCTTGTTCGCATCAGTAGCATTTAATCCTTTTCCATAAATGGCTTGTGATATACCATTAATGGCTGCATTATTTGTTGGGCTTCCATTATACCTATCTATTAAGTATTGAAAGTAATTATTATTTTCTCCATACTCAATCCACTCTTCTCCATTTACTTCTTTAATCTCAGGACTTGTGTAAGTGCTTAAATTAACAAAGCCAAACTCTGAAACCTTAGATGCCTTTTTAAATTGTCCTTTTTCGTTTCTTAATCGTGTTTTTTTCATCTTACTGTATAAGTATTATTAAACCCTTCATAAAAGGTAAATTGACCTTTATTTAACTCGTAATGGTCATTATCATTTAATTGGTCTATGTCTTGGTCTGTGCAAAATATTTTATCTCTAAAAATATCTTCTTTGAAATTTGAGTCAATTTGCCACAAAACATCATATAAATTCCAAAAACTATTATTAGTATTCCAAAAATTATAATCTATAAATAAATACAAATCATAAAAATGGGATTCTACTAAAACAGGTGCAAATGCTCTATTAAACTGCAAGTAATTACCTACAATAGTTCCACTTTGATTTAAATAGTCAACTGTAACATTAGTACTGTCATCCCTTACTCTTAATGTAAAGGCACTATCGTCATATTCTCTCGGTATAACTGAGATTGTTTGAGTTGCTGCTGTTGTTGTTAATATAATCATTACTTATATAACGGAAAAAAAAGAGTTATTTGTAGAATCATTAAAGCAAAAAAAAAGCACCCCTTAAAGAGTGCTTAATTTTCTAACTAAATATAACAATTATTTATGCAGTTGGGTCAACTTGTGTTGCACTAGGGGTTACTGCTGCTGCTAAGAAATAAGGTGCTGTTTCTTCCATTCCTTCAAATGTAAGAGTAAAGCCACTTAAATCGCCTGCTGCTGCTCCTGTAACAACAGTTCCACCAGTTACTTCCATCCCGTTTTCAAGTCCACACAAGAAGCTATTACCGTAGTAATCGACAACTACTGCATATGGTCTAGCTACTGCAATTGTTTGCAGTTCTGCTTGAGTTTTAGCATCTAAGTAAGTTAATGTTAAATTTAAAGTTTGAGTGTAAAAAGTTGTTCCATTCTCACGAGATGACGTTACAGTCGTTTCCAAAGATGAATTACCTTTTACATCAAATTCAAACCATACTGGTGCAGGAGAACCATTTGTAATTGTTGCTTCCTTTGTTGTGCTATCTACTGCAATTGATTCAATAGTTCCAAAGTCTGCAAAATATACAGATTTTATGCCACCAAAGGCACTTTTGCAGGGCACTTTTCGCCCAGTTGTTAATGTACAAGCCATAATTTTATTTTATTTTAAAAAAAAAGGGTAAGTAGATAAACCACCTACCCTATTCTTATTGATTAATTTTTTATTTGTATTGTACAAGGTCAGAAGCAATTCCAAATTGTACAGCACTTGTGAAACGCATTACCATTCTCACATTGTTACTTGCGTCGAGGTCAGCCATATCTAAAACTTTTACAACATTCGTGTCGTTTAAGATTCCAGTACCGAAATACAGGTTGCTCTTCTGTGCAGCATACATTTTGTCGTTGCTCATTCCAGGACAAACAAAGATTTTAACACCATTCACAGTAAGTGAACCATTGTTCCACCATTGAGTTCCTTGTGCATTTACACCATTAGCTCCTAGTCCTGCTGCTGCAAAACCACCTAATGCCTGAACATAAGCCTTCGCTGTTTTAGATGGAATGTAAATAAATAAATCTTCTTTTCCATATAGTTGAGAAGGTATTGCATCGACCACTTTAGATAGTTCTGCAATTACGTTTGTAGCGTTAATTCCACCACTTACTTTTGTAATTTTTTGAGCTGCAGGAATTTGTGATGCTGCTGCTAAAATTAGTTTTTCAAATCCATCAAATGAATTGTTAGAACTTGCAGTTGTGTCTCCTTGCCATATACATAATTCTGTATTTTGTGCAACTTCTGCTGCTACGTGAGCAATCATAAAGTCGCTAAATTTAGGTGGCAGAGATTGACCTAAGCCATAACCCATTTGCTGCGCTTCCCAGTCGTTTACGAAGTCGTATTTACATAATTGTAAGTTTACTTGCAACTCTACAGGTTGGATAATTCTTTCTGTAAGTGTTACAGTTGAGGTTGGATTAAAATCACATCCTGCTGCTGTCACTAATGCTCCTGTCGCTAGTTTTTTAATTACCTCTTTGTAAGCGATATTCGCTTTTACTGTTAAACCACCATCATCAATAGTTGATGCTGAAAGCAAAGCTGCGGCGATATACTCACCTGCAAATTCTCCAGCATACGTAGTAGTGATATTCACAGTAGTTGCTAATTGTACATTTTTTTGATTACTCATTTTTTTATTTTTTTAATTTATTTAATACTCTATCCATAGCTGTTGAATTGAATTTACCTTTTGCAAATTCTACTTTTTTCTTCCTTTTACTTTCGCCTTCAGGATTGTGTTTGATAGGCTTTGAAGCTGCTTCAGAAAACTCTTCTTTTACTGTTCTTGATTTCAAAGTATTTACTTCTTCTTCTGATGCTTCTACTTTATCTTTTTTAAGGTCAGCAATTGCATCTTCTAAATTCTGAATACGCTTTTCCATTCCTTCCCAATCTCCAACTTCAGCCATTTCTGAGTCCTTGTCTTCTTCCATTTTCTTTTCTTCTTCTTCATATTCCTCATCTTTCAAATCAGAAGTAATTTCTTTACTTTCTTCATCTTCTTTTGCAGGAACTTCATCAGAAACCTCTCTAACATCTCCTATCATACCTTCTTCAGATACAACTAAGAGTCGACCATCTTCAAGCATATACTCGCCAACAGGCATAGCTACACGCTCATCATCGGTAACAATAAAGATTTCTTTATCCTTTTCAAAGGACTCAGCACTAATTAAAGTACCATTTTCCAACTTCATCTCTTCAAGTTTTACCTCGATATTTAGAAGTGTTTTAATTTGATTTAACATTTCGGTTGATTTCATATTATATATATAACGGATTAAAAATTTAATTTTGCATTTTCACTATGTTCTTGTAATAACTCCAATACCCTGAGCCCTCACAGAGCCATCACAACAAGACCTAGAATAAGTATTTGTGTCCCAACATAAACAAGCTCTTCCACTACCAGTAGGACTCGTTCTGCTAGGGATGTAATTACTATTATTTGTTTTCTTGTTTCTTGGCATCTTATGAAGTTAAAATGTTTTTTATTTCATTTATTAATTTATCTTCAATAGACATATCTTCTTTAATTTTTTCTTTAGGTCTTTCCATTTTGTCAGCAAAATAGCCTTCAATTGAGAAACCTTTAACACGATTTGTTTTAACATATTCGTTCCAAATTTCATTATTATTAACTTTTACAGCACCCATCCAAGTCCCAACAGGAACATTTAATCCGTACTTTCTTGACTTATCCATAACCTCATCTTCAACAATCCAACTTTCTACAAGGGTCAAACCCTCAAGTGTTTCTTCGTGTTCTATTGTGGTTTTATTTTGATAGCCATTACGCAAGTACATTTGTGATGCCTTTACGATTGTGTCTTTAGAAAAGAAGATGTAATATTCCCCCTCATCTCCATTTCTATAAATTGGTTTATTAGGAATCAATAAAGCTCCTAGTAAAATTTTCTTCTCTTTATTTACTTCTGCAAGTTTATACTCATCTGAGTTTAATGCTACAAAATCAGATTCTATGGCAGGAGACTCAACAACACTTATCGCATCAACTCCTGAATCTTCTTGTTCCTCGTCTAATATTAATTCAACTATTTTCATATTTATATAACGTATTAATTATTTGATTTTGTGTTTACCCAATTGTAGCTCCTGTAACAATGTTTCTTTCTAGTTCTTGCGATGTACTAACTTCTCCTGAAACTACATATGTCTGAATTGGTTGTTGTGATTGTCCACCTATTGCATCTGCTAATTGATTTGTGCTACCTGCACCAACTGTATTAAACTCAGGTGGAATAGCTGTTGTTGGTGGTACAGGCTCTGTTGTAGGTGCGCCACCTGCTCCTGCTGCAGGATTACTTGCTCCACCACTTGGGCTTTTAGGATTGGTCTTTAATATGTCTTTTACAGACTTAAATCCTATCGCTACTGTTGTAGCTATATTCACAAGCTTTAAAGCAAATCCAAAAGGTGTAGCTGTTTTGGTTGCTAACTCGGCTGTTATACCTTGATAGGTGTTAATTAAAGCTGCTGCTGCTGCGGCTGCTTTTCCTGCCTTAGAACTTTCTCCTAATAGATTTGCAACCCCTGCAAAGGTTTGCTGAGCCATATCTAGTTCAGCTTTATTTTTAATCTCTTCTGCTGCTTCTTCTTGGTCATTGTAATACTTTATAATAGCTAATTTATCAGCCTCTGTACCACCTACTCTTTTCAATTCTACTAAGTCTGCTGCCTTTTGTTCTTCTAAAGTTGCTTCTTCTTCTCCTAGTTTAGACTCTAAAAATGCTTCTTTTTTTTCTGCTAATAACTCAGCTTCTTCTTCTTCTATTATTTTCTTTTTTTCTTTAAAAGCATTCTCAACATCTAAAATCATCTGTTGTTTTGCTTCTTCCGAAAGCTTCAATTCTTCTAATGCTAATAAATTAGCTTCCCTTTCTTTTTCTATTTGGGTAAATTTGGTTTCTTCTTCTTTAAGTATTAATGAGTCTTTAAAATCTTGAATAGCTTTTTGATTTTTTTCTTCTATAATCTTTTTTTGATGGTCAAAAGATTTTTGAATATTCAACAGCATTTTTTGTTTTTCTGTTTCTGATGCTTTTAACTCTTTTAACTCTGCAATCCTATTTGCTCTTTCTTCTTCTATTGCTGCAAATTGATTGTTTTTGTCTTCAATAAGTAAAGACTTTTTAAAATCTACTATCGCCTGCTCATTTGCTTTTTGTTCTTCATATCTCGCCTTACTTGCTGCCCTTTCTTCATTTCTTAAACCAATTATTTGGCTTGTTACTTCTTTTGCTTTAGTAACCTTTGCAGTTTCTAACCCAATTAAAGCTGCTTTTAATTGAGCTTCTTCTTCTAAACTTTCAATAGTGGAATCTCCTAAAGCGTTTTCCGCAATTTTAGCTTGTAACCTTAACTTTGCTGCTTCAATTTCTTTAGCAGTTATTTCATCTTCTAGTCTTCCTGCTTCTACTAAAAACTCAATACGTTCTCCTAGCGTGTATTTTTCTTTATCTACTGCTTGTTCTAATAAAGTAGCTCTTTGTCTGTCTGCTTCTGCTCTTTCTACAATTATACCTCTTTCAAGTTTAGCTGCTTTTGCTCTTTGGTCTGCTATTTTAGCTGCAATTTTAGCTTCTCTTTCTATTTCTTTTATAAGTTCTTTTGTGCCTTTAGTTAAAGCATCAGTCCCCATCTTAGCTACATTTAAACCATCGTTAAGACTTTTAAGACCTTGTTTTCCTGCATCCATAGCACCTGCAAAGTCTCCTTTGAATAGTTTAGAGATTGCTTTTCCCATAAATCCAAGCCCTTCAATAACTTTTTCCACCTTATCCATTACAAACTCTTTAATACTCTTCCCAAAGTTTTTAAGAGTCTCTATTGGACTTGTAAATAAGTTAATTAAAAACCTTCCTAAAGCTGCTAATTTGTCTGTAAACACATCAACAACAGCACCTAAAACACCCATCATTTTACTCCAAGCATTTTGACCTTCTTCTGATGAAGTAAACGCTTGACCTAATGCTGTTAACGCAATAAGTAATGCACCAATACCTGTTCCAATAATGGCAATCTTCATTAGGTTAAAGCCTTTAGTGGCTGCACCTATTGATTTTGTCATTCCTGTAAAACTTGAAATAGCACCACCAGTTTTAGAATCTAACATCCCAAGAACACCCTCGTATTCAGCCGATGCTTCAATAGACTCATCCATTTCACGATTAGCTAACTTTCTTTCTTGGTTCAAGTCTTTTAAACCACTCTGCTCTTCTTTTAGTCTTGCCTTTGTTTCCTTAATTTTATCATTAAGGTGCTGTCTTTTTGCTAAGTCTGTTGCTGAGGTTTTACTTAATTGTTTTTCATAGTCTCTTAGCTCTTTATCAATATCAAAAAGTAAATCTTCTTGAGCTTGTAAAGACTTGTTTAATTCATCTATGTTTTGCTGAGCTTGTTCTGTTGTAAGTTTTAAGCTGTATTCTCTTACTTCTGCCATTTTGTAATATTTTTTAAAAGTTTTGAAGCACTCTTAAAATTCTTGGGTAAAGCGTTTTTTCCTTGTGCTATCTTTATGTTTTCCGTTTCTCCATTTGCTATTTGAAGTAAATCTATTATGTTCTTTATCATACTTTATTTAATAGTTCCATATTGCTTTTCCCATTTTGTAGGTTTGTAGTAATGGAGTTGATTATATAATTCCTATTGTTTATAGTAAAAGTATCATTCAACTTAAAATTGTATAAAATTCTCAAAGGCAAATAAGCTGTTACTTTTGTAATTCTTCGGCTTCTATTAAACACATCAATAATGTATTCACTATGATAATCAGCAAATAAAGTGTCATTAAAAGATGAAGTTTGTTGAAACTCATTTTGCTCTAAAGCGAAGTTTATGTTTTGTGTTCCTGAATTACTAGTTAAATAAAGACTATTGCTCGGAACCCAATATGTATTAGTCGCAACTTTTCCTGTTCCACTTGCTACTGTTTGAAAACTCATTTGAGTTCCTGTTTGTAAAGTGGCATAAAATATAAGTGGTTTACCAATATAAGGTTGTTGGTTTTCATTAACTGACCAACCCCATTGTATGTCGAGTGCTGCACCATTAGTTCCGTTTAAGAGCCTTTCATATTGCATATGCTCAAAAGGGACTGTAACATTATAAAGTTCAGTAGAAGCGTTGTAATTAATTCCACCTGTTCCATCAACATTAGTCCCCCCTATATATGGTAATGACCCCCAAGCCCTTCCATCTAGTTGCTCAAATTGTTTCGCTAAAAAAGTTCCTGTACCTTCATATTTATATATTATTTCCTTGTAAGGTAAAGCGACATTAACTTGACTTTTTGTCACATCAACGTATTTAGATATATTGTAATTTGTTGGAGCATCTGCACCACTTATATCTGCTGAAGTGTAATAACTATAATTAACCCCTGAGCCTGTTCTGCCCTCTAAAGGTCTTACAACAATAGTTCCCTCATCATTTACATAAGCAACTAAATTAAACATCTTAAATAAACCAGTAAGGAAAGACATAATACTAACGTCTGGAATTTGCTCTGCAACAACAAAATCAAAATCTGCTGTTGCAGTAAATTGACTAATGTTTTTAGTCTCTGCCCAAGTTACAGGAGCTGTTTGTCCTGCAGGTCTATAAAACCCTTCAAAAGCCCAAGTAATACTAGTTATCACTATTGGTGCGCTATGTAAAATTGTTACTGTATAAACTCCATTATCTACGAAATTCTGTAATGAAATACTAGGTGTTGTTCCTGTTGTTTGAGAAGATGTATATATAACATTTCCTGATTCCCTTACTTGTACTTGATACTCTGATGTATTTCCTGACTGTGGAGTTATAGTTAATGTATTTGTAAATATACCATTTGGGTTCGTTATTATGTCAGCAGGTATTACAATGGTATTCCCACTAGTAATAATATAAGAATTAGGTCCGGAAGGTGGAAACCAAAACCCTGTCGCAGTAGTATATTGAACAACCTGTTGAGGTGCTTGAACATAACCACTTTTACGATGAAGCCACATATATAAATTATAGAATACAGGATTTGATGTACTAAAAAAATCTCTAGAAAATACTATGTTATTTGCGTAACCATTTGCAACAGTATATTTAGATTCTATTTCTAATATAATTTCATATAGTCTTATTGCGAATTTTAACTGGTCGAATACTACACCCTGCTGTAAATTAGAGCTATAATAAACATTATCATAGTTTGGAGTTGTTGAGTTATAAAACAACCTTTGAGTATGCGTAATTAAAGGCACAATTAATTTTCCATTACCTTGTTGACTAGTTAAGAAAGCTCTTATTGTCGGCCAACTATAAGTCTGTGTATAATCTGAACTAGAAAAAGGTAATGACCCTAATTTGTCATCTCCTAAAATATCAGGTAGCTCAACCGTATTTCCAAAGAAAGTTATTTTATATGTATGAGCTAAGTTGTTTTTTAATGAAACTCCTTCAAGCTTTATCCTACCAGTCTTGTAGGGTATAAAGTTTAATTCAATCTTTCCTGATTTTTTTATCCTTGCATCAAATCCATCTACAATATCGTAATTGTAATAATGCTTAAAAATCTTATTATTGTTTTTACTAGCAGGTACAGAAAAAGTCTTAGTGAATGATGTAAATATCTTTGAAACATCTTTAACATTCTGAATAGTCTGAGTAAGTGATACGGACTCATCTTTAAATAACTCTATTCTTTGCCCTTCAATATATAGCTGTAATTCTTGCATCTATGTTATTTCTATGTTATCGTATGTTATTTATGTAATCAAACGCATCTTCAAATTCTATTGTATATTCAATTAACCTATCATTTAATTTGGTTTTGTAAGTCATACTTGAAGTTTTTACAACTACTGGAATAGTTCTAAACGAATTATTAAATCCATTTCTTAACGCTCTCATCCAAACATATTCACTTAATAATAACTCCTCAAAATAACCATTTGCAGATTCAGGATAATAACCTGAGCTTAATGCCCTTGTTTGTTTTGCTTGTGTATTAAATAACTTTCTAGGTGCATCTTGAACATCATATTGAGCATATTCATCTTCAGGAGTTTGTAGCGTATTTGATTGATAGCTTTCGTTTGACCTTGTTACTGATTTTGCTTCTTTTAAGAAAAACCATAAATCTTGTTGAACACCATATCTATTAATAAACATAACCTTTATCGGCTTGTATTTTGTGCATTCAATTCTGTTTATATTTAAAGTGTCACTACCTTGAGTAAGGCTAGTTGCATTTGCGCTATAAGAAAGTGTTGTTATTGTCCCTCCTCCTGCTGTGCTGTAATAATGAACGTAACCTGTCGCAAGTTCAGGAACATATATCTGCCACCTACCACTACTTAAAACATTCGGAGCTACTAGCCATTGATTCCCTGAGACAAAAGGTATTTGTGGGTTTGAACCCTCTTCATAATATCCAAAAGCTTCAAAGCCCTCATCGGTGTAACTATATTGGCTTCCTACTGTAGAACCAGTTCCGTTAAGCCCTGAGTAATTATCTAAGAGTGTTAAAACAGTAACGGATTTAGCTGTTGAATTATAAGACCAAGTTATGTCTAAATAATCCCTAGCTAATTCTGAAATATCAAAGTTTGAGCCTGTAAGTGTACTTGGGTTGTTTTTTATTATTGTGTATTTTAAAACACCCTCAATGTATATTCTACACTTAGTAGATAATACGCCTGATGATGGTACAAAAATGAATTTATACTGTGGGTTTCTTAACACTATATTTGCCATAGTTTATTTTTTTTGTCCTAGTATTATTGCGTTCTCAATATCCAAAGTGAACGCTTCAAATAAATCATCGCCTAGTCTTTCTAATCCTTTTTCAAAAGGCTTTGTAAAAAACAGGTTTGCCTTTAAACCTTTGTTGTATATACTTCGAGCAATTAAAAAGCCCATAGATTCATATGACATAAATTTACCTGTCTTTTTATCCTTCCATTGAAATTTCTTTTTTTTTAACCATCCTGTTTTTGTAGAAGGATTATAAATTGCATTAGTCAATCCACCCTTTTTTCCTGTCCCACTACCATACTGAAATTTAGACATTGCCGATGCTGTTTCAGGATATGTTGAGGTTTTACCCCTTACTCCTTTGTCTACAAAAGGTGCGTAATCTTCCATTAGAAAATCTAATAAAAAGAAACTTGGCTCTCTATCTAACTTATATTCAATAGAATTATATAACGCTCCACCACCTTTATTTCCCCCATACTTATCTTTATCTTTTGTAAGGTTGCTTTTAGCTTGTTGGACAACATATTTTCCATACTTATCTAAAACTTCTTTTAAATTTTTAGAGTCCATTAGCAGATGTATATATCATTATAAATTAAAATGTCCATAGTTGCTGTCCATCCTGCTAATTGGTTTTCAAATCTATCATAGAACGGAGTTAAACTTGGACTACCTTCTAATTGGTACATATCACTATATAGATTCCCTTTTCTTAACCTTTGGACTAACCTATTTAAAACTGCTAGTTGGGTGTTTAAAATGTCCTGTACATCATTGTTACCTGTAAATCTATCAAATGTGAGTTCCTTTGATTGGTTTACAATATCACAAGCCAAAATACTTATATTAAAACTCAATACATTTTCTTGGTCAATTACATTGTTTATGATTATATGACCTAATGGGAATATATCCTGCTTGTTTAAATTAACCTCAGTAATATCTCCTGTTGTTACTGTGTTTATATTCTTATCTTTTAGTAACTCTTCTTTTATAGTTTGGGTTAATTGATAAAAACCCCTTACACCTTGATTTGCCATTATTTGAATTTCTTTTTAATTTGTTTTGCTTCTATCTCGTTTTTATCTTTCATAAATGACAACATCATAAAACACTCGTGCATCTTTAGTTTAGTGATATTTTCAATTCGTGTAATGTCTCCTTGAGCGAGTCCATAAAGTGATTGATACCAACCCCATTTCGTTGAGAATTGAGATACTGAGTCAAGACTTGGCTTTCCTTGTCTTCCAAAGAGTTCGTCATAATTGTCGACAAGTCTAGACCTAAATTCCACAAAAAAAAAATTGACGACATAACTGCATTCATTGGCATATCCAATAAAAGAACATCATTTTCTAATACATATGAATCAATACTATATTTGTCTTTCATCTTAACTAAAACAGGTCTATATAATACATTCATAGCCTTTTCCATATTATCCCAATCTCCTATAAAAGTATCAAGGTCAATGTATTCTCCTAAAGTCAAGTCATCAAGCTCAGGATGAAATCCATATTCAATTCCATTTAATTTAAACTTAGAAACTAGACTAGGTTTTGATTCAAAGACTTTTAACAACAAGTCAATTATTTCTTGAGAATCACTTAATTTCAAAAGCATAACTTGTTCAAGTTTAATTCCACAAAAAATTTCTATCATTTTTGCATTTAAAAGCTTTTCATCTTTGACTTTTTCTTGAAGCTTTAAAAACTTCTTGTACTGTCTTAATGTAATGTCTTCTAATGAAGTAGGTATTGTAATGTTGAGTTTCATATATATATAACGTATTTAATTAGGTATTTTATACAGTAAAAATAATAAAAAAAAAGGTAGCCATTTCTGACTACCCTTATTAGATGTAAGCTCTCCCAAGTTATCCCTACATCATATCTGCTTCAAAGCATCCATTACAGCAATATCCTTTGTCTGAATACATTGGCTTTTCACAATGCGAACAACTATACTCAGGCTGCTCGTGTGGATTTAAAAAGTCATCCCAACTCATAACTTATATATTAAAGATTAAACTCATTAGAACTCTTCCAATGAAGTAACTAGGTATTACTATCAACATAACAGTTTCTAGTTTTTTAAATTTCCTGCCTAATTTGGCTGCTTTGCTTAATTTTTCCATTATATAAATTCTTTAAATTGTTCTAACTCTCTTTCAAATTTTAGCCTTTGTTTTTGCTCCTTTTTTAATTCTTTTAGGATTGTGTAACAATTAGCTATATCTGTATCTATCTGTGTCATTGTCATATTCTCTAAGTCTTTACTTGAGTATGTGAACAAGGTGGGTTGTTTAATATATGCCATTATTTTATAAGTATTAAGTCTAATGCATCTGCTACATAGTTAATATGCTTTTGAGTAGTTTGTGACCAATAACCCAATTGGATTAAATCATTGCCTTCTATTGTCGCTACGTGTGTTGTGTAGCTCCATACTTGATTCCCTTGTATGGATAAATTTTGCTTGTACTTTTCTAATGTTCTCATCTTGTCTATTGTTTTAAGTTAATAGGGGTTTTTACACCCCATTGTTATTAAAGTTGTTTTTCTGTAACTAATAGTAAATTAAAATCTTTACAGGCATTATTTATTTCTTCATATAAATCATAACCATTAGAATTAGCTGATGCAGTAAAGAAAGACCATCCATCATATTGTTTTTTACAACCCACTTTCTTTTTTAATCTCCAATCTCCAAACATTTTAACTTTGATATAAGATGCATCTAAATACCCATTTGAAGGGTTTCTGTACTTTTCCCTGTGATTTTCTTTAATTAATTCTAGTTTGGTTTTTAAATTTTGATAATCTTGAACTTCCATTTTTGTCTTGTTTTTAAATATTGGCTTTATTACCAATACCCAAATATATAACTTATTTAGTTATTAACAAAACTTTTAATAACTTTTATTTAATGAAGTGTATATTTTCCAAAGTTAGGTCTTGACAATATAGAATATGTCGCATAACGACAGGGGTCAATAATGTGATTGTTTTTGTCTTCAGGACTATTAGTCAACATCCCTGCTTTGTCTTCCTTCCATTTATAGTTTCTAAATTCACTAATGGCATTGGTTGAGTTTGATAGTATATGAATATTATATCTTTTCAATAAATCAATACCTGCATTAACAGAGTCTTTTCCCTTGATGCTTGGAAATATATTATGTCCCATCCTTCTCAATTCATTTATAAGTCTTGGCTCGGCACTATCAGCATATATTGGATTTGGTAAAAGCTTCTCTTCTTTTAAGAATTTACTAATATCGGAAGTGGTCATTTGTGTTCTATAAAGATGTTCCTTGACATATAGGTTGTGACCTTGAGTGTAAACAGACACTAATGTACTTGGGTCGTTGGTATAACCAAAATCCATTCCGTAAGCTATTAAAGTGGCATCTTCTGGAATTATATTGACTTCACTATATTTAAAGATTGTGCTTTTACTAGCTGCCCTTTCTCCTAGTCCATAGATTTGCCAATACTGGTCATCTGTATCTCTTAACCTTTCTATCTCTTCTCTAATCGAGTCCTCAACAAAAGGATTGTCTAAGTAAGTTGTTTTAAAAAAAGCACAGTCATCCCTCGTTAACACTTTATCATAAATCCAATGGTATTCATCTGATGGGTTAAAATCAAGAACTATCCTTTCCTGTGTTCTAAAAACTAGCTGTTGCCAATCTTCAAAGAATAACTCATTACCCTCATTGATAAATAGTAAATCTCTTTTACGACCTCTAATCTTTTGAGGTTGGTCAAGTGATATAAACTCAACAAGGTTTCCAAATAGATAATACTCAGAGTTTGACTTATTATGAAACTTCTCTGAATACACATTATGAGTTTGCAATATCCCTATAAAGTCTCTTAGAACTGTTGCCCTTAAACTTGGAAATGACTTACGACAAACTGTGATTACCTTGTTATTGTTTTTAGTACAATATTCAAATATAATCCATAACAGTATATTATATGTTTTGCCTGACCTTGTACCACCCTGCTCAACTATAATTTTCTTGTCATTATCTAATAAATGCTCATAGACTACATTAGTCTTTATCTTTAGTTCGCCCAATGATTTCTATTTGAAAGTTAGTTGGCATTCCTTCTGCTCCTGTAATTTCTTGTCTTTCTACATATCCTCGATGCTTGGCTTTTGTTTTTAAATAGAATATAGTTGCTGAGGTATTTCCACTTTGTATTTGTTCGTGTAAATGGCTTTCAGCAAAATCAATAGCAACATTTAAAATGTCATCAACCTCTTCTTTAAATTTACTATCATTATTGTAATAATCATAATAAGTAGAACGATGCACTCCTACGTTCTTACAGGCTGTTGTAACAACCCCCAATGATTTTTCTAAGGCTAGTATTAGTTTCTTTTTTATAGTGTCGGATTTGTCGGTCATTTCTTTCTTTTTGGTTCGTTTGTAAATGGGGTATCTTCTTTATAAGTGTCCCACGCAATATTATCTCTTTTCCCTTTTATTATTCTTGGAGATAGGTTTTTGTTTTTAATGTGATGGTGTAATCGCCCACCATTTTTAATTTGTTTCTCTGCATAACAAAGACTTGGAAATTGTATTGGTATTATTAAAGATTTATTTAATAGCTTATTTTCTTTATACAAGTCAGTAAGTCCACCCTTTTGACTTGCAGAGCTCTCAGGGTTTAACGCTAACCCAGTTCCAAGACTACCAGTAAAAAAGCCTTCATTCATTATATGTACAAATTGGCTTGTATCATTATCTTGAATAGCTTTCTCGCCTCTATATATATAATCTGTATTTATGAATGTGGTATTCATTACTTTGTTTCTTAGAATCTTTTTATCAGGTACAGTAAACATATCCCCTGTCTGACTCAATCCAAAGACCCCTATTTTCCTTTTCTTCATAAACTCCTTCATACCTTCAAAGACCATTGTAAAGTCTTCTAAAACAGCTCCCCTTGTATATATACCATAGGGTTTTATTTCATATTGTCTAGTATCATCATCTATCACTAAATAGAAATCAATATCTAAACTCTTTGCAATGTCGTAAAACATATTTCTTGACATCCCTGCTGCTCTTCTCATCTTGCTTGGTCTATGCACAAAGTCGTATCTTTCTCGTGCTTCTTCCATTGAGAATGTATGAAGATTACATTCAAGCTTTGCTGTTTCAATTTCATAGTCTTCAGCATCATCAGCCTCATCATCGATAAATACGTGAATGTTCTTTGGCTCATACCCTTTTTTAATAAAGTATTTAGCTGTCTTTATATTGTCTGCTCTATGATAACTCGGTATAAATATATCTATCATTAAAAAAAGTCTTTATCTGTAAATCCTAATAATCTTAAAAGGTCATCTTCTATAAATCCATTTGCACCACTATCAGTCAACACTAATCTTAGTCTTTCAATAGCTTTTTGCTCTTCTTCATTTGCATTAAAAGAATGATAATTAGCTACACTCTCAAAGTCTATTTTTATAAACCTATATGCAAACATCTTTAATATTTCCTTTTGCTCTTTAGTTAAGTCATACTCATCTAAGGCTTTTATTTTCTCATTGTATTTAGTTAAATCTAAACAATCTTCTAAATTAATGTTTGGTTCTTTTGTTGGCTCATAATACATAGGTTTGTATTCAAGACCTGACAACAACTCTGTGTTTTTAATTGTAGGTACATTTACACCCCAGTCTTCTAGTTTATCAATATCCCAAGAATTGGCTAACATATCCCATTCCCAATCGCCATAACCCACATTGTCTTTTATTATGAATTGTTCTACTTGACTATCGGTTAAATCAGTAGCTTGTATTATATAGACTTCTTTTAGTTTAAGTTCTTGACAAGCCTTGAATCTCATATTACCACCAAGTATTCCCATTTCTTTATTTACAACAATAGGTCGAAGCTTCAACATCTCAGGAAATTCCCTCACACTTTTAACAAGCTTTTTAAATTTTACTTTGTTTATTGTTCTTGGATTCTCAGGGTTTTCAAATATCGAATCTATTTTAACTTTCTGTATCATAATTATATAACGTATTATTTAGTGTTATTTTTCCAACTGTAACTACTTTTTATCAGTTTTACTCTTTGAATAAAATCAACTAAGTTTTCATCTTCAACATCTATAACTAATTTTACTAAAGGATTTTTTAATTTATCTCTTAATTCTATGTATTTTTTTTCAATGTCTATATATTTGTTTTCTAAGTAATTTACTTTATCAATATCATCGTATGGTATTTTAGAACTAAAGACAAAAGTTTTCTCAAATTTTTCAAGTAGATTATTATTACTCTTATAAATAGGATAATTCTTTATCAAATAAAGACAAGTTGCGTGGTGCATTGTTTTGCCTTGAGAAACAAAGAATTTTGTAATCTTTTCTAATGTCATTGAAAGCTTGTCTCTCATTAGATAACAAAGCAAAGCTCTCATTTCTATATATTCTCTTTTTCTTGTGTTTTCAAATATGTTCAACCCTGAGAGTCTCATTATTTTTTGAGAAATTTCTATTGCACTTAAATCTTTTCCAGGATAGTAAGTAAATGGTACTAATACTTTATCAGTATTTAAACCTTCTTCTAGTTCTTCCATTAATCTGTTCTTAGTTTTAGTAAATGATAACACTCAGCATATTTTTGCCTTGCTTTACATTTATACTCTTTTATAAATAATTTATATAATTTCTTTGTGTATTGATATTTTGTTTGACAATCTTCAAAATACTTCTCTGCAAACCTTTTCCCTTTGCCTTTAAAGTAATTTACATTATCGGCGGTGTCGCCCATTATCATCTGCTCATAAAAATTATACATAGCTTCGTCTTCGCTTATATCTAAAATTTCTTTGTGCTTGTAATGGTAATTGTATATTAAAGCAGGAAACTGTCTGTAATCTTTGTCTATGCTCACAATACAGACCTCATCTCTTCCAAATTGTTGAGTTAAATTATGCCAATATCTTGCAACCATATCATCTGTCTCGACCCCATACCCATACACACTATCGTATTGGTCTTTTACGAATTGATGCATCTCATTTAATAATGGTGGTAATTCTGAGTTCTTTCTATTTGCTTTGTATTTTTTAGTAATCAACTTTCTAAAGTTTCCTTTTGAACCGCTAAAGGTTATCACTTTATCAATAGTATATATTTCTTCTAAGTGATTTACAATCTGCATAAATTGCTCATCAAATTTATTCCTAGAATCACTTATATCTGTATAATACTTTTCATCTTCAGGTGTTTCTCTTTTTCTATAACAACTCGCAAATATTAAACTATCTGCATCAACTAATAATATCATAAAAGGATTTCGTTTAATGGAAGTAAAATTCCTAGACTAGTATTGTTGTCCCCCCCTTTTACATCTCTATTAGTGTTTAAATACTTTCTACATATTTCTTTTAGTTTTTTTGTTTCAATGAATGTTATATTTTCATTTGAAGTAACAAAGCAATAAAAGTCTGCTTTTGATGTTGATATCCCACTTTCTTTTCCCCTACTAAAATATTCTATAAAAACATTACCAGTTGCTGAAGCTTGATAATCTGTCTTGACCTCAACTTTTTTATTAGTTAAAATATCATATACAAGTTTTTCTCCTAATTGTCCTAAGTCTAAGTCATACTTAAAATCTGAATTATATTCCATTTATATTTCTTTTCTTATAATTTTTCCTTCTAAGTCTACAATTGTATATCCGTGAGATGTCAAAATTTCTATTGATTCTTTAATTGCTTTTACTCTTTGTTGAATCTTATAATATTCGAATGTTTCATTTACTATCATAATTCTTTTAATTCATCTTTAATCAAACCTAAATGAATTTCTTGATATTTTTTATTCTCTTTTACTACTTGATTAATAATAAAAGGAAGTTCTTTAAATAAAGAATCTATATTATATACAAGCCATTTTTCATTATCTCCTTCTCCATATCCAAAGTGCATTTCTCCATCGCTACAATGCAAACTATGTGTTTCGTGTATATAAGTGTGTTCTTTTGCTTCTTTTAATTGTTCTTCTAGTTTTTTTATTTTTTCTTTTAAATCGTAAACTTCATCGATTAAAATGTCTTTTGATGTTCCCATTTTATGTTATTGATATTATTAAAATTAATATTAAACCTATGAAAGCTATTGCTAAAACTTTCATACTACCTACGTATTGTTTGTCTGACCTTCCTTGTCTTGACCTATATTGTCTGAGCCTTTTCAAAACTCACATTCCATATCATCTGCAAATTCAATAGCTTCATTATATAAGTCATTATCTGACTCTTCAATATAATCTGCAAAATTGTTAAACCAATCAATTACTTGTTGTTTGTCTTTTATCCTGTATCTCATTATTTATTTTTTAAGTTTATTTTTATAAAGTTTTTTGCTTTTTGATTTGCCTTCAATTCAATGTTAATTATAACATCAGTAATTTGAGGGTCAATCTTTGTAAGTCTTTCTATCTCGGATTTGATAGAAATTAAAATGTCGGAACTTATTGTCATTGTATTTTGTTTGATTCAAAACTACAACAATTTAAGTTATTAACAAAACTTTTAATAAAATATTAATCTTTGAAGTTGAGGTTTATGCGAGATGCATCATTCTCTTTTAAAAGATAGACTTCTTTTAGAAGCCTTTTTTTTGTCCACATAGTAGTATCAGGACAATATTTTTTTACAGGGGTTGGCATCTTTAAAGTGTTGAGCCAATACATAAAATTTCCCTTTGGGTCAAAAACAAAATATATCTTAATGATTTTTTTGTCTAGTTCCATTAATGCATCATACTTGTATTTTTCAAGCATTTTCTCCTCATAGTATTTATTGCGAAATTTCATTTCAATAACACAATCAAATCCTTTCGGTGTTTTACCCTTAGCATCATAATGAGTAAAACCTTCTCCAGTCCATTCTAATTTCCAACCATCAAGATTTAGAATTAAAACAACTGCCTTCTCCCATTGGTTAATTTTTTTCAAACCCATTATCCCAAATAATATTCAAATCTTTAATCCATTTGTTTATTGTTTTTGGAGAACAGGTGCAGGGTTTATAAAACGTATGTTTGTAATATCTTGCGTGCAGGTCGCAAACCAAGTCAAATTCAGTTGGGCTGATAACGTCCTTTGTTCCTTGTCGAAATATTGACCAATCTTCATAATCTATTATTTTAAATTTTACCATCTTTTTATTTTTAAATTATTTAGTTTTTTTCTTCGTTTATCACAATTACATTTTGTGCCTTTAAATGCGTGATAGGTTTCTACTAAATATTTGATACCTGTATATTTTGTTATGTAATATATTATGTCTCCTAATTTCATTTTTTATATTTTTTATAGATTAAGTATGACAAAACTGTTATTCCTATGCATACAGGACAAGGATGTAATATTGCTATATTCATATTTTAATTACATTAACGAGCCTGCACTACCTGATTTAATAACATATTTAATTCTCTGCTCTTCTAACCACAATAAGTAATTCCATATTTTTCTAAATTTCATAATAATCTTTTTAATTTGTCTTTTACTTTTTTATATGTCCAATAAAGTGAATAGTATTTTATTTTAGATTTTCTAGAAAAATCAGCAATACTCTCGCCACCGTTTATTATTTCAAAAACCTTTCTATCGTACCAATACATTTCCGATAATTCTTTTACAATTCTATCATTAGTTTCTGTAAAGTTTACTTGATTATCTTCATAAGAGTTTAAGTCTTTAACAATATTAAGTTTAATAGGGTCATCTATACTAACCATTTGAATATTTTTAGACTTTCTTTTTAAATCAATAAATAAGGTTTTAAGGGTTTTAAAAATATAATAATAATTTATTTCATCATTATACATTATATCTAGATTTCCTTTCTCTAAAGATAATTGAATTTTAATATACATTTCTTGAGTTATATCTTCTGCAACTGTTCTTGTACATCCAAACGTGCAAACAATATCAACCCAAGTATCGTGTTTTTTTGCAATTAAAATTATCTTCTCCTGAACCATATCATTTTAAAGGGTCGTATATATTGTCAACTATCGTAGGTAAACCCACATCATTAACAAGAAAACTAAATGTCTCAAAAGCATAACCCCTGCTCCTTTTACATTTTACTGTAACCCATTCTTTATTAACTGTGTTAGCTTCTAGTTCGATATGCGTTTCACATTTTTTTTCTAGAAAGCTTCCAAGATGACCAGTCATTTTGGCTGAGCCATAATTTTGATGTATCACATTTATAATATGACAATTGTATTTAGCAGACCACTCCATAAGCTTCTGAACAACTGCATTTGACTCTTCAAGTGAATTAACATCGCTTACAAGGTCGGCAATTCCATCGATAATGACAAGTGATGGAGTATTTATTTTTTGTGATAGGTAATACTCAATGAACTCTAAACGTGTCTTATACCCTATCGCACGTAGTCCAAACGTATGATATATGTCTGACTTAATACTTGAGTCCATATCATAAACTCGTTTAAATACCTTTTGACAATGCCAATGTCCCTGCTCGGTATCGAAATGAACTAGATGACCATTTCCCTTATGTCCTTTAATATTGCCACCATATATATTATTTCCACTCAAATAAACTGATGCTAGTAATGATATAAAAAATGTTTTCTTGGTTTTAGGTGGTGCGCTAACACAACTTAAATTTCCATAAGTACCTAACGGAATTGGTAAAAGCGAATCTCCTGATTTTGTTTTTAATAGTTTTTCTCCATATGATAAAGCAACTGGTGGATATTCTATTATTTCTTTTGTGTTTACATAGCAATCTTCCTCGATAAATTGCATTAACATATTGTGTTCTGTCTGTTCTGTTGTCATTTTTTAAATATAGATAAAAAAAAAGGGAGACTATAAATCTCCCTTTATAAAAAATTATACTTCAAATGTGCATCACAATTTTGGTATAAAGTTTTTGGTTAGTAAAGGTTTTTCTAGAAAGGCAAATCTCCTTTTTCTATAACGTGAGCTGATTCAGTTCCTGATATAATATCAAGCTTCTGTTCTTCACGCTCTGCTAACATAATTTTTCCAGAACGAGTGTTTTCGTCTGCATCTTTTATCCAAGCTACCTTCCCATTTCCGAAATACAAAGCTGCTTTACCTGCTTCCCTTTCTTCTTGTGTTCTACTATCCATAATTCCCACATTATTCCCATAACGTGTTTCATCATTAATAGAGATAGTAAAATTGTACCACACAGCACCATCTTTACCTTTTTTAAATTTCTCTTTTGGCATTTTAGCCACATTAATACTTGCATTAATAATTGCTCCCATAATATATATTTGATTTATTTAGTTACTATTTTTTAAAGCTATCTGATTCATCTTCTCCAAAGACTCCTAGCTCGTAGAATCCTGTGAGTTTTAATACTGCTCGACTCATTGCTCTCTTCTCGGCCATCTCGGCAACATACCAAGAACTGCAATTTCCATCTTTAAAGTTAACACCTTTTAAAGCACTTCCAAAAGTTTCTATTTTATTGTCTCCAATTTCTGCAATAGCTTTAAATACTGAAAAGTTAGTTTCACATTTAATTACTTCATATGTAATTCTAATTTTTTCAATTGATTGAATCTTATCAATACCCTGTCGAGTAATAATTACATAATGCTGATGCTTAAATACATCATCGGCTGTTAAATCATACTGTTTGTATAATTCTACTAATTTGTCTCTATTCATTGTTTATTTATTTAATTGATTATTTACTACTTCTAATTGAGCTTCTAAGAAAGCTATTTTAGACATCAAAGCTTCTACCCTATATTGATATTCCAATATTAAACTGTCTTTTGTTTCGCTTGAATAGTTTGTTCTTACATCCATTCTAAAGTGTTTAGAAGTGATTTTTTCTCTTCTAACTCTTTGTAAAGTTGAATTTGAGAAAACGCATCTTGAAATAATGCTGCGTGTTGAAGTTGAGTTTCTAAAAGCCTAATCTCTGCTTTTACTGTGTCTTTTTGTGTAATCATTGTTTGTCTATTTAATGTTATTTGAAACAAATATACACAATATTGTTAATAAAACAACTCTTAGACAAAAAAAAGGTCAATTAATATCGACCCCTTTTTAAATAACAATAAACAAGACTTTCAAATATACTGTAATTTTTTTACTAAATCGGTATAATGGTCAATTAATTCTATTAATTCAAAATCAGCTTGTTTAATTGTCTCCTTAGATTTGATTAATAACTCTGAAGCTATGTCATAACCAAACTCTTTATTAAGATTCATTGCAAAAATGTAATTTTGTCCGTATCTCATACAATTACAGGCATAACATTGAGGTCGGCAATTATCTTCTGACCATCTTAATATTCTTGAA